>WNEY01000307.1_pt1 | contig 28887 bp, 26 predicted proteins | sample 5400531 | NCBI WGS metagenome assembly WNEY01 (sample SAMN13153338, study PRJNA577476) | soil metagenome | isolation source: 200 cm saprolite under Douglas fir tree site 1 | place: USA:California | collected 2015-04-18
AGGCGCGGAGCCTCGCGCATCCGGGAGAGCGTCTTGCGGCCGTTCATAGCTCCAGCTCCCCTCGCAGCACGGTCACGGCCGCGCCGCCGATCCAGCCCCGCACCTTGCCCGGCTCTGCTTCCGGGCGCACTTCTACCTCGACGCGGCCGGGCCGGTGCATCTCGTCGCCCTGGGTGAAGAGAAGCTTGCGCGGCATGATCTCGGGGAGCACCGACTGGATGAGCGCGCCGAGCTGCCCGGCGGCGCTGCCGGTGACCGGATCTTCGAGGATTCCGTAGCCGGGGAAGAAACAGCGCACCGCCGCGTCCACGCCGGCCTTGGGATTGAGCGTGTAGACGACGAAGCCGGCGACTCCCATCTGCTTGCCCAGCGCGGCCAGCGCCGGACCGTCGGGCTTGCAGCGGGCGAGCGCATCGCGATCGCGCAGGCAGAGGTAGAGGTTCCCCTCGAGGATGGCGCTTTTCTGGGGCGCGATCTTGGGATCGAGCACCTCCGGCACGAGCCCGAGCGCGGCGAGCAGATCGGCCGGCAGCTGCGCCGGCTCGAACTTGCTCGCGGGCGTCTCGATGAGGACGCGCAGCCTGCCGTTCTCGCGCGAGAGCTCGACCTGCAGCTTGCCGCTGCGGCAGGTGAAGGAGGTGTGCACCACGCCCTTCTCGGGCACGCGGATGCGCCGCGCCTCCTCGACCAGCACGTGAAAGGCGGCCAGCGTGGCGTGCCCGCAGAAGGCCACTTCCGCCTCGGGCGTGAACCAGCGCAGGTGAAAGGCGCTCACCGGCTCGCGCGCCGGCAGCGGGAACGCCGTCTCGCTGTGCTTCAGCTCGTTGGCGATGCGCTGCATCGCCTTGCCGTCCAGGTCCGCACCGTCGAGCAACACTCCGGCGGAGTTGCCCAGAAGCGGCTGGGCGCTGAAGGCATCGACGACGTAGCACGGCCTGCGCATTCAGACCCCTCTCGCGTCGGCGCCCCAGATGAGCTTGTGCAACTGCAATTGCAGCCGCGCAGGCTTGCCGCTCTTAAGGAGCCACTCTGCCAGATCCTTCGCCGCCACCTCGTTGAACGAGGGCGAGAAGAGAACCGGCACTTTGCCCCAGAGAGCGAGGCGATCGATGACCTCCATCGCCCAGTCGAAATCGGACCGCGAGCAGACTACGACCTTCAGCTCGTCGCCGGGACCCAGTTTGGTCAGCTCGGTGAAATCGGTGTGCTCCTCGCGCGAGCCCGGGGTCTTCAGATCGACGATCTTGCGCACGCCGCGGGGAATCGCGTCGAGCGGCCGCTGGCCGTGGGTCTCCAGCGAGACCCGGTAGCCTCTCTCGAGCAGCTCCCGGGCCAGCTCGGGCAGCTCCTTCTGCAGCGTGGGCTCTCCGCCGGTCAGGCAGACGAAGCGCGCGGGGTATTTGGAGACTTCCGCGATGATCTCGTTGCGGGACATCGCGCGGCCACCATAGAAAGCATATTCAGTATCGCAATACTGGCAGCGCAGGTCGCAGCCCGTGAAGCGGACGAAGACGCAGGGCTCCCCCGCGAGCGTCGATTCGCCCTGGATGCTGAAGAAGATCTCCGTCACCCGCATCGCGGCGTGTTTACTCGCCGCGCGACTCAGGCGCAATCTTCTCGCCCGGCCAACTCGCGCCCAGCCAACGTTCGCGGAGCGCCCGCTGCTCAGGGCCGGCCTCCGTATCGGGGACCAGGGTCACCGTGTCGCGCGGCGCCTGCGCCAGCTGGATCGCGACTTCCATCAGCTCGTCCATGCGAAAGAGCGACAGGCGCACCGTCTGCCCGGGCTGGGCGCGGCCGAGCCGCGGTTTCAGCTCGGAGCGGAAGCCGTCGAGGGCGATGAGCTCGTCCCCAGCGGCGATCCCCGACGTCTGCGCAGGAGACCCTTCCGAGACGGAAGCCACCTCCAGGGCCGCGCCCTTTTCGCGCAGCGTGGCGCCCAGCCAGCCGCGCGCGGGAGAGGCGGGATCGGTCGCCTCGGCCGGATTCTCCTCCGCGCTGCCCTTGTCGTCGGCGCCGCTGGCCGCGTGCTGGATGCCCTTGAGACCGACGCCGGCGAGGGCCTCGTCCAGCTGCAGCTCCTGCGTGGAGTGGATGGCGCGCTGGAACCAGTCGTGCAGGCCCGATTCGCCTCCCAGCTGCTCGATGGCCGCTTTCTCCACCCCGTCTTCGGGCAATCCCGGCGGCAGCCCGTGCTTCTGCAGCAGCACCCGCACCAGATCGTCGAGCGAGCGCGCCCCGCCGCTTCGCCGCCGCAGCTCCAGGTCGAGCAGGAAGCCGACCACGCTGCCCTTGAGATAGTACGAGACCGTAGTATTCGCGGTGCTCTCGTCGGGGCGGTAGTGCTTGATCCAGGCATCGTACGAGGCCTGCGAGAGCGAGGTCCGCAGCCGTCCCGGCGTGCGCAGGAGCTGGGTGATGCGCTCCGCCCAGATCTCGAGGAAGCGCTGGGGCGTGAGCAGCCCGGCGCGGCGCAGCGCCAGCACCTCGTAGGTCGAGGTGAGCCCTTCCATGGCCCAGAGCAGGCGGGTGTGATTCTCGCGCGTCCAGTCGTAGGGCGTGAACGCCGCCGGCCGCAGGCGCTTCACGTTCCAGAGATGGAAGAATTCGTGCGCCACCAGCAGCAGAAAATCCTCGTAGGCGGACTTCTGCACGAAGGAGAACCGCGGCGCGAGCAGCGCGCAGGAGCGGCGGTGCTCCAGTCCGCCGCGGCCCTTGTCGTTGAGGTGCAGGATGAAGAGATAGCGATCCTGGTACGGCAGGCCGCCGAAGATGGCCGCCTCCGCGTCGATGATCTTGACGATGTCCGGGACCACGCGCCGCGCGTCGAAGTCGCCGCGGCCCCAGACCACCAGCTCGTGCGGCACGCCCTGCGCGGTGAAGGTGTGCGAGGAGTGCGAGCCTTCCGTGCCCGCCTCGATGGGGCTGTCGGCCAGCTCGTCGTAATCCTGGGCGCGGTAGGCGCCGTCTTCGAGGGGAAGCGCCATCCACGCGCGCCAGCCCTGCGGCATCGCCAGGCGCACCGTGCAGGGCTCGTTCTCGCGGCCCACCACGAACATGGCGGCGGCGCTGGGATTGAGGAAGGCGTGCGTCGCGTCGACGTGGTTGGTGCGCACCGTCAGCTCGAAGCAATGCAGCCGGTAGCCGGCCCTCACCGTCCGCGCGCTTCCCGGGGAGATGCGCCAGGTATGCTTGTCGATCTTCTCGACGGGAAGCTCGCCGCCCGATTCGTCCTGCGCGCGAAAGCCGTCGACGTGGCGCTGGTGCTCGCGCACCAGGTAGCTGCCCGGCGTCCACACCGGCAGGCGGACATCGAGGTGGCGGGCGCCGCGCGCCTCGACGGAAAGCTCCACTTCGATGCGGCGCGCCTCGGGCTGCTCGATGCGGAAGAGGTACGCGTTGGCCATTTTCGTTATTGCCGCGCGGACTCTATCACCGCGCGAGGAGGCGCCTGATCTGTTCCGCGTCGGGAGCGTCGGGCGCGGCCTCCAGATATTTCTGGTATTCGGCCTTCGCCTCGGCATTCTTGCCCTGCAGGACGTAGACCATGCCCATTCCGCGGTGAGCGCCGGGGAGAGTCGGGTCGAGCTTGAGCGCGCCCTCGAAGGCGGCGAGGGCTTCCTTGGTGTTGAAGGAGCGGATGGCCCTGTCACCTCTCGCGACCGCTTCCGCTGCGGCGGCGCGATCGCCCGCAGCGGCGGTGGCCAACGGCTTGCGGGGACGAGGCTGATCCCTGAGCACGGGGTGCGGTTTTTCGGGGACGGGCTTCGGCTCGGCGCGCGCGGAGGTCTCGGCGGGCTTTTCTTTCTCGGGGAGGGGAACGCTCGCAGCGGGTGGGGCCACCGGCGCGGGGACGCGTACGATCACGGGGCCGGGGACGTTCGCGGGAGGGGCCACCGGCGTTCTCGGGGCGAACGACACGCCCAGCGCCAGGGCCATCGCGCCGATCGCTGCTCCGCCGGCTGCCGAGAAGATCAGCGCCGTGCGGCGGATGCGATCCCCGGCGGCGGCTTGCGCTTCGGCGCAGCCCGGATCGAGCGCGAGGGCCGATCGCAGAAGCGCCGTTCCGTGGCGGCGCTTTCCCTGGCGCACGAACAGCGTGCCGAGGAGGGCCTTGGGCAGGGCCCAGCGCGGGTCGAGATCAGCCGCGCGCCAGAAGGCCTCTTCGGCGCGCGCGGCGCGCGTTCCGTCGGGATCTGGCTGCCCCAGAAGCGCCTGCCCGAGGCGGACCAGCAGCACCGGATCGCCCTGCACCTCCGCTCCCTGCAGCGCGCGCTCGGCGTCGGCGAAGCAGCGCTCGTCGAGGAGCTGCTTCACGTCTCGGGCGAGAGAGGATCCGGCCCCGGGGGCCGCCTGCTCCTTGAGGCGCCCTTCCAGCGCGGAGATGCGCGTCCCGAGCCGCGACAGGCTCTCGACCCTCGACTCGAGCACGAGAATCTCGTCGCGTTGCTCCTTGATCTCCGCGCGCAGCGCCGGGAGCGGATCATCCGGAGAGGGAGGCGGCACCACCGGCTCGTGGGCCTGCTGCGCCTCGGACTCGTGCATCTCCACGACGCCGGGCTCGGGCTCAAGAACCTGATCGCGAGCGCCTTCGCCCTCCGGCTCCGGCGGTTCGGCGATCACCATCCCTTCGGCTTCCGGCTCGGGGACAGGGCTCTCGAAAAACACCGCGGGTGGCACCTCGAGCGGATCCCAGTCCCGGGCAAACACCGGATGCAACTGGGGGGGAGTCTCGGCAGCCTCTGCTCCCGGCGCCGGGTCGGGCGCGTACGGTGAGGGCACAGCCATCCTCTTCAGACCCACCTTGGCCAGCTTCTTCGCCGGCGGCGTAGTCGCGACCGCGTCGAGGATCAGCCGCTCCTCGGCCGCGCTGGGCCGCGCCTGGATTTCCTCGATGGCGCGCGCCATCTCGTCGAGATTGCGGTAGCGCTTCTTCCGGTCCGGTGCGATCGCCTTGCGGATCACCGGCGCGAGCGGCCCGATCAGCTCCGCGCCCGCCTCGTCCGCCAGGGGAAACAGCGTCACCAGCTCGTATCCGAGGGCGCCCGCCGCGTAGACGAGAACGCGCGGGTCGTACGGCAGGGCCGAGCCCTTGCGCAGCTCGGGCGCGGCATAAGGATCCGAGTCGAGCGGTCTGGGCGGTCCTTCGATCAGCTCGAGTGCGCGGTCCTCGGCGACCAGAAGCAGCTCCGGCCGCACCGCGTGCGACATCTGCTGCGAAAGACGAACGGCTGCGAGCAGGATCGCTCCCGAGAGCGCCGGCGGAAGCTCGGCGCCACGCTGCCGCACGTGCGTGAGAAACGCCGATACCGAAGCGGTCACCGCTCTCCCAAGGGTTCGACCCGAGTCAAGATTAGCGCCAGTACACCCCTTCGAGCGACTTTCCCGATGGCGAATGTCAACCGCTCCCGCGGCACCAGACCCGGCCCGGTCAGGTAGCGCTGCAGGGTCATGGCAGCCTGGATGGCGCGGCCCAGCTCGCCGGGCCGGGGCGCAGCGACCAGGAGGAGACGAAACGATGGGTCGAGGTTGGCCAGCGCGGAAAGGCGCTCGACGGCGCTGATCTCCGAATCGCTCATCGGCCTACCCTCCGCCCAGTCGGCGATCGGCCGCTCGGCCGGCGGCTGGGGTACGACCCGCAGGCGTTGGCCGGCCACCTCGATCAGCGCCTCTGGTTCGGCTTTTCCCCGCAGCGCCGGCGCGACGAGCACGATGTCGCGAGCTACCTCCGCCGGTCCCGCCGGCATCTCGATGGCCGCTGCAGGCAGAAGATCCGCGGCGAGTTCCGTCCGCCCCGCCGCGAGGCCTTCCAGGCTGAATGCGCCCTGCTCGTCGGTCTGCGCAGTGCCGATGGAAGCCTTTGAGAGCGGCGCGAGCTCCTCCCCTGCCCTCACCAGCAGCTTTCCCCGCAGCACCCGACGCGCGTGCGCCTTGAAGTCGGCTTGCTCGGTCCTGTCGCCCAGTGGCTTGAGCTTGATTTCCGTGGGCCCCTCTACCGTCCAGCCCTTGGGCAACATTACCGAGATTGCGGCAGGCCCCTCGAAAGCCCTGAAGCGGAAGCTGCCGTCAGCATCCGTGCGCCGGACCTGGGTCCGATCGCCTGGACCCTGCAGCAGAGTCACCTGCGCGCCTTGCACGCCGATGCCGGAAGGCTCGCGCACGCGCCCCTCAACCACCGGGCCGGCGAGCAAAAGACAGAGGAGCAGCACCTACTTGGCGCTGGCCAGCGCGACTTCGGCCTCCGCGCCACCCGTCATGCGGACGAAGCGCCGGTATTCCTTGTTCACCTTGCGCGGATAGTCGCGCAGGTTGTCGGGGATGTCCCCGGCTCTCTTGTGGTCCGAAAGGCGCCGGGGCCCGGCGTTGTACGCCATCAGCGCTTCGTCGCGGTTGTGGAACCGCTTCTCCAGCCACTTGATGTAGCGCACTGCCAGGCGGACATCGACGACCGGATCCTCGGCGGCTGCGTAGTCGTCACCGCCGATGTCGGGCTCGCGCGCGGAAATCCACGCGAAAGTGCTGGGCATGAGCTGCATCAGGCCGGAAGCGCCCCGCTCGCTGGATGCGCTGAGCCGGAAACCGCTCTCTACCGAGACCACCCCCAGGACGAAGAGCGGGTCGTACGAGGCCCGGGCAGACTCCGTCAGGACCGCCTCTGCCAGCTTGGTGCGCAGCTCGGGATCGAGCGATTTCGCCACCTTGGCGAGGAGCGCTTCAAGCTCCGCCTGCGAGAGCGAGGGCTTGTGCAACACCGATTCCCTGATCCGCGCTGCCACGGAAGCGAGCGGCCGCGGGAGCAGGACGAGCTCCGCAGCTCCGCCCGCAAGGACGAAGCCCACACAAATGCCTACCACGGTCATGGTGCGGGGAGCGGTCATTGCCCGGGAGTTTATTGGCCGCCTCCAAGGGGGCACAAGTGGCCGACCTGCTGAGAGATAGGGCAATGTAGGTGGATCCGTCCCTACTGTACAGTTTCGGGTTTAGGCTGTGTTTCCGGGGCCTTTTCGGCGGCCTTGGCGGGCTGGGCAGCAATTTCCTTAAGCTTCTTACCCAGTTTCTCTAACTCCGCCCCGAGGATCGCCAGTTGCTCCCGCGAGTTGGTCCGAGCCTGCTGGAGAAAGGTCTTAACCTCGGCCTGGGCGCGATCTCCCAAGGTCTCCAAGACCTTGCGCGCCTCCTGCTCGAGCTCGCGGGCGCGGGCCGTGGCCCTGCTCTGGGCGCTGGTAAAGGCGTCGTGCAACTTGGTCTGGAGATCGCTCATCTGTTCGGTGCTGAACATCTGGTATGCCTCCTTGGCATGGCGCATTGCGTTGGCCGGCTATCTATAACGCGCTGCGTTGCGTTGTCAAGCGGCTACCCAGCGTGTAGAGTCCCGCCATGGACGGGGTTTTGACAGGGCCGGCGCCGACGCCCGCGACCGGAACCGCGCCGGTCCCCCCCGCCCAGCTCACAGTGGTGCCGCCGCCCGAGCCGGGGATTGCCCAGCCGCCGGTCCACAACCTCAACGACGCGCGCTACTTCATCAACCGCGAGCTGTCGTGGCTGGCGTTCAACGAGCGCGTGCTGGAGGAGGCCGAGAACCCGTCGGTGCCCGCCCTGGAGCGGCTGAAGTTTCTCGCCATCACCAGCTCGAACCTCGACGAGTTTTTCATGATCCGCGTCGCGGGCCTCAAGCAGCAGCTCTCCGGGCACGTGGAGGAGGGCGGGCCCGACGCGATGAGCCCCGGCGAGCAGCTCACGGCCCTCGGGGCGCGGTGCCACGAGATGGTGGCGCGGCAGTATCGGGCGCTCCTGGGCGATGTTCTTCCCAACCTCGACCGCGCCGGCGTGCGGCTTCTGAGCACCTCGCAGCTCGGGACCGAGGCGGACCACTTCGTCGCCGACTACTTCGCGCGCGAGGTGTTTCCCGTCCTGACGCCCATCGCGCTCGACCCGGGCCATCCCTTCCCCCACCTGCGCAACAAGTCGCTCAACCTGGCGGTGCGGTTTGCCCCTTCGGCCCCGGGAGCGCGGCTGCGCTATGGCGTCGTGCCGGTGCCTTCGGTGCTGCCCCGCCTGGTCGAAGTTCCCGACCAGGGCCGGCGCAGCTACGTGCTCCTCGAGGACGTCATCGCGCGCTACGTGGCGCAGCTTTTTCCGGGCATGCCCATCGAGGGCTGCTGGGCGTTCCGTGTCACCCGCAACTGGGACCTCTCCATCGATGAGGAGGAGGCGGAGGACCTGCTCGTCACCATCGAGCGCGAAGTCCGCCGGCGCGATCGCGGCGGCGCTGTCCGCCTGGAGATTGCCGCGGCGGCCGAGCAGCCCCTCTCCGACTATCTGGTGCGCGCGCTCAAGCTGGGCGCCGCGGACGTCTATCGCATCGAAGGTCCACTGAATATACCGGACCTGCTGCCGATGCTGGGCCGCATCGAGCAGAAGGAGCTGCACGACGAGCCGTTCACGCCGGTCGTTCCGCCGGCGGTGGGCGACGGAGAGCGCGACCTGTTCCGTCTCATCCGCGAGCGCGACGTGCTCTTGCACCACCCGTACGAATCGTACGAGCCGGTGGTCAGCTTCATCGAGGCGGCGGCGGACGATCCCTCGGTGCTGGCGCTGAAGATCACCCTCTACCGCACCGGGAAAGACTCGCCCATCGTGCGCGCCCTGCAGCGCGCGGCCGAGAACGGCAAGCAGGTCACCGCGCTGGTCGAGCTGAAGGCGCGCATGGACGAAGAGGCGAACATCCTCTGGGCGCGTGCGCTCGAGCAGGCCGGCGTGCACGTCGTCTACGGCCTGATCGGCTACAAGACCCACTGCAAGGTGGCGCTGGTAGTGCGGCGCGAGGCGGGCGGGCTGCGCCGCTACGTGCACCTGGGCACCGGCAACTACAACCCCACCACGGCGAAGATCTACTCCGACCTCTCGCTCTTCACCGCCCGCGACGACTTCGGCGCCGACGCCACCGCCATCTTCAACCTGCTCACCGGCTATTCGCGGCCGACGCAGTGGCGCAGGTTCAAGGTGGCGCCGCTCGGGCTCAAGGCCTCCGTCGTGGAGATGATCGACCGCGAGGCGCAGATCGCCCAGCATTCCGGCAAGGGGCGCATCATCGCCAAGATGAACTCGCTCGCTGACAGCGAAGTGATCAAGGCGCTCTACCGCGCCTCGCAGGCCGGGGTGCAGATCGACCTCCTGGTCCGCGGCATCTGCTGCCTGCGGCCCGGCGTGGCCGGAGTGTCCGATCGCATTCGGGTGGTGAGCATCGTCGACCGCTACCTCGAGCACAGCCGCATCTGGTACTTCGAGGCGGGCGGCAAGAAGGAGGTCTGGCTCTCCTCCGCGGACTGGATGCCGCGCAACTTCATCCGCCGCGTGGAGGTGGCCTTTCCCATCGAGGACGCGGGACTGCGCGACCGCATCGTCGACGAGCTCCTGGCCACGCAGCTGCTCGACAACCAGAAAGCGCGCATCCTCCTGCCCGACGGCCGCTACGAGCGCGTGCAGGCCGGCTCGTATGGGACGCCGTCGAGCCCGCTGCGCTCGCAGGAGCGGTTCATGACGGTGGCGAGGCGCTCCATCGTGGCGCAGGAGGCGCCGCCTCTCGCCGGGCACGAGATTTTCCCCTCCAGCGAGCGCCGGCCGGCGCGGCGGCGGAAGAAGCGGCTGTAGATGCGGGCGCTGCTGCTCATTCTCGCCGGTGCGCTGAGCGCTGCGCGCTCGCCGCTGCGTGAAGTCGCGCCCGGCGTGGAGACGGCGGCGGCGGCCGAGCTGGGCGGCGATCCAGCCTGGTCGGCGCGGGTGGTGCTCATCGACCCGGCGAAGGTCAGCTTCGTGGTGCGCTACGACCCGGCGCGGCCGACGCTGGCGGAATGGCGGGAGAGGTTTCCTCGCGCGCTGGCCATTCTGAACGGCTCGTTCTACTCGAAGGATCCGTCGGTGCGGCCCACCTGCGACCTGGTCGCCGAGGGCAAGCCGGTGCGCGGCGCGGGCTGCCACCGGCAGGATGCCCTCTTCTTCGCGGCCAAGCCGCGCAATGCGGTGCCGGCCTCCTTGCCGGCGCCCCAGGCGCGGCTCATCGTGCCGGAGGACTTCCGGACCGAGCAGTGGCAGGAAGCGCTGAAGAGCTTTCCGGCGTTGGTGCGGTCGGGCGTCGCGGCTTGCGCAGGCGCGCATTACTGCGCTGAATCCTCGCGAACGGCGGCGCTGGCGCAGCTCAAAGATGGACGAATTCTCTTTTTCGCCTCGCAATGGCCGGCGGTGCGGCGAGAGGTCGGCAAGTGGCTGGCCGAGTTCGGCGCCGTGGAGGCGCTCAACCTGGACGGCGGGCCGGAGGCGGCGTTGGCAGTGACGGCGGAGGCGAGCGACATTTCAACGCCTGGCGTCGGGCTGCCCATCGTGTTGATCGCGCTGCCGCCTTAGGTTTGCAAAATTGACTATCCTCAGGTATTTGGACCCCGCGAGCACGGGGTAGGAGTGTGTCCGCGGGAGGCGGACATGGGTCCGTAGAACGGGAGGTCGAAACTGTCACTACTGGTTGCGATCGCCGCCGTCCTCGTCCTGCTCGCCGCGTACTGGGCGCGGGTCCTCCTCAAGGGCCACTACGACACCGAGCGAATCCGCAAAGAGCCGGGGAGCGTGTTCCTCGGCCGGTTTTTCATCGAATTCGGCTACTGGTGCTTCGAGCCGCTGGAAAAGGCGGCGCTGCGCCTTGGGCTGACGCCCAACCAGCTCACGGCCGCCTCGCTCGCCTGCAGCATCGGCGGCGCGGTCGCCTTTGCGACGGGCAGACCGGCGCTGGGCGGTTGGCTGGTCATCGCCTGCGCGGTGCTCGATGCGCTGGACGGAATGGTGGCGCGGTCGCGCGGCATCGCCTCGGATGCGGGCGAGTTGATCGACGCGGCGGTCGATCGCTATGCGGAGATCGCCACCTTCGCCGGCATCGCGGCGTACTACCGCGACTATCCGCCGGGCTTCTGGCTGGCCCTCACCTCGCTGGGCGGCGCGCTGCTCGTCTCGTATGCGCGCGCCAAAGGAGAGATCAGCGGCATCGATGCGCGCATGGGCTCGATGAATCGCGCCGAGCGGGCTGTCTACATCGGCGCGGCGGGCGTTCTCGCACCGGCCGCAGCGCGGTGGCTGGAGCCAGGGGCGGCTCATCCGGCATATCACCTGATGCTGATCACGCTCGCGCTGGTGGCGGTGATGGCGAACATCACCGCCATTCGCCGCTTCGCGTACATCCATGGCGAGCTGCGCAAGCGCGAGGAGAGAGGCGAACAGGCGCCGGCCACGCGCGAGCAGGAGCTGTCGGGATGGTTCCAGCGGGCGTGGGTGGCGTCGGCGATCGCCACGGTCGTCGACTACGGCTCGTTCACCATCCTGGTCGAGGTGATCGGCATCTACACTGGCACCTCCCGCGCCATGGGAGCGCTGCTCGGCGCGATCACCAACTTCACGCTCAACAAGACTTACACCTTCAAGACGCGGCAGAACTCGCTGTGGATCGAGGCGCCCCGCTACGCCGCCATCTCGCTCACCTCGCTGCTCCTCAATACCGTCGGCGTGATTCTCCTGACAGAAGGCCTGCGCTGGAATCCGCTCGCCGCGGCTGCAGTCGTGGGTGTTGCGGTGTCCCTCGGCTGGAACCTGCCGCTGCACCGCGTGTTCGTCTTCCGCGAGCAGAGCGGCAAACCGCGGCCGGCGCTGGCTCTGCTGGGCGCGTTCGCCTCCGCGCTGGCCGTCTGGGCCGTGCTGGTTTCGGCATACGGGAATCCGTTCGCGGAGGAGCAGGTGCAGGGCTTCTCCAACGCCCTGCCCGACACGGCGGAAGTCACGCAGGCGAGCTTCCTCCCCAAGCTGCGGCCCGAGGCGTACTACTCGGAGAGCTACTCGTTCCTCTTCAGCTCCGAGGACGGCTCGTTCGCGCGGGTGCAGTTCCTGGTCAGCAACGCCGGGCTCGAGGGGCACGGCAAAGCCGCGGTGCGCGCGGTGGTCGTGGCGCCGGACGGCAAGACCACCGAGGACAGCGAGACGTTCGAGAGCAGCCAGTGGGGCGTGCAGCCCGAGGGGGCCATCGAGATGGGCGCCTCGCGGCTCACCATGGGGCCGGACGCGAGCCACCACGTCCATTTCGCGGGGCGAAAGCTGGTGGTGGACGCGACGGTCCTGCCGGAGACCAGGGCGGTGCGGCCCGGCGGCGGCCGCGTGGTGTTCGACGCCGGCGGGCACGCCGTTTTCGACCAGACCATCTTCGCGCTGCGCAGCCGCTTCGACGGCACGATGTGGAGCACCTCGACCGGCAGCCGCAAGATCCGCGGCTACTGCTATGCGGACACGAGCTACTCCACCGTGCCCGCCTACAAGAGCGCATCGCTCTGGTTCCGGATGGAGGCTTTCGACGACGAGAGCGGCTCCACGGCGGCGCTGGCGGTGCTCTTTCCGCCGCTCGGTTCTGCTCTCCCGCCGCAGGGCTGGCTCTACACCAGCAAGGGCGGGCGTACGGAAGTGCGCTCCAGCGAGGTGAAGCTCTCCTTCGAAGAGCCGCGGCACGAAGCCGGCGGACACTTCGAGTACGACGTCCCGCAGCGGGTCACGGCGGTGGCGCGCGGGGCGGCGGGCGAGACGGTAACCGTGCGCATCGAAGCAAAGAAGCTTCTCTACCGGCAGGATCTGCTGAGCGAGATGGGGCCGCTCTCCCGCCTGCTCGTCAGCACCGTGGCGGCCCCAATGGCGTATACCTACGAAGATCGCTACCAGCTCCGCATCGAGCGCAAAGATGGCTCTTCGGAGCTCCGCAACGGCCAGGCGCTCTCCGAATTCTCCTACGCCAACAAGCCTTCGGCCCTGCCCGCCTTCTAGAGCATTCACCACGGAGCGCACAGAGCGCGCGGAGTTGGTTTTTCTAAAACCTCCGTGCGCTCCGCGCGCTCCGTGGTTGATCCGAAGAGGTGCCGTGAGATGGAAATTCGTGCTAGACGTGCGCGCCCGACGGAATCTAAGGCCGAGGAGCGGCCTCTAAGCCCAAAGGATGACGTTGAAGGCACCGCACATCCAGACCGAGATCCCGGGCCCGAAGTCGCGCGAGTTGGTGCGCGCGGAGCAGCAGCACCTCGCGCCGGGACTGCAGGGGTTCGCGCTCTCGAGCGGCATCGCGGTGGAGCGCGCCGAAGGCAGCGTCATCGAGGATGTGGACGGCAACCGCTACGTCGATCTCATCGGCGGCATCGGCGTCAACTCGCTGGGCCACTCGCATCCGGCGTACCGCAAGGCGCTGCACGAGCAGATCGACAAGGTCACGGTGGGCTCGTTCACCAGCGCGCCGCGCGCCGAGCTGATCAACGAAGTCGCCAAGCTCACGCCCAAGGGCGTGGACAAGGTGCAGCTCTACTCCAGCGGCGCGGAAGCGGTGGAGAGCGCGTTCCGGCTGGCGAAGAACCATACCGGCAAGCACGAGGTGGCCGGCTTCTGGGGCGGGTTTCACGGCAAGACCGCCGGAACGCTGGCGGTGAACGGAGCGGGAAACCAGAAGACCTACGGCCCGCTCCCGCCCGGGCACGTGCTGCCCTTCGCCAACTGCTATCGCTGCCCGCTCAAGCTCAAGTACCCGACCTGCGGCGTCGCCTGCGCGGATCTGGCGCGCGACCAGCTCAATCACCAGAGCACGGGCTCTCTCGCCGCGGTCATCATGGAGCCATTGCAGGGCACCGCTGGGAACGTCATTCCCCCGCCGGAGTTCATGCAACGCATGCAGGAGATGGCCCGCGAGAACGGCGCGCTCTTCATCGCCGACGAGATGATCACCGGCTTCGGCCGCACCGGCCGCTGGTTCGCGAGCGAGCGCAGCGGCGTGACGCCGGACATCATCACCATCGGCAAGGCTTTCGGATCGGGCTTCCCCATCAGCGGCGTGGTGGCGAAAGGGGAAGTCGCGCAGGCGAAGCCGTGGTCCAACCCGAGCGGGTCCTCCTCGTCGTACGGCGGCAATCCGCTCGCCGCGGCCGCCGCGCTGGCTTCGATAAAGATTTTGCAAAAAGAAAATGTTTTGCAAAACGTGCGCGAGGTGGGAGCGGCGATGCTCGCCGAGCTGCAGACCTGGCCCGACCGCCTGCGCTGGGTGGGCGACGTGCGCGGCGAAGGGCTCCTGCTCGGCGTCGAGCTGGTGGCCGATCGAAATACCCGGGAGCCCCTGGCGAGGAAGATCTGCGGGGAGATTTTCCAGGAAGGCCTGCGACGCGGGCTTCTCGCCATGAGCTACACGCACGCCATCCGCCTGCAGCCGGCGCTGACCATCGATCGCGAGACGGCGCTTTCGGGGCTCTCGCTTCTCCGCGAGTCCATCGAGGCGGTCGCGCGCCGGACGGTCTAGGTGGAGTCGCGCACGTCCCGCTTCTGGACCTTCTGGGCCGCGCTCTCGCTGCGGCGGCCTTGGCAGATCTCCTTCATCGGGCTGGCCGCGTTCGCGCTCTGCCTGCCCTTCGCGGTGCGGCTCTACGGCGATCTGCGCACCGATCTGCGCGAGCTTCTCCCCCAAGGCGCGCCCGCGGCGGTGGGGCTGGAAGAGCTGGAGAAGCGCATCGGCGGGCTCTCCAGCCTGACCATCGTGGTGCGCACCGACGATCTCCAGGCCGGCAAACGCTTCGTCGACGCGCTGGCGAAGAGGCTCTTGACGCTGCCGCCCTCGCTGGTGGCGCGCGTGTACTGGCGCGTCGACGCCGAGAAGGAATTTCTCGACCGTCACGGAGCGCTCTACGCAGACGTCAAAGATCTAATAGCCGCGCGCGATGCGCTGAAGGCGCAGATCGCGCGAGCGAATCCGCTCCTGGTGGACATCTCCGAGGACACGCAGCCGCCGGCGAATCTCGAGGAGATTGCCGGCCGCATCAAGGCGGCCACCGCGCGGGTCGATCGCTTTCCCGACGGCTATCTCGCCGGCGAGGGCGGGCACACGCTGGTGATGCTCCTCTCCCCGCCGGGCGCGGCGGTGGGGCTGGAGGAGGACCAGCGTTTCCTCGACGCGGTGGACGGCGCGGTGCGCTCGCTCAATCCGGCGAGCTTCCACCCCAGCATCCGCATCGGCTACGGCGGCGAGGTGAAGAGCGTCGTCGAGGCGCAGGAGGCGCTGGTGCGGGATCTGATGGTCTCCAGCGCGCTGGTGCTCTTCCTCGTGGGGCTGGCGCTGATCGCCTACTACCGCACGCTGCGCGCGCTGCCGCTCCTGGTCATTCCGCTCTTCACCGGCGTGTCGATGACGTTCGCGCTTTCGCGCGCGGTGATTCATTACCTCAATCCGAACACGGCGTTCCTCGGCAGCATCATCGTGGGCAACGGCATCAACGCCGGCATCATCCTGCTCGCGCGCTACCTCGAGGAGCGGCGCAACGGCCACGGCGTCGAGCAGGCGCTGCCCATCGCCCTGCGCACCACCTGGGTGGCGACCTTCGCCGCCAGCGCCGCGGCCGCGGCCAGCTACGGCTCTCTGGGCGTGGCGAGCTTCCGCGGCTTCAACCAGTTCGCCTTCATGGGCTTCTTCGGGATGCTGCTCTGCTGGGTCGCAACCTACGCGCTGATGCCGCCGCTCATCGTCCTTCAAGAACGATGGTGGCCCTTCCGCGGGTTGCCGCGGCGGAACGCGCGCGCGGTAGGATGGATGGCCGGGCCTTTCGCGCAGATCCTGCTGAAGAAGCCGGCGCTGCCGGTGCTGCTCACCTCTGTGCTCGCGCTCGGCTCCGTCTACGCCGGCATCAAGTTCGCCGAGGATCCCATCGAGTACGATTTCCGCAAGCTCGGCAGCCGCTCCGGCCTCAACCGGGGCGCGGGCTTCTGGGACAAGCACGTCGACGCGGTGTTGCAGTCGTACCAGACGCCCACCGTGGTGCTGACCGATTCCCCGCAAACCACGCTGGCGGTGGCGGCGGCCGTCGAGAAGGTCAAGGAGCAGGAGGGACCCTCTGGCACCATCGATTCGGTGGTGACGCTGCAGTCGTTCATTCCCTCCGGCCAGCCGCAGAAGCTGGAGCTCCTGCGGGAGGTTTTCTCCCTGCTGGACAAGCGGCCGCGCAGCGAGCTGCCGCCGGAGATGCGGCGGCTGCGCGAGAAGACCAGGCTGGAGCCGGTGATGCTCGCCGACGTGCCCCATCGGCTCACGCGCGCCTTCGTGGAAAAGGACGGCCAGCGAGGGCGCGTGGTGCTGGTCTACCCGACGCTGGCGACCGACGCAGCCAACGGCAAGGCGCAGATCCAGCACACCCGTTCGGTGCGCGAGGCCGCGCACCGGGTGGATCCGTCGGTGCGCATCGCGGGGCAGATCGTGCTCACCTCCGACATCGTGGCCGCCATCACCAACGACGGCGCGCTGACGGCGGCGCTCAGCTTCCTGGCGGTGGCCCTGCTCACCATGGTGGTCATGCGCAGCCTGCGCGACGCGGCCTGGGTGGTGGGCTCGCTCGCGCTCGGCGTCCTGTGGATGGCGGGGGCGATGACCCTCCTCTCGCTCAAGCTCAATTTCGTCAATTTCGCCGTTTTACCGATCACCTTTGGAATCGGCGTCGATTACGCAGTCAATCTTTATCAACGTTATCGACAGGCCGGCACGGTGGAGGAGGCCCTCGCCGCTTCGGGCGGGGCGGTGGCGCTCTGCTCGGTGACCACCATCATCGGGTACGCTACGCTGGTGACCGCCGACAACCAGGCCATCCAGAGCTTCGGGCTGACGGCGGTGGTGGGCGAGATCACCTGTCTCTCGGCGGCGCTCTTCGCGCTGCCGGCGGTGCTCTCGCTGCGGCAGCGGCGGGCAGCCGTGCTGCAGGAGGCGTGATGGATCTGCGGCCCCATCCCGGTCAGGTCCGCGGCGCGCCGAAGTTCTTCACCGTCTGGGTGCCCATCCTCTGCGCCGTCTACCTGGCGGTGATGAAGGCGCTGGGCGGGCCGAACCCGGAGCACTTCCTCCTGGTGGCGATCATGCTGGTGCTCTCGTTCTGGAGCAACGGCAGCCGGCACATCGCCAAAGTGGGCATGCCGTATCTCTTGTACGCGCTCGTCTACGACTCGATGCGCTGGTACGAGGACTACATCCGCTCGCCCGTGATCCACGTGCACGAGCCTTACGATTTCGATCTGCGCTTCTTCTCCATCGGCGGGCTCACGCCCAATGAATGGTGGCAGCTGCACACCAGCAGGGTGCTCGATTTCATCTGCGGGCTTGCGTACACGCCGTTCTTCTTCATCGGCGAGTGCGTCATCCTCAGCCTCTACTTCGCGCTGACCGGCGAGCTGCGGCGCGGGGTGCGGTTCACCTGGATTTTCGTCATCGCGAACTTCATCGGGTTCAGCTGCTACTACATCTATCCGGCGGCGCCGCCCTGGTACGTGGCGGATCACGGCTTCATCGTCGACATGAGCGTGCGCGCTTCGCCCGCGGGCGCGGCGCGCTTCGATGCGCTCCTCGGGCTGCCCATCATGGCCGGCTTCTACGGGAAGAGCGCCGATGTCTTCGGCGCCATTCCCAGCCTGCACGTGGTCTATCCGTTCCTGGCCATGGTCTACGGCTGGTATCTGCGGCGGTTCCGGCCCTTCGCCATCGGGTATTTCGCGCTCGTCTGCTTCGCAGCGGTGTACCTGAACCACCACTACCTGCTCGACATCTTCGTCGGGCTGGGCATCGCGCTGGCGGTGATGGCGGCGGCGCGCGCGGCCTTCGGCCCGCTCTCAGGCGTCGCGGCCGACCGCCTGCGCGAGGGTCAGGCCATCGCGCGCGAGCAGGCGGGCGAGGCCCTCTGAAATGTCTTCCGCGGCTCGCGGGCCCTGGTAAACGAGCGCGGTATAGATCTCGACGAGCGATGCGCCGGCGCGGATGCGCGCGTAGGCGTCTTCCGCGGTGGCGATGCCGCCCACGCCGATGATCGGGACGCGGCCGCCGGCGCGGCGGTAGATGCGGGCGCAGGCGGCGAGCGCTTTTGCTCTGAGAGGCTCGCCGGAGAGGCCGCCTGTCTCCGTCGCCTGGTGATCGACGGTCGTGTTCGTAGCCACGATGCCGTCGGCGCCCGCCGCGACGGCGGCTTCGGCGATCTCCTCGAGGCGCTCCTCGTCGGGGGAGAGCTTGACCAGCACCGGGATCTGCTTTTGGCGCGCCGCGACGACCGCTCCGACCAGCGCGCCGAGATCGCTCTGCAACTCGCGCAGGCCCGGCGTGTTGGGGCTGCTGACGTTGATCACCACGCCGTCGGCGTGAGGAGCGAGGATCTTCAGCGCGGCGATGTAGTCCTCGGCGGCGCGCTCGTTTGGCGTGTCCTTGTTGCGGCCGATGTTGACGAACACCGGGCCGGGCTGTCGCGGCAGTCGCTGCAGGCGCGCGCGGGTGACTTCCGCTCCCGCGTTGTTGAAGCCCATGCGGTTGATGAGCGCGCGCTGGTCTCTGAGGCGAAAAAGCCGGGGCCGCGGGTTCCCGGGCTGGGCGCGCGGCGTGATGGTGCCGATCTCGACGAATCCGAATCCAAGGCGGAACCAGGCGGGCGCGAGGACCTGGCCCTTGTCCATGCCGGCGGCGAGGCCGATGGGGCTGGGGAAATCGAGGCCCCAGAGCTGCTGCGCGAGCGGCCCCGGCCGTCTGCCCGCTCGCGGGAAGAGCCGCGACCAGAGCCAGAGGAACGCCACCACCAGCGAATGGGCGAGCTCCGCGTCGAGCAGGAAGAGCAGCGGGCGGAGCAGGCGATAGGCGAGCGACACGAGATTTGCAGAGTACAATGCGCGGCCGTGCCTGACGACGCACAACAGCCGGCCGCCCCCCTGCCAGGCACCCAGGACCTCCTCTTCGAGGCTGCCCGGCGCCTGCGGCGCTGCGAGGCGGCGCTCTGCCGCGTCTTCGAGGAGGCGCGGTACGCCGAGGTGATTCCGCCGTCGGTCGAAGGCGCGGACGTCTTCGGGCCGGAAGCGTTTCGCGCGCTCGATCGCGCTGGGCGGCTGGTCGCCCTGCGCGCCGACTTCACCGCGCAGGTGGCGCGCATCGCCGCCACGCGCCTCGCGGGGATGTCGCCGCTGCGGCTCTACTACCGGGGCAGCGTCGTCCGCCGCATCGATGGCGGGGTCGTCTACGAGCGGCTCCAGGCCGGCTGCGAGCTGGTAGGCGCGGCGGGGCCCGAGGCAGATGCGGAGATGCTCACCCTGGCCTCTGCCGCGCTGCTCGCGCTGGGCCTTCGGTCCTCGCGCATCTCGGTGGGGACGATGGGATATTTCGCGGCGCTGACGCGCGCGGCGAATGCTTCCGGGCGCCTCGCTCGCGCGCTCAGCGACGCCGTCGATCGCAAGGACCTGCCGATGCTGCGCACGCTCTGCGAGCGCGAGGTGCCGCCGGGCAAGGCCCGCGACGCGATCCTCATGCTCGCGCAGCCGCCGCGCCCGCAGTCGCAGGCGGCTCAGCTACTGTCGCAGGCGGAATCGCTCGCGCCCAGCGACGAAGCGCGCGATGCGCTGCGGAGGATCTCCGCCACGCTCGCGCTCGCCAAGGGCGATCTGGAAGTCGATCTGGGAGAAGTGCGCGGCCTCGGCTACTACACCGGCATCGTCTTCAATCTCTATGCGCAAGGCGCGCCGCGCCCCGTGGGCGGCGGCGGGCGCTACGATAGCCTTTTGTCCCGATTCGGCGATCCGCGTCCCGCGGTGGGTTTCTCGCTCGACCTCGACGCGCTGGCGCCGCTGGCCGCCGGAGGCGGCCCGCTGGCGAGTGCCAGCGAGGGTGTCGCCAGTCCCCCGCGGCAGGCGGGTTCGGCCGCGGGGGCACCGCAGGTGCCCTCAAAAGGTATCCGATGATCACCGTCGCGCTGCCCAAAGGACGCCTGCAGCGGCCGGTGCTGGAGCGCTTCGCGGCGGCGGGGATCGTGCCCGAGGAAGATCCCGCCACCACGAGGCGGCTGATCATTCCTGCCGGCGGCGGCGCGCGCTTCGTGGTGCTCAAGTCGGGTGACGTTCCGCTTTACGTCGAGCGCGGCGCGGCAGATCTTGGCGTCTGCGGGCTCAACGACGCGCTCGAGTCGGAAGCCGATCTCCTGACGCCCATCGATTTCGGCTTCGGCAAATGCCGGCTCTGTCTCGCCGCTCCGCGCGGCGGCAAAGTGGCGCAGCAGTCGGCGCTGGCCGACGCCTCCGAGCTGGGCCGATCGCTGCGCGTCGCCAGCAAGTATCCGCGGCTGACCGCGAAGTGGTTTGCGCGCCGCGGTGTGCCGGTGGATCTGGTGCATCTCTCCGGATCGGTCGAGCTGGCCGCCGTCTCCGGATTGACCGACGCCATCGTCGATCTGGTCGAGACCGGCCGCACGCTGGAGGAGAATGGCCTCGTGGTCGTGGACGAGATCCTTCAAGTGAGCGCGCGGCTGGTGGTGAACCGCGCGGCGTATCGGCTCAAGGTGGAAGAGCTGCTGCCTCTGCTGGAGAAGCTCGGATGATCCGCATTCTGCGCGCCGGCGATCCCCAGGCATCGCGGCTCCGCGCCGCGTCGGTCCTGCCTGCGGCGGCGGTGAGCGCCATCGTCGCGGACGTGCGCGCGCGGGGCGATGCGGCGGTGCGCGAGCTGACGGAGAAGTACGACGGCGCGCGGATCGATGCGCTCTTCCTCGACGATGCGCGCTGGAATGCGCTCGCGGCGCAGTGTCCCGCCCGGGTCCGCGAGGCGCTGGAAGTGGCCCATCGCCGGGTGCGCGCATTTCACGCGCCCCAGATTCCCGGCTCCTATGAGCTCACGCTCGAGCACGGAGCTGTCCTGCGCTGCATCAGCATGCCGCTGCAGCGCGCGGCCTGCTACGTTCCCGGCGGGCGCGCCGCCTATCCGACCACGGTGATCATGACCGCGAGCGTGGCCCGGCTCGCGGGCGTGCCGGAAGTGATCGTCGCCACTCCTCCGCGGCGCGACGGCACCATTCTTCCCGAGGTGGCGGCGGCCGCGCGCATCGCGGGTGCGACCCGCATTCTCCTCGCCGGCGGCGCGCAGGCAGTGGCGGCGCTGGCGCTGGGAACGCAGACAGTGCCGCGCGTGGACGCGATCGTCGGGCCGGGAAACGCCTACGTGACGGAAGCGAAGCGGCAACTCTCGGGCGAAGTGCGCATCGACTCGCTCGCCGGACCCACGGAGGTGGCCATCGTCGCCGACGAAAGCGCGGACCCCGTGGTAGTCGCGGTCGATCTGATAGCGCAAGCCGAGCACGATCCTCTCGCGCTCGCCGTGCTGATCACGCCTGCCGAGGCGCTGGCGAAAGCGGTGGTCGAGGCGATCGGGCGCGAGCAGATTGGAACCATCGCGGCCCAAGCCCTGAAGTCGCGCGGCGCGGCCATCGTGACCCGCGATCTCGACGAGGCGCTCGCCTTCGCCGATCAGCTCGCGCCCGAGCATCTCGAGCTGCTCCTGCGCGACGCCGGCGCGGCCATCGCGAAAGTTCCGCGCGCTGCGGCAGTCTTCGTCGGCAGGTTTTCACCGGTTCCCGTCGGCGATTATCTCGCCGGCCCCAACCACACCCTGCCGACCTCGGGCACGGCGCGCTTCGCCTCGCCGCTGGGCGTCATGGATTTCGTGCGGCGGCAGAACGTGATCGAGTACAGCGCCGGGCAGCTGGCGAACGACCGCGGCGACATCGTGGCGCTCGCCGAGGCGGAGGGGCTGCATGCGCACGCCCGGGCAGTGATGGTTGCGAGGAAGAAATGAGCCGCTCACCGGAAAGTTTCGTGCGCGCAACGGTGCGGCCTCTCGCCGCTTACGGCCCGCCCCGCGATCCGGCGGCGGTGCCGCTGCACCTCAACGAGAGCCCCTTCGATCTTCCCGAGGCGCTGAAGAGAGAGCTGACCGCGCGCATCCTCGCGCTCGACTGGTCGAAGTATCCCATCACCGACGGCGCGCGGCTGGCCGCGGAGCTCTCGCAGGCGTACGGGCACGAAGGCGTCCTGGTGGGGAACGGCTCCAACGAATTGCTGCAGCTCCTGCTCTTCGCCTGCGTCGAGCCGGGCGACACCGTGGTGGTTGCTTCACCCTCGTTCGCGCTCTATGCGCTGCAGGCTTCGGCGCTGGGCGCGCGCGTCGTCGAAGTGTCGCTGCGCGCGCAGGACGGTAAGTTCCGCTTTTCCGTCCCGGAGCTGGCGGAACAAGCGCAGGAGGCCAAGCTGGTGTTGATCGGGTCGCCCAACAATCCCACCGGCACCACGCTCTCGTTCGATCAAGTCGCGCTCCTCCTGGAAGCGACGCCCTGCCTGGTGGGCATCGACGAGGCCTACCGCGATTTCTGCGGCCAGGATTTCGCGCCGCTCCTGCGCGAGTATCCGCGCCTGGCGCTCTTCCGCACCTTCTCCAAGGCGATGGCCGCTGCCAGCCTGCGCTGCGGGTGCCTCCTCGCGGCGCCGGCGCTCTGCGCCGAGCTGCGCAAGATCCAGCTTCCCTACAACCTGAGCGCCATCACCAGCCTGGTTGCGCGCGAGCTGCTCAAGCACCCGGAGCTGATCGCGGAGCGCGCGCAGCTGGTTGCGCGCGAGCGCGATCGCCTGGCCGCGGCGCTGCGCGAGCAGGGGATCACCGTGCACGAGTCGGGCGCGAATTTCCTGCTCTTCGAGCAGCGGCAGCGACCGGCGAGCGATCTGCACGCCGCGCTCTTCCGCCGCGGCGTGCTGATCCGGAATGTGTCCAGCGCCAAAGGATTGCAGCACGCGCTCCGCGTGAGCATCGGCGCGCCGGCCGCCAACGATGCCTTCCTCGCTGCGCTGCGCGCCGAGGTGGCGCCGTGAACCTCATGCTGGGCGCTGTCTGTGGAGTGATTCTCGACGTGGACGGCGTGCTGCTCGACGCGCGACCCAGCTACCACGCCGTCGCGGAAGAGGCGGCGCGCAAGGCCATTTCGCCGCTGGTCGGCGAAGAGAAAGCGCGCTCGGCGCCCTTCGATCGGCAGCGCGAGGTCCCCGCCTTCAAGGCCGCCGGCCGCTTCAACGACGACTGGGAGATGGCGCGCGGCATCGCGCTGTTGCTCTACCTGCGCGCTACAGGGGCGGCGCCGCGACTCGAGGAATTTCTCGCCTCCGCCGGCGGTCGCGGCGTGGTGGGATTGTTCGCGCGGCACCCGGGCGTGGAGCTGCCCCAGGAGAAGATCGCCCGCTTCTGCGGCGCGCTCTACGGCGGCGACAAGTGCCGCGAGCTGTTCGGATTCGATGCGCGCGACGCCCTGCCCGACGCGCCCGCGCGCGGAATGTGGCAGAACGAGCAGGTGCTCCCCGACACGGTGCTGCTGGAAGCCGTCGCGCAAAAGTTCCTGCTCGCCCTCTACACCGGCCGCAATCCCGGCGAAACGCGGCTGGCGCAGGCTCTCTGCAAGCTGAAGATTCCCGACTCGCTCTGCTGGGTCGCCGACGGCCGGCCGCGCAAGCCCGATCCCGCCGGCCTGGTCTGGCTCTGCCACGAGCTGCTCAAGGGCGCGCAGCGCGGCTCGCAGGTGCTCTTCATCGGCGACACCGCCGACGACCTGGCCGCCTCGCGCGCCGCGCAGGATCGCGGCGCGCCGATCATCTACGCTCACGTGGAAGCGCCCGGCGACACCAGCCGCGTGCTCTCGCGGCTGTTGATGGAGACCGGAGAAGGAGCCAGGGCATGAGCCGCACCGGCAGTGTCTCGCGCAAGACCAAGGAGACCGAGCTGGAGATCGAGGTGGACCTCGACGGCCGCGGCGAGGCGCAGGTCTCGACCGGCATTCCCTTCTTCGATCACATGCTCGACACCCTGGCGAAGCACGGCGCCTTCGATGCGAAGATCACCTGCAAGGGCGACCTGCACATCGACCAGCACCACACCGTGGAGGACACCGGCATCGCGCTGGGGAGCGCCATCGATCAGGCGCTGGGAGATCGCAAGGGCATCGCGCGCGCGGGGTGTTTTTATTTTCCGCTCGACGAAGCGCTGGCGAGGAGCGTGATCGATCTCTCCGGCCGCAGCTTCCTGCACTGGAACGTCGCGCTCGATCAGGGTCCGCGCAGCGCCATGGACGTGTCGGTGCTGGAAGGATTCTTCAAGGCGGTGGCGGACCACGCGCGCGCCAACGTACACATCGATCTGCTCACCGGCCGCGACTTCCACCACGGCGCCGAGGCGGTGTTCAAGTCGTTCGCGCGTGCGCTGCGGCAGGCCATGGCGCTCGATGCGAAGATCGCCGGGACCGTGCCGAGCACCAAAGGAGTGCTGTGAAGGTAGCGGTCGTCGATCTCGGGCTCGGCAATCTCGGATCCGTTCTGCAGGCGCTGGTGCGCGCGGGAGGCGAGCCGCAACTCGTAGACGATCCGGCGCTCATCGCGCGGGCGCCGCGGGTGGTTCTTCCCGGCGTGGCCGCGTTCGGGCTTGGAATGGAGCGCGCGGCGCGTTTCAAGAGCGCCCTGCAGGAAGCGCTCGCGCGCAAGGCACCCGTGCTGGGCATCTGCCTCGGCATGCAGATCCTTTTCGAGGAAGGCGACGAAGACGGTACCCGTCCCGGGCTCGGCCTGCTGCCGGGCCGCGTGACTCGCCTGCCCGGAAGTGTCCAGGTGCCGCACATCGGCTGGCAGCGGCTGCAGACGGCGGCCTCGAGCCCGCTCGAGCCCTCGGGCTGGGCGTATTTCGCGCATTCCTATCACTGCCAGGCGCCGGCCGAGGTGACCCAGGCGGTGGTGGAGCACGGACCGGTGAGCATCGCCGCGGTGGTCGGGCGCGGCACGCTGCACGGAGTGCAGTACCATCCGGAGAAGAGCTCGCGCGACGGCGAGGCGCTGCTGCGGCGCTTCCTCGCGCTGCCGGAGGGGCGGGCGTGATTCCGCTGCTCTATCCCGCCATCGATCTCCTCGAGGGGCGCGCGGTGCGCCTCTTCCAGGGCAATCGCAAGCGCTACAAGATCTACAGCGACGACCCGGCCGCGCAGGCCCGCGATTTCGTCGCGCGCGGCGCCGAGGTGCTGCACGTCGTCGATCTCGACGCGGCGTTCGGGGGGAAGCGGCAGGCGGCGCTGATCGAGAAGATCGTGCGTGCCGCGGAGCCCGCGCTGGTGCAGGTGGGCGGCGGGATCCGCAATCTGCAGGCCGCGGAAGAGACCCTCAGGGCCGGCGCGGCCCGCGTCATCTTCGGCACCGCGGCGGTGGAGAAGCCCTCGCTGGCCGGAGACGCGGCGGAGAAGTTCGGCGTCGATCGAGTGGCGGTGGGCGTGGACATCAAGGAGGGCCGCGCGGCGACGCGCGGCTGGACGGAGGCGCGCGGACCCGCCGCAGGCGAGCTGGTGAAGCAATTCGCCGAGCAGGGAGTGCGCTGGATGATCGTCACCGCCGTCTCGCGCGACGGCACGCTGGAAGGCTTCGACCTGGGCCTGCTCCGCGCGGTGACGCATGCGGCGCCGGGCGCGCGGCTGATCGCTTCGGGGGGCGCGGGAGATCTCTCGCACCTGCGCGTGCTCGCGGCAGCCGGGCTGTACACCTTGGCGGGCGCCATCGCCGGCACCGCGCTCTACGAGGGGAAGTTCACCATCCGCGAAGGCCAGGCCGTGCTGGAGGGGCCGTGCTGACGCGGCGAATCATCCCCTGCCTCGACGTCAAGGATGGCCGCGTGGTCAAGGGCGTGAAGTTCGCCGGGCTGCGCGACGCGGGCGATCCGGTGGAGCAGGCGCGCGCGTACGGCGCGGCCGGCGCGGACGAGCTCTGCTTCCTCGACATCAGCGCCTCGCTGGAGGCGCGCGGCACGCTGGTGAAGCTGGTCGAGCGCGTGGCGCGCGAGCTGGACATTCCCTTCGCGGTGGGCGGCGGAGTGCGCAGCGCGGCGGACGCGGAGGCGCTCTTGCGCGCCGGCGCGGACAAGGTCTCGATGAACACCGCGGCGCTCGCGGATCCGCCGGTGATCACCGCGGTGGCCCGTCTCGCCGGATCGCAGAGCGCGCTGGTGGCCATCGACGCCAAGGCGCGCGGGCCGGGCTGGGAAGTGCGTTCGCACGGCGGCACGCGGGCGACGGGGCGCGATCTGATCGAGTGGGCGCGCGAGGCGGTCGACCGCGGCGCGGGCGAGATTCTCCTCACCAGCATCGATCACGACGGCACCAGGCGCGGCTTCGCGCTGGAGATGCTGCGCGCGGTGACCGCGGCGGTGCCGGTGCCGGTGATCGCCAGCGGGGGCGCGGGGACGCAGGACCATTTCGCCGACGCATTCGGCGCAGGAGCGGCGGCCGCGCTGGCGGCGTCGGTGTTCCACTTCGGCACGTTCACCATCGCCAGCGTCAAGGAAGCGTGCGCCGCGCGCGGCTTCGCAATGCGGTGGCCGACGTGAACGTGAAGTTCGACGAGAGCGGGCTGATTCCGGCCATCGTGCAGGACGCCGCCTCGGGCGAGGTGCTGATGCTCGCCTGGATGAACCGCGAGGCGCTGGAGAAGACCCTCGCCACCGGCCAGGCCACGTTCTGGAGCCGCAGCCGCAACCAGCTCTGGGTCAAGGGCGCGACCAGCGGCAACACGCAGGCGGTGCGGGCGGTGCGGCTCGACTGCGATCAGGACGCGGTGCTGGTCCGCGTCGATCCGGCCGGCCCCGCCTGCCACACCGGAGCGCGCTCCTGCTTCTTCGAGGTCTTGCAGGACGCGCCGCCCGCGCCGGGCGAGACGCTCGCTGGCCTGGAGAAAGTCCTCCGCTCGCGGCGCGAGAATCCGCCCGAGGGCTCGTACACGGCGAAGCTCTTCGCCGACGAGGCGCTGCGCCACAAGAAGATCGGCGAGGAAGCGGCGGAGCTGATCACCGCGTCGCTTCGCGGCACGAAAGACGAGATCGCGCACGAAGCCGCCGACCTGCTCTACCACGCGCTGGTGTTGCTGACGGCGCACGGGATGGGCCTGGCCGAGGTCGCCGAGGTGCTGCGCGCCCGGCAAGGAAAGCGGCGCTAGAAAAGAAGTCAGCGCTGGCGCTTCAGCTCCTTGACCATCACGATGGCGTCTTCGCCTTCGTCGACGTAGTAGTTCGGCCGCACGCCCACGGCGCGATAGTCGAATTCCCGATAGAGGTCGAGTGCGGCCTGGTTGGAGCGGCGCACTTCCAGCGTCATCAGGGCGGCGCCGGCCTGGTGGGCGCGCCGCTCGGTCTCCGCCATGAGCAGGCGCGCCACGCCTTTGCGCCGGTGCTCGGGAGAAACCGCCACGTTCAGGACATGCACCTCGTCGTGCACCAGCCAGTAGATGAGGAAGGCGATGAGCCGCTCGCTCCCTTTTCCCGGGGCGCTGGTGAGCGGCTCCACCGCCACCAGGATGGTGCTCCAGTCGTGCTCCAGCTCGCGCCGGAACAGCTCCGGCGACCAGGGATGGCGGAACGCGGCGCGCTCGATGAGCATCACCTCGTCGAGATCGTCCTGCCGCATGCGGCGGATCTCGAGCCTGGCGCGCGCGCGGACGGCCACGTCAGCCCGCCTTTCCCGGCAGGGCGACCGCGCGCTCCTCGCCGCTGTCGAGCGGGTCGAGCACCCGCACCGTGGCTCGCTTGCGCAGCTCGGCGAGCAATTCCTGAAGGAGGCGCTGGTACTTCTCCTGCGCCAGCCGGCTGCGCAGCTGCTCGCGCTCGGCCGCGGTCAGCCTGTGGCCGCGCGCCGCGTCGTCCATCTCGCTCTCGCGCAGCTGCGCGGCCAGCTTGAGGCGGTTGTCGAGATAGCGGCCCACGCGCAGCTCGCGGGCGAGGATGGCGCCGATCTCGTCGTCGGTCAGCTCGATCGATCGCGCGAAAGCCTCGTAGTCGGCCAGCGTGGGAAAGCGCGATCGCAGCCGGGCCACCAGCGCATCCACCTCGCTGCGGTCGAGATCGAACAGCTTGAGCCGCTCCACCTCGGAGAGCACCACCCGCTCCTCGATGGTCTTGCGCAGCGACGACGCCAGGAGCCGCCGATCGAGCACGGCGGCGGCGGGGGCGGGGCCGTGCTCGGCGGCGATGCGCACCCGCGTTTCCGCGGCCAGCTCCGAGAGCGTGATGGAGTGCGCCTCGACCACCGCCACCACCTCGTCGAGAAGCTGCCGCTCCTCGCCGCGGGCGGCAAGCGGCAGGCAGACGAGGAGCAACAGGGGCGCGACTCTCACGCACGGATGGTAACTCAAATTGCCTTGTTGACCACCGATACCCGCGTGGTTACGGTCGCAGCCCCTATGAAAGATCCCTACTCCGTTCTCGGCGTCACCAGGACGGCCTCCGCGGAGGAGATCAAGAAGGCTTACCGCAAGCTCGCCAAGAAGCTCCACCCGGACATGAACCCCGGCGACAAGAAGTCGGAAGAGCGCTTCAAGGAGGTCTCCGGCGCGTTCGAGATCATCGGCGACCCGAAGAAGCGCGCCCTCTACGACGAGTTCGGCGAGGTGGCCACCCGCACCGGGTTCGACGAGCAGAAGGCGCGGCAGGCGAGGGCCTGGCAGGAGCAGGCAGGCCAGGGAGGCGGGTTCGAGGGATTCGAGGGGTTCAACTTCCGCAGCCGGACGGGAGGGTTCGATCCCGACGATCTCTCCTCGATGTTCGGCGACATCTTCTCCCGCCGGCAACAGGGACGCTCGCGCCGGGCGGCGGTCGAGCCGGCGGACGGCGACGACATCGAGGCGTCGGTGGAGGTGGAGCTTCGCGACGCCGTGCTGGGAGCGGAGCGGGAGATCTCCTTCACCCGGCCCGACGGCTCCATGGCGCACCTCAAGGTGAAGATCCCCGCGGGCGTGGAGACGGGCTCGCGCGTGCGCCTGCCCGGCCAGGGCGGGCCCGGCGAGCGCGGCGGGGCGCCCGGCGATCTCTACCTGCGCATCCACGTCCGCGAGCACCCCACCGTGCGCGTGCAGGGGCGCGACCTCCTGCTCGATCTCCCCATCACGCCGGCGGAGGCGCTCGGCGGCGCCGAGGTCACCGCGCCCACCTTCGAAGGGCCGGTGAAGCTGAAGATTCCTCCG
>WNEY01003270.1_pt1 | contig 28862 bp, 29 predicted proteins | sample 5400531 | NCBI WGS metagenome assembly WNEY01 (sample SAMN13153338, study PRJNA577476) | soil metagenome | isolation source: 200 cm saprolite under Douglas fir tree site 1 | place: USA:California | collected 2015-04-18
TTCTTCCTCATGATCGGGACTTTGAAAGTCGCCTAACTATGATTAGACGAATGTTCGTAATTAAAGGCGAACATTTTTTCGTCTAATTCTGGGCTTGTAGTGTTCGGGTGTGGGCATGTAGGCTGGTGGGGTTGATGAGCAGGTCGCAATCAAAGGCGGAGCAGAGTTTGGTCGCCGGCAGAGGCGGGGGCAAGGCGAAATTCATGGAGCAGGTGCGCACTTTCATGCGGGCGCGGCGCTACAGCCTGCGCACGGGACTTCGCTCGAGGCAGGCTCTTGCTGCTACAGTGCTGTGCGGCTGAGGACAGCCGCCTCTACAACCGTGGCTGTTGTGATTTGCCGTGCAGGGCGTAACTTTGCCGATGCAGCGTTGCCGCGCGTTCACGTTGATCGAGATCGTAATCACGGTTTTCATTTTGATGCTGGTGTTGTTGCTGGCGGTGCCGAGCTTGAACGGCGTGCTCGCGGACAAGCGGTTGCGGCGGTCGCTCCAAGGCTTTAACAATCTTGTCCGTCAGGCGCAGGAGCGGAGCGTAGCGGAACGTCGCGCTTATCTCATTGTTTGGCGCGATAAAGAGGTCGTGCTGCGCCCGGAAGTTTTTGCAAAAGACGAGCAAGGGAAAGTTCTCTCGGAATTTGTTTTGAGTCGCGGAGATGTCTTGAAACTGACGTTGCCAGCAGCCCTGACAAAAAATCCTCCGGCGGAATGGATTTTCTGGCCGTCCGGCACGTGCGAGCCGGCCGTCGTCGAATTTAGCGGACGGGACGGGTCCTGGAGCGCGAATTACTCGGCGCTGAGCGCGCGCGCCGAACTGACAAATTATGCGGCGAGGTAACATTCAAATCCGAAATCCGAAAAACGCGTTCGCGCTTTATGAAGTGCTCATCGGGGTCGCGATTTTCGCGGTCGGCGTGCTCGCGCTCGGTCGCGCGGTCGAGAATTGTTTGAATGCAAGCACACTCAGCGCAGAAGAGGATCGCGTGCGCCAGATTTTGTCCAACCGAATGGCGGAAATTCAGGCCACGCCGGGATTTCCCGACACCGCGAAGGAATTCAACGTCGACACCGGCTACGGCATCGTAAAACTAATCCAAAAAAGCGCACCGGCCGGTTTGGCCGAAGCGGATGGCGGCCAGCTCGGCGGAATCAATCTTGTCATCTTGACCGCGCAATGGGCGGGCGGCGGTGTCTCGCAGTCGAAGCAGATCGAGTTCTATGTTTACCGACCCGGATAATCACGGAATTGCGGATTGCGGATTGCGGATTGCGGATCGGGTCTTTTCGCGAAAAGCAAAAGGCGGCCGCGGTTTCACTTTGCTCGAGGTCACGCTGGCGGTCGGGATTCTGGCGATGATGTCGGTGGCGATTTATCGATTCGTGCAATCGAACCTGACTGCAATGCGAGTTTCATCGGAGGCGAGCGCGGCTGATGCGCGCTACAGCGGTTTGCGCGATCTTTTGATGGCGCAATGGCAAAGCTTGCCGCCGGGCAGCGGCGCGATGACGGGCGAGCCGTTCAAGTTAAACGATCGGCCGCGCGACGAGATCAAGTGGACTTGCAGCGCCGGGCCGGGATTGCTCACGCGCTATGCGGCGGGCGAATTTACGGTCCGGATGCGATTGCAACCGGAAAACAGCAAGAGCGACCGGCTCGATCTGGGCTTGTTGCGCGAACCTCAGGACGACTCGTCCATCACGCACGAACACGAGACCTGGGTGCCGTTGATTGAGGACGTGGGCAGCCTTCAAATCCAGTACTTCGATCCGCGCCTGAATGTTTGGGTGGGGCGATGGAGCGACACGCTGCTGTTGCCGCGATTGGTGAAGATCGTGGTGGGACGAAGCGATGCCGCAGTGCCCTGGGAGGTGATTATTCCCCTGGGGCGAACACCGTTTTGACGATGTCGATCTTAACTGAAAATCCGAAATTCGATTGTCGCGGCGCCGCGCTCATGCTCGCGCTGTGGGCGCTTTTTTTGCTTAGCGCGATGCTGATTTCATGGGCGCTGGACATCGATTCGCGTCTTACGCTTTCCGGAAATGCGAACCGCGTGCTGGAAGCGGAAGCGATGGCGTGCTCCGGCGCGGAGGTCGCCTTGCATCCAAACGTCAAGCCTGACTCGCCGAATCTGCGCCGGCAAATCAACAAGTGGGAAAATTATGACGCGCGCATCACTGGTGAAGGGGGCCGGCTGAATTTGAACTGGCTGCTGGCGGACGAAGACCCGACGCATCTCGGGATTTTGCACAAATATCTTGAGAACAAAGGTATTGATCTGAATGAACGCAACCGGATGATGGATAGTTTGCTCGACTGGGTGCAGCCGGACACCGGACTCCATCACCTGAACGCGCCGCCGGAGAGTGACGATTACCATCCTTCCCACGCTTTGCTCACGCGGATCGACGAGCTGAAACAAGTCGCGGGCTGGGCTGAGTTCACTTCCGCTCCGGGTTGGGATGACGATTTTACTCTTAACAGCACCGGCCCAATCGATCTCGCCTGGGCTTCGCGCGATGTGCTGCTTGCGTTGCCCGGGATGACGGAGGACTTGGTCGACCGCTTTTTGCTCGTGCGGCGCGGCCCCGACGGCATCGATGGAACCGCCGACGATGCGCCATTCAAGAACCTGGAGGATGTGCGCGCGGCGCTCGGCTTTTCACCGGAACAATTCCAGCAACTCGCCGACCTTGTCGGATTCAAGGACCCGGTGCTTCGAATTGTGAGCGTTGGAAAATCGGGCGAGGCGATGCGAATTGTCCAGATGGTGATTCGCAGGGCCAACAATGTTAATGTTCCGCAATTGATTACCTGGAAGGAGCTTTGATATCGAGGCAACATCGACACCGGTTTTTATAATCCCGACCGCGCATGGCTGGAACTTTTTGCGCGCGGACGAGCGTAACGGTTCCTGGAATGTGCGCATGATTCAAACGTTACAGGAAGCCGTGCCGCTGCTGACGGCGCAGGACGACCTGGTGCTCGGGCTGCCCATTGCGGCCGTGCTCGCGCAGCGATTTCGGTTGCCCACTGTCGATCCAGCGGAGTTTCCGGAGATGGTCCGGATTCAGATTGAGAAAGCGCTTCCGTTTTCGCCGGACGAAGTGACGACCGATTTCGAACTGATCGAGCAAAATGAAACTGAGAGCATTATTTCCGCCGTCGCGGTCAGGAATGCGCAGCTGGCGGAAATCGCCGCGCCGCTGCTGGAGGGCGGGTACATCCCGCGGCAGGTGACAGTTTACGCCGCGCAACGGGCGAGTACTTATGCGCCGGAAGGTAATGCTCTCTTCATTTATCCTGAAGGCGAAGCACTCGTTTCCGCGGTGACCGAGAACGGCAAAGTCAGTCTTGCCCGAACGCTCGACGGCGCCGCGCCGGAGCAACTGCGAATGGAATTGTCGCAACTGGCATTGAGCGCGGAGTTACAGGGAATCAGCGCGTCGTTTCCAAACGTGTTGCTGGACGAGACTTGTTATGAGTTGCGCGATACCGTGCAGGGAATCCTGGCCAGCCAGACCGAACTCGTTGGGATCGAAACGCCGCCGGCTTCGGTGAAACTCAATCTCCTGCCGGAAAGCTGGCGGCAGCGCCGGTCGCAACTCGCCAGGCGGGGAGAGTGGCGCCGGAGGCTTCTCTGGGCCGGCGGCGCTTACGCCGGACTTCTCTTTCTCGGCCTCGCTTTCCTTGCGTTCATTGATTTTGAAATTGGAAGTCTCGATCGCCGCATTGCCCGCGATGCGCCGCAGACCGCATTCGTCCGGGCCGCGGAAGCGAACTGGAAGGCGCTCGCGCCCGCTATCGATTCGCGTTATTACCCGGTGGAAATTTTGCTACATCTTTTCGAGAGTCTGCCGTCGCCTGACGTGCGCATTACCACCTATAGCCAGTCCGCTCGGCAAATTTCAGTGGACGGCGAATCCAGTTCAGCCGCGCTGGCCTATCAATTCATCGACAAGGTAAAGAAGAACCGAGAGCTGCAAGTCTTTCAGTTCGACATGGCGGCGCCGCGCATTTTGCCGAACAATCATGCGCAGTTTCGCTTGGAGGGAAAACCGCGATGATCCCGGCCTGGTATGAACGCATGAATCGGCGGGAGCGCATTCTCTCATGGATTGTCGCCGGCGCGCTTATCGTCTTGCTCAACCTTGTCATTTGGAGCTGGCTTTTCGGCGCGCTGGGTCGGGCACGCGCGCAACTGGCAACGCGCCAGGCAGCTCGCGCCGAACAGGCGGTTTATATAAAAGAACGCGATCTCTGGACCAAACGCGACCAATGGCTCACTCAACACCAACCCGCGCTAAAAAATGCGGCGGAAGCATCCACCTTGCTTGATCAGGTGAAAGAGGTCGCCGGCAAATACAACATCTTGATCGAGAATCCGGCGATCGGCTCAGGCGAAACCACTCCGAATCATCAGACTGTTTTCGCTTCCATTGAAACAAAGAGTCCATGGCCGCCTCTGGTCCATTTTCTCTACGACGTGCAACAGCCGGAATCATTTGTCGTGTTCGAAAACGTCAGTCTAATGATCGATAGCGGCGACCCCACGATGATGCGTGGAAAATTTAAGATCGCGCGCTGGTTCGCGCCGGTGCAGCGCAAGAAAGGATGATGATGAGACGCTCTCAAATTCTCATGTCGATCTTCACTTTGCTTTATTCGGTCTCAACCCAGCGGGCCGATGAGATTCCGACGCGATTCAACTTCGACCGCTATTCAGGAATGCTGAATCGCTCGCCCTTCACCATTGCCACGGCGGTCGTGGCGCCGCCCAGTGCGCCGAATTTTGCCAAAGATCTGTATGTGGCTAATGCTGCGCGTTCGCCTGAAGGCGACATGGTAACCATCGGCTCCACTTCAGACAGGAACTTCAAAAAATATCTCAGCACCAGGGAACCGGTGGATGGCTACAGCATCGCCAGCATTGAATGGTCGGACCGCGTGGGCGCGACCAAGGTGACAATCAGCAAAGACGGAAAATTTGCCACGCTTAGTTTTAATGAAGCGCTTCTGACGCAGCCGGCCGCAAATGCGGCGCCGGGTTTCGTTCCGCAGCCGGAAGCCGAGGCGCCGGCAGCCGTAAGACCGGGACCGCTTCCCATCCCCAACATGCCAACCCGTTCGCCCCACGTGCGCGGCGTGATTCAGCGAAATCCTGCGCAACCGCCGCGGCCCGCACCGATCCTCACGCCGCCAACGCAGCAGTGATTGGTTAACTCGCGTCACCTTTTTGAGTTCGGGTCCATGTGGCTCCGCTTTCGCGGGCTCGATTGTCGATCTTACCGCGCCTGATTAATCGCCCCAGTCGTCGTCGGTCGTGTCCGCTTTGCGATCTGGTCCCGCCGAGTAAAGGTCGTAGCCGCTCGGATTTTTTACGCCCGGGTAGAGGTAGATGTAATTATTTTGCCACGGATCTTTCGGTGTCTCTTTATATAATTGATACCAGCGTGTCGGCTTGGGATCGGTGCCCGGCTGAACCACGAGCGCTTGCAAACCCTGATCGGTGGTCGGGAAAAACCCGTTCATGCTCTCATAAAGCTTGAGCTGTGTGTTGATGCCTTGAATGTCAGCCGCAACTCGAACGTGTCGCGAGTATTCCACGTTGCCGCCCAATTTGTAGATCGCAGCTCCGAGCAACAGCGCGATGATCGTCACCACGAGCATGATCTCGAGCAATGTGAAAGCAGACTGATTCTTTCGTAGCATCATTTTGTCATCTAACACAGACCAGTAACGTGGCGTTGCGGTTCAATTAGTGGCCGGGCTGCAGTATGTAATCGGATTTATCCCAAAGATATTTTAATTGAATTTGGGTCGCTCGGATCGCCGAATTCCCGCCGCCGCTGCCGTTCCGCACGATCAAATCGTTGGTTCCGACCTTCAAGCTGGCGATCGGCACAATTTTCTGCGCGCGCAACCATCCGGTGTATCGGAAATGCATTTGTCGAACCAGCGGCTCCATCTCGCCGCGATACGCCGGGTCGGCCAGCTCCGGTAAACTGAACGTGACTGGGCCGATAGCTTCACCATTGACATAAACTTCCGGCGGCGCATCGATCCGTGGGCTCGCTATTTCGAACGTGAGCAAGGCCAGGAGAGGTTGCGTTTCGATGCCGAATTGAAATACGGCAGCTTCCTGAATGTCTGAACCGATACGAATGGTGTCGGCGGCGAGCGTGGCGGTGATGGTCCCGAATTGTTCCGTATCCTCGGCGGGCGAATGCAGCGGCGGCATCACGGAGAAAGGCTCTGCAATTATATCTCGGTGTTCCACGTTGAGCGGATGGACCACATCGCTGCTCGTCATCCAGTCCAGATACGCGCCGCGCACAGTTTTCCCATCGCCGGGAACTTCGACGTCGATGGAGGAAATTCCGTTCATAGGAATCATCGCGGAATCAGAGCTTGCTAAACCGATTCCCGAGCCGAGCTCGCCCGAGCGCAAAACTTGCCCGCCAGATTCATCGCGCGCGATCAATTCCGGTCGCCCCTCCGCTTTGTCGTCGAAGAGCAAGCGGAAAAAGAGGACCTTATAATCTCCGGGCGGATGTCCCAGTTGAATGTGAAAAAACGTTTTTGATGTTTCGCCATTTTCTTCGGCTGCGGGTGTCATCGTCACGGCCTCGACCCAATCTGGCGCACTTTGCATGGTCGAATTCGCGCCCGCATTTTGGCGTAAATCAAGCCACGCACTTTCCGGCTGCGCCTCTTTTGATTTTGATTGCACCTCGAACGCCCGCGCACCCTGATCAGTTGGAAGTTCAACCGCCGGCTCGGCTTGGTAAGTCGGAATTTCAACGGTCGGCTCGCCCTTGCCGGGACTTGCGAAGCTGCTCTCATTCAATGGCAGCAGCGCATCGTCGAAGGCTTCCTGGCCACGGCCGAGAGATGTTACGCCAATTAGCAGCGCGCACGCGATGACGCGGAAAACCATTTGGCCGACTAGATTATCTTAGTGCGGACGCAACTGCAAGCTATGTGTCATCTCGAAAACGGCCGAGAGAATGCTGAAAACAATCAGGGCGACGACGATCGCGATCAGCACGATGATCAAGATTGGAATCAGCGCGGAAATGATGTTTACCGCCCGATCAAGCTCACGCTCGTAGACGTCGGCGATCGTTTGCATTGTCTCCGCGAAGCGCCCCGTTTGTTCGCCCACCGCCAGCATGTCGGTGAACAAATCTGGAAACAAATGCTGTGCGCTCAACGCCGCCGACAATGTCGCGCCATCGACTACGGCGCGCTTCGCCTCCACCAGCTTTGATTCAAGAAATCGATTGCCGGCAATTTCAGTCACCAGATCGAGCGAACGAAGGAGGGGAATCCCGTTCTCCATGAGCGTGCCGAGCGTGCGCGAGAATTGCGCGTAGTAACGGTGGCGCACGACGCGGCCATAGCCAGGAATGGCAAGTCGAAACCGGTCCCACAGAAGGCGGCCTTCGTCACTGCGGACAAAGGCGCGAAATCCGACGCTCGCCCCGATCGCGAGCAGCACGCCCACCCACCAGTATACCGTGATCATCCGGTGCACCTTCAACAAGATACGAGTGGGCAACGGAAGCGCCCCGCCTGTCTGAGATAAGAATTGAGTGAGCTGCGGCACTAAAAACGTGATAAACACGGTGATCAAAATCAGCCCTGCCGCTGCGAGCGCCGCGGGGTAGATCAGCGCTTGTTGCACGCTGTCACGTAGATTTTTTGCCTGCATCAAATGTTTCACCAAACGCAGCAAAATTTCCGGCAACGCGCCGCTCGCTTCGCCCGCGGCCACCAGGTTCACGTAAAGCGGTGGAAAAATCCGGGGATAATCGCGCAGCGCTTGCGAAAAACTCCGGCCCTCGATCAACCCCTGATGCAGCCTTCGCGTCAACTGTTGCACGCGCGGTTGCTTGAGACGCTTTTCCAAAATGGACAATCCCTCATCGAGCGTCATTCCCGCTTGCAGCAAATGGGCAAGCTGCTCGGTAAAAACGAGCAATTGGCTGTGTGGAATTTTTACGTTCTGCGTCGCGGGTGTGATTGTCGATCTTTCCCGTAGCGCCGCTTTCGGTGCTTCCTCGACCGGTTCGATCCGAATCGGAATGCAGCGCTGCTGCTCGATCTGGCGAATCGCGACGGAGCGGTCCGCGCAATCCAAAACGCCTTCAACCAGACCGCCCTGCGCGTCTCGTGCTCGATAGGCAAATTGTGGCATCGCTCAGAGGTTAATTCGAAATTTGAAAAGCGAAAAGGGCCAGTCTGGCTCGGATCAATATTCGACCTCGAAATAAAAGATCGACAATTATGGCGGTTGCCGCTAGGATCGAGTCCCAACGATGAACACGCTTCGTGTTTCAGCTTTGGCTGGCGCCGTCATGGCTTGGTGGTTGCGGTGCTGATCTTGGTTTTCTGCGAAAATTCACGCTCCCTTCAACCCGTTGGCACGTTTACTGCATCTTACGAATTTTAACATGAATGGTGGACCTCAAAGATTCGGTGCAAAGCTTCTTTGCGCCGTGCTGTTGTTCGCGGCTGCGCCGCATTCGTTTGCCATCATTCGATCGCCCTATCCGGCGAAATCGCTGCCGCCTTACCGCGGCGAGGTGATTATTACCGGAGGCGACTCGAATGTGACACCTGCGAGAAGCACACCCGCGAAACCAGCGAACTAGCTTTTTTAAAGCGCAGCCGAGATTTTTTCTCGGGGCTGCGACGCCACCACTGTCGATGGTTCCCGCGCCGATTTGTTGTCTCGATCGAAATCGGCAATTGAGAATCGAAAATTGAATGAGGCGGGGGCGGGAATCGAACCCGCGAATAGACCGCGACCTTACCACTTGGCTACCCCGCCCGCATTTTCGGCAGGGGGAATTATCGAATGCGTCCCGCCGCTGTCAATTTGCGCAGATCTGGCGCGACGGCGATTTGACGATTTAGCGGTTTAACGATTTAACGATTATCTTCCCTGCATGACTTCTCGTTCGTCCGAATTATTTCGCGCCGCCCACCAGCTCATTCCTGGCGGAGTGAATTCGCCAGTGCGCGCGTTGCGCAACGTCGGCGGCGAGCCTTTTTTTGTCGATCGCGCGGCGGGCTCGAAGATTTGGGATGTCGATGGAAACGAATACGTCGATTACGTGGGCAGCTGGGGCCCGGCCATTCTCGGGCACGCGCCAAAAGTAGTGGTCGATGCCGTGTGCGAAGCCGCCGCCCGCGGTCTGAGTTTCGGAATTCCGAACCCGCTCGAAGTAGAAATGGCGGATTTAATCTGCCAATGGGTCCCGTCGATCGAGAAAGTGCGAATGGTAAACAGCGGCACCGAAGCCGCGATGGCGTGCATCCGTCTGGCGCGCGGCTTTACCGGTCGCGACAAAATCATCAAGTTCGACGGTTGCTATCATGGACATGTCGACGCACTGCTCGTGCGATCGGGGAGTGGCGCGCTCACCCATGGAACGCCGGACAGCGCCGGCGTGCCGCGAGCGTTTACCGACCTGACAATTTCGCTGCCGTTTAACGACGTCGATCTTGTTCGAAAAACGTTTCGTGAAAACAAAAATGAAATTGCGGCCGTCATTCTCGAACCGATCCCGGCTAACGCAGGCCTTTATTTTCCGCAGTCAGGCTTCTTGTCGCTCTTGCGCGAGGAATGCACCAGACACGGTGCGCTCTTGATTTTCGATGAAGTGATGACCGGATTCCGCGTCGCGCTTGGTGGCGCCCAGGAAATCTACCAGATTAAACCTGACCTGACGGCGCTCGGCAAAGTGATCGGCGGCGGATTACCGGTCGGCGCGTTTGGCGGACGCGGGGAAATCATGGATCGACTATCTCCCGATGGGCCGGTCTATCAGGCCGGCACACTCTCAGGCAATCCGCTGGCGAGCAATTCGAACGGGTTGTGCGCGACGCGCTGCAAAAGTCCAAAGTTGAAACAACCTTTCATCGAATTGGATCGATGTTCTGTTTGTTTTTTGCCCGCGGCCCGATTGTCGATCTTGCCAGCGCGCAGCGGAGCGATTTGAAAATGTTCGCAAAGTTTTTTCATGCTTGTTTGAAGCGCGGCGTTTATTTCGCGCCTTCGCAATTCGAGACCGGATTCATTTCGACGGCGCATTCGGTCGAACAGATTGATCGCACCGGTGAAGTCATGCAGGAAAGTCTCGCGAGTTTATGATTCTGTAGGGGAAGCGGTTCGCTTCCCCTGGGACGCCAACGGCGTCTCCTACAGTTAAAAGCTTTGCCTCGCCGCGCAGCATGGACTAGGAATTTGCCGCTGTGAGCGCAAACTCGCGGATTCGCCCAGTCGCGAAATTTCTCTTCGAGGGCGACAAAAAGTTTTTCGTCAAAGGCGTCACCTACGGACCTTTCAAGCCCGACGCGCAAGGAGATTATCTCGGGCGCCCGGAGCAGGTGGATGCCGATCTTCAACTGATGCGCGAGATCGGACTCAATGTCGTGCGTGTTTATCACGCGCCGCCGCGCTGGTTTCTCGATCGTTGTGCGAGAGCGGGGATGCGCGTCTTGATCACGTTGCCATGGGCGAAACACATCGAGTTTTTGCGCGAGAAATCCGCTCGCAACGCAATTGCCGAGGTGGTGCGTGAATCGGTCAGCGAATATGCGGGTCATCCCGCAGTTTTCGGTTACCTCGTCGGGAACGAAATCTCGAGCACGATGGTGCGCTGGCTCGGTGTGCGCCGCGTCACTGAGTTTGTCGAGAAACTGATTCGGATCGGGCGTGCCATCGACCCCGATGTTCTTTTTTCCTATGCCACGTATCCGCCGACCGAATATCTCCTGCCGCAAAACGTCGATTTTTTTTGCTTCAACGTTTACCTGCACAATCAGCGTGAATTCGAACTGTATCTGCTGCGATTGCAAAACCTGACAGAAGAACGGCCGTTGATCCTCGGTGAGTTTGGGATGGACACGATCCGGCATTCGCAAAAGGAGCAGGCCGAAATGCTCGGCTGGCATGTCGATAGCGTGGTAAAGCGTGGTCTGGCCGGGACGATTTTCTTTGCCTGGACGGACGAATGGTTCACCGGTGAGAAGGAAATCACCGATTGGGCCTTTGGAATTGTTACGCGCGAGCGCGAGCCTAAAAAAGCTTTCTCCACACTCCGGGAAAAACTTGGCCAGGACAATTCCACGCTGCCGCATCGCCACCTGCCGCGGGCGCCGCTTGTTTCTGTAATCGTTTGCTCTTACAACGGCGGACAAACACTCGCGGCCTGCCTCGACTCGTTAGGCAAACTGAATTATCCCGATTACGAAGTGATCCTGGTCGATGATGGGTCGACCGACGACACGGCTTATATCGCGGCGCAGTTTCCGCGGGTCCGTTACATCCATCAAAGCAATCATGGCTTGAGTCAGGCGCGTAACACCGGCGCGGCCGCGGCCAAAGGTGAAGTGTTCGCCTACACCGATTCCGACTGCATGGCGGACGGCGATTGGCTTTATTATTTAATCGGCACGCTCATCGACGGCGATTACGCCGCAGTGGGTGGACCGAATGTCACTCCGCCCGCGCAAAATTGGGTCCAGGCTTGTGTCGCGGCGGCGCCGGGCGGACCCAGCCATGTTTTGCTCACGGACATGATTGCAGAGCACATTCCTGGCTGCAACATGGCCTTCTACCGCTGGGCGTTTAAAAATATCGGCGGTTTCGATCCCGAGTATCACAAGGCCGGTGACGATGTCGATTTTTGCTGGCGCCTGCAACAGGCCGGTTGCGTCATCGCGTTCAACCCGACCGCGATCGTCTGGCATCACCGCCGCTTCACGCTCCAGGCTTTTTTGAAACAGCAGGACGGTTACGGCGAAGCGGAATCGCTCCTTCGCTTCAAACATTTAATCTTCTTCGGCCCGACGGGGACCGCGAAATGGCGTGGGCAGATTTACGGAGCGCCGCGCTTCAGTTGGTTTCTCAATCGGCCGATCATCTATCATGGGATTTTTGGCGAAGGTTTTTTTCAATCGATGTATCCCACGCCGCAATCAGACCTGGCCGCCTATCTCAGCAGCATCGAATGGTTCGCGCTGACGATTTTTCTTTTTGGGCTGGGAATTTTTTTGCCGGCGCTGCGCATCGTGCCTTATCTCATGTTTGGGGGCACGCTGTGCGTGGCGCTTTCCTACATGGTGCACGCGCGGATCGAGCCCGAGTTTGATACCGTGCGCGCGCGGTTGCTGGTCATGTGTCTCGCTTTCGCCCAACCGCTTGTGCGAGGCTGGTCCCGATATTTCACCTGGCTTCGCTTCAAAAGGACGCCGCGCGGCGTCATCAGCCGGCATGAACATTTGCCCGCCGGCGCTACCTCGCCCTGGCGGGGCCGCAGTCTGGGACGTCGTTTTTTTTGGAGCGAAGAGAGCCGCGACCGTCACTACCTCCTCGGCGCCATTTTCGATTTGCTCGAGGAAGAAGGCTGGCGCTATTCCGTCGATAGCGGCTGGAATGATTGGGACATTCAGATCTACGGAAATTTTTGGTGGAGCATCGTCCTCCAAACCGTGACCGAGTATCATGGCGACGCCAAATGCCTGACCCGCGTCCGGCTGCGTAATCGTTTCGTCACCACCACGGTCATTTTCAATCTGGTGGCGCTGAGTCTTTTGATTTATCGGCAGCTCAATGCTTCCCATCTCGATCTTTGGTTCATCACTCTCTATTTGCTTTTCCTGGTTTTTCTCGCGACGCGCGCGCGCGCTCTGAAATTGCGCGTCGCGGAGCTTGTTGATCTCGCGGCGCACCGCGCCGGGATACAGCGCTTCCTGCGGCGGGGCTGGATTGCTACAGCCGTATCGCCGCTGCGAGTCGATGCATCGCCGAGTGTCGATCCATCGGCGCGGGCCTGAATCGCGCGGGCAAAAATGAAACGCGGCCCTCTTCTCCGCCTCTTTTTTGCAATCGCGCTGGAGCTGTTCTTTTTCGCTGCGCTCAATTTTTTCGATGACTGGACGCTCGAATCGATGCCGGTGAAATTTGTAGTCGCGGCCTTTCTTTCCGGAATCGCCTACTGGATCGCTGCCTCTAATTTTCCGCCAGAGGACGGATCCGCTGCGGCGAACAAGATCGACATGGGAAAGCGGCAACAAGCGGTCCTTTTTTTCGCGGTGGCAATTGCCCTACGTGTGATCGCTTTGCCCCTTGCGCCGAGCGACGATTTATGGCACTACGCGTGGGAAGGAAAAATCCAGCGCGCCGGACTTAATCCTTATCTGGTTGCGCCCGATGATCCGAAGCTCGACGCGCTTCGGCGAAGTTTTCCGGAATCGTCAAAAATCAATTACCGTAATGTCCGCGCTAGTTACGCGCCGGGAGCCGAGATATTGTTCCGACTTTTTAGCGGCGTTTCCGATCGGCCGCTTTTTTACAAGCTCGTATTTGCGATTGTCGATCTTGCCACGGTCTTTCTCCTTCTGCGATTAATCGGCGGTGATGATCGATATCGCCATGCGGCCTGGTACGCGTGGAACCCGCTGGTCGCTTATAGCTTTGCCGGCGCAGCCCATTTCGATATTCTCATGATCTTGCCGCTCGTCGGCGGCATTCTTTGCCTCATTCGATCGACAACCGAACCTGAATCAAAGCGCAAGTGGTCCTGGGCGGTTGGAGCCGCCACCCTTTTTGGCATCGCCATCTCGTTCGAGCTCATTCCAGTTTTGCTTTTGCTCCTTTACGTGTTCGCGCTCCGCTGGCGCGCGGTCGTTCTTGCGATCAGCGTGGCGATTCCGGCACTGCTCGGTTTGCCCTTTGGATTTCCCAAAGTACGAATTTGGGATTCGTTAGGCCAGTCTACCTACGTTCAGAGGCTCAACGATCTCTTTTGGTGGGTGATTGAAGATACCGTCTGGGCTAATCCGCACCAAAAAAATTATCATTACAACGTCATCCTTATTATGGCCGTCATCGCGGTCTCGTTGCTCTTCGTTCGGAATTGGAAACGCGGCATGCTTTGGGCGCTTGGAACCGCGCTCGTCCTCACTCCCGTTTTGCATCCATGGTATTGCACTCTTTTTTGGGACGAGCGGCTCTTTCAATTGCCTTGGCACGCCGAACCATGGATGCGCGCGCTCATTATCGCGCCGGTGCTCGCGGCGCTGGTCATGCTCGCTGCGCGAAAGAGAACTCAGTTGCCTGTAGCGGCGGTTGCTGACCGCTGAATCTAATCTAAACGGCGCTCATAGAGCGCCGCCACAGTTTTGCGAGAGCCTGCTCAAAGTCGTTAGGCAAAGGCGCTTCGAAAATTTTCCACTCGCCTGTGTGCGGATGTCGAAATCCGAGTTTCCATGCGTGCAGCATTTGTCGCGGAAAAGCTTTGGCATGCTTTCCGCCATAAACTTTGTCGCCGAGAACTGGATGACCGAGATGATGAAGGTGCACCCGCACTTGATGAGTGCGGCCGGTGTGGAGCCTGCATTCGAGCAGGCTCATCTCGTTTGATGAGCTCACTACGCGATATTCCGTTCTTGCCGTCCGGCCACGCTTTGATGCGATGGACATTCGTTCTCGATGAACCGGATGTCGGCCGATTCGAACGGGCAGTGGTCACGCTTGGTAAGCTTTGCGAGAAGTGCGAGCGATCGCGATAATTGCTGACAAGGAGCGATCCATATCTTCGTCGGCAGTCGCCCAGGACGAGACACTGATGCGCATGGCCGCGCGGCCGCGCCAGACCGTGCCTCCGCACCAGCATGTGCCGTCGGCTTGGACATTGCGAATCACTTGCTGAGTGGCTTCTTCATCACCGAATGAAACTACAACCTGGTTGAGGACCACTTCATTCAGCACCTCAAAGCCGGCAGCTTTCAAGCGGGCCGCTGCTTTGGCTGCGTGCCCGCAAGTGCGTTCGATAAGGTCAGCCAATCCCTTCCTCCCAAGCGACCGTAAGGCCGCCCAGATTTCGATTCCACGAGCGCGGCGAGAACTCTCCGGTGTCCAGTGCATCGGCTCGCGATGTTCTCCGGGATGGAGGTATGCGCCTGAGATGGCCATTGCCGCTCTTAAGGCATCGGCATAACGAACAATGGCGACGCCGCTGTCCTGAGGCACATTGAGCCACTTATGAGCGTCCGTGGCCCAGGAGTCGGCTTGGCCGGCGCCTTCGGTGAGATGCTTCCGCTGAGGGCTGGTTGCGGCCCAAAGTCCGAACGCGCCGTCGACATGGACCCATGCTCCTGAAGCGTGGGCGATCTCACTGATCTCACTCACAGGATCGAAGGCTCCACTGTTGACGTTTCCTGCTTGAGTGCAGATGATCGCCGGTCCGTCGAGTGGTGGAATCGCATTAGCGATCATCCTACCTTGAGCGTCGGTGGGAACGATGACCAGCCGCCGCTTTCCTAAGCCTAGGAGTGCCAGCGCCTTCAGTACTGTTGCATGAACTTCCTCTCCGACAACAACCGTGATCGGCGGCGCCCCAAACAGGCCGTGACTTTCAACGTCCCAGCCCGCCTTGCGAAGGACCTCATGGCGCGCGGCCGCGAGACAGGTGAGGTTCGCCATCTGGGCGCCGGTCACTAGAGCTCCGGCAGAATGAGAAGGAAAGCCGAGTAGGTCGATGATCCAACCAAGGACGACTTCTTCCAGATACGCGCCAACCGGGGACAGCGCATACAGGCAAACGTTTTGATCCCAAGCGTCAGCTAGCCAGTGGGCGCCAACGGTAACGGGGAGCGCGCCTCCAACGACGAATCCGAAATATCGTCCCCCGGTGCTGACGACGGTTGCCGGTGACCCGCACTCATCCAGCAGCTTTAGAACTGAAACGGGATCCTCTCCTGCATCGGGCATAGGCCCGCCCAGCTGCTGTAAGTCGGACAAAGCCTGGGTTGTGGGAAACACGCTTCGTGATGGCGCGTGCTCGAGGTAGCGATGTGCGCGCCGAGACGCCTCCGACAACACTTCACGATAAGGATATTCATCACTCATCGGCACATGATAGGCGAGATTGCCGGCTGGTAACAGAATCAGTTATGAGACCTAAACACCGGTACAGCCCAGACATTCTATCAAGTTTTGGGACGAGCGAATGTTTAGCTTGCCATGGCACGCGGAACCGTGGATGCGCGCTTTAATTATTGCACCGGTTCTGGCCGCGTTGACCATGCTCGGCGCCCAAAAGAAAAGCGTCGTAGCGGCCGTCTCTGACCGTCCACATTAATCTAAACGGCGCTCGGCAAGGGCCGCTACAGCTTCTCTGAAATCCTCTGGCAACGGCGCTTCAAAACGTTTCCATTCCGAAGTGCGCGGATGTTCGAAACCTAACTTCCAGGCGTGGAGCATTTGTCGTGGAAAAGTTTTGGCATGCTTTCCGCCATAAACTTTGTCGCCTAGCACGGGATGGCCGAGATGATGAAGATGCACGCGAATTTGATGGGTGCGGCCACTATGCAATCTGCACTCGACCAGACTTATTTCGTCGGAAGAACGCAGGACCCGGTACTCGGTTTTCGCCGCGCGCCCGCGGCGCGAAATCACGCTCATTCGTTGCCGATGTACGGGATGGCGTCCGATTTTCTCTTCAATTACGCCGGTGCTTTTGCGTAATTTCCCCGCGACGAGTGCGAGATAAATTTTTTCGATCGTGCGCTCCGCGAACTGGATGGACAATCCACGGTGGGCCTGGTCGCTTTTGGCGACGACCAGACATCCGCTCGTTTCCTTGTCGAGACGGTGAACGATTCCCGGCCGCTCTTTTCCGCCGATCCCCGACAGAATCGTGCAATGGCTGAGCAATGCGTTGACCAAAGTGTGTTGCCGATGACCAGCGCCCGGATGAACGACGAGCCCGGCCGGTTTATTGATGACAATGAGATCGTCGTCTTCGAAAAGAGTCTCCAGCGGAATCGCTTCCGGTCGATTGTCGATCTTTTCGGGCGGTGGCTCGCGGAGGTCAATCTCATCGCCGTCGCGGATGAGATCGCGCGGCCGCGCGGCGGCCCCGTTGAGCCTCACGAATCCAGCACGGATCAATTGCTGGAGTCGCGCGCGCGCTGCAAAACTTGTGAATGTTACAGTCGGATCGAATGGCTACTGAGGAAAACCCATCTGCGACGCAAGCGTGCCCGGCCTGCGGCACGGTTATCGACACGGCGGCGGCGCAGCCATTGGCGCGCGTGCCCTGCCCGAAGTGTGGCGAAAAAGTGCGCGCCGAACGAACGTTCGATCATTTTGTCCTGGTCGAGACGCTCGGCGTCGGCGGCATGGGGACGGTTTATAAGGCGCGCGACACGCTGCTCGATCGTTTTGTTGCGCTGAAATTGTTGCGTCAGGACCTTGGGACTGGAATCGATCACGCGGCGCAGTTGCAACAGGAAGCGCGCGTGGCGGCATCGGTCAATCATCCGAATGTCGTGCAGGTTTTCTCTTCCGGAACCGATCACGGACAATTTTATCTGGTGATGGAGTTGGTCGATCACGGGAGCCTGGATGATTTTATCGAGCAGCAAACGCGTTTGCCGGAGGAACAGGTGCTCGAATCCGGCATTCAAGTCGCAAAAGGGCTCCGGGCCGCGCATCGGAAAGGCCTCATTCATTGCGACGTGAAACCGGCCAACATTCTCTTCGTCGATGAGCATACGGCGAAGATCGGCGACTTTGGCTTGGCCGGCGTTGCGGCGCAGGGCGCGGAAACACGAAGCGAGATCTGGGCCACACCTTATTATGTCGCGCCGGAACGATTAAACAATGAGCTGCCAGATTTCCGCAGCGACATTTACAGTCTCGGCGCTACGCTTTTCCACGCTATCGCCGGCAAAGCGCCCATTGAAGGAGAAACCAGTTCCGCCGTTGCGCTTCGGGAACTAAAAAACCGGCCGCTCGATCTTCGCAAAATCATGCCGGAGGTCTCCGAGGCAACGGCGCGCGTCTTTCATCGGATGCTCGCGCCCGAGCCGGCGCAGCGTTTTTCTTCCTACGACGAGCTCGTCGCGGAACTTGAAGGCGCACGCGGTTTCCTTAACGGAAAAGAAGATGTCGATCTTGCACAGCCTCAGCAAAACCGTCGACCAATCCTTGCGATCGCCGCAGCTGCGCTGGTCGCGCTGATTGGGATTGCCGGTTTCTTTTTCGTGCGCAAAGCGCAGGAGCATACGACCAGCAATACGGTGCTGTCCGCGACGCTGGAAAACCTGCGGGCGATGACGGGTCGAATGAAACTTGTCGATCATGAAACGGTTTCATGGAATGCAGCGCTCGCCAATTACAAAGAACATGTTGCTGTCTATGATTTTAGCGGGGCAGGCGCGGCGATCAACGCTGTCCAAATAATCGATTCGGCGTTGAAAAAGTCCCAGACGGCAATGTTAAAAAAAGCGGAATGGCTGGCCGATTGGAAAAACAAACTGATTGTCGATCTTACCCGAGCTCATTTTTCGGGATCGATCGCGGATATTGACGGAGCCCGGTACAACGGAATTGTTGGCGCGGATCCCGAGAAACTGATGTTGAAGACGCGGTACGGAATTGTCGGGCTGCCGTGGGCGAAACTGCAGCCGAAGAAGCTGCTTGCGGTTTCCGCATCCTTCATCTGGCCGGAGGCTCGCGACGCAGGGGATCGACAATGGCTTTGTGCTGTTTTCGCGAACGAGACTGGCCAGACAGACGCGGCCCGACAATTTGCGGAAAGTGCGGCGAAGGCAAAACCGAAATATCGCGAGCAAATTCCGCTGCTTCTGCCGGCGCCGTCTCCTTCTCGATAAGTCAAAAATTGGCGCGTCTTTTGCTCAGTAAAGCCGGATGCGACGCGGGTTAGCGGGTGTGTTTTCTTTTCGGTTGTTTTCATTTTGCGCGCAGCACAACCGCCGCTCACGGTGAAAGACGTCAGCTTGATGTTGCGCGCCGGTTATTCCAGCGGCGCTGTTTTGCAGGAGTTATCAGCACGGCACTTTGCCGATACTCTTGATTCTGCAAAAGAAACGATGCTGACCCAGGCCGGTGCGGCCCCAGAGTTGGTCAGTGCAATGAAGAGCGGGACCTATTCTGTTCCACCTATACAAGCGGCCGCCGCGAAGGAGCAACTTGCCGCCGAAGCGAAGCGACGCGCAACTCAAGCTAAGGAATCGCGCAAATTCGATACGCTGTATCAAAGCCAGCTTGCTCAACAGCGCACCTCCGCTCGTCCACCCGCGTCGATCGGCAACTTCATTCAGCCGCTAGTGAAAGGCGATCTCATTTCCTGGCACAACGGCGGCCTGGTTCGTTTCGATGACGAAACGCTCGAAAAAAGAAATTGATCGCGCTTTATTTTTCGGCGCATTGGTGCCCGCCCTGCCGCAAATTCACGCCACAGCTGGTGGAATATTACAATCGAGTCGTGCCGCAGCATCCCGAGTTCGAGATTATTTTTGTCAGCTTCGACCGCTCGCAGTTCGCCATGGACACCTACATGCGTGAGGCAAACATGCCTCGTCCTTGTCGATGCAAGCGGCAAAGTCATTTCCGATAGTTTCGCCGGCAAGGAATACCTCGGGCCGGCTAAAGTCCTCACCGATCTGGACGCGATCTTTGCAGGCGCTTCTTCAGCTCAGGTCGCTGCCAGCCGATAAACGCAACGCTGCTCAGGCTGCCGTCCACGGTTCGCCCTGCTTGAATTGTTGCACGCCGGAGTTTTACAGTGCAAACCTCAGTGTTAGATTCCCGCCGTCGAGGTAAGGCCGACCCGCAAATGGAACAAAACCCGCCACCGTTTCCTTCACCGGAAGAATTGAAGGCGAAGATTACCGAGTTCATGAAATCGAACTTCGGCGATCGCGTTTCCGTCGCGACTTTCACTCAACCGGACCCGGCCGAATCGGGCGTCGAGGAAAAACCGGACAAGATCGACAATGAAGAGTTCGTCTTCAATTTTTTGCCGCGCGACATCAAAGCGCATCTCGACCGGTTCGTGATCAAGCAGGACGAAGCGAAAAAGGTCCTCTCGATCGCGGTGTGCGATCATTACAACCACGCGAATTATCTGCGCCGGCTGGAGAAGGAAAATCCGGAGCGGGCGGAAGAAACGGAGTATGCGAAGCAAAACGTGATTTTGGTTGGACCAACCGGCGTCGGCAAAACCTATCTCATCAAGCACATCGCCGATTTGATTAAAGTGCCGTTTGTGAAAGCGGACGCGACCAAGTTTAGCGAGACCGGTTATGTGGGTGGCGACGTGGAAGACCTGGTGCGTGAGCTCGTGCACAAAGCGGACGGCGACGTCAATCTCGCCCAATTCGGTATCATTTACATCGACGAGATCGACAAGATCGCTGCCGCCGGAAACTTGATTGGGCGCGATGTGAGTGGCCGCGGCGTGCAGACAACGTTGCTGAAACTGATGGAAGAAACCGAGGTGCCGGTGCGGAGCATGAACGATTTGCAGGCGCAATTGCAGGCTGCCTTTGAATTCCAGAAGCGCGGCAAGGCAAAACGCGAAACCATCAACACGCGTCATATTCTTTTTGTCGTGAGCGGCGCGTTCGAGCGGTTGAAACAGCAGGTCTCGCGGCGCGTTCAGCACGGCCAGATCGGATTCAGCGCCGAGCCTGTTCAGGTGATGGACAACGAATTATTTCAACACGTCACGACGCAGGATTTCGTGGAGTACGGATTTGAGCCGGAATTCATCGGACGATTGCCGGTGCGTGTGGTCTGCGAAGATCTCGACGCTGATGATCTTTACAAGATCATGAAGTTCTCGGAGGGCAGTCTCCTGCGACAATACGAACGCGCGTTTCGCGCCTATGGTATCGAGATCAGCTTCGATGACGAGGCCCTCCGGCTCATGGCGAAAGCGGCGGCACTGGAAAAAACCGGCGCGCGCGGCTTACTCACAGTATTTGAGAAACTGTTTCGCGATTATAAATATTATCTTGCGGGGTCTGGACTGAGCCAGTTACGCGTCTCGGCTGAACTGGTGCGCGAACCAAAGCGCGTTCTCGATCGCCTGATGGCCGAAGGTCATAAACACGAAGCGAAAGCGCTCGAGGCGAACGCGCTTCAATTTGCCGATAAATTCAAGCGCGAACACGGACTCGAAATTGTGTTTAATGATGCAGCGATCCAACGTTTGATCGAGCGCGCGCAGATGGAACGGATGATGATGGCGGATCTGTGCGCCCATTTGTTCAAGGATTATCAGTTCGGGCTAAGCCTCATTTCCAAAAATACCGGCCAGAAAAAGTTTTTACTGGATGCCGCGGCGGTGGATGCTCCGGACAAATCTTTGAGCGAACTTGTTGTGCAATCATATTATCCGGTCGCCTCGGTTCAGAAAGCCTAGTTTGTCGATGAAACGTCCTCTTGTCGCAACGCTGATCATTGGTTTCCTCGTCGCCGGAATCATCGGTGCGCTGCACGCGAGCGGTCTTTTGCTGCGTTTGGAGCGGCCAATTACGGACTTCATCTCACACCATGGCGGGACCACGAAATTGATGGGCGACAAATGGCAGTATCTTTTCGTTGCACTCCTGTCTTTCGGTGTCGTGGGATTTACTTTAACGAGTTCTCGTCGTGGCCGCGCAGGATGGCTGGTGCTTGCCTTATTGATCGAGCTGCTGGTTTTTTTCTGGATTTGCTTGCTTTATCGTGTGTTTTTCCAACCGCTGCCCTCGATCTTCGCGGTTATCTTTGCCTTCGTCGCCGCTGAGCGGTCGATCGCGATCGCCACACGCAGCCGGTCGGGTCTGGCCAGATCGTTCTTCGCAGGAAAGTTGTCGAAGGTGCAAGTCGATCGCGTGATAGCGGGTGAGCTCCCCCTCGAGACAGAAGCCAAGACTTACGAAGCCACCGTCATCGTCTGCGATATCGCCAATAAATACGATCTTGCCGAGGACTCCAATCCTGCCGCTTTTGCTGAGACGACGGAGAAGTTCATTCGCCGCACGACTGAACTTTTTCTGGAAGCCGGTGGTTATATAGAGGCGGCTGGTGGCGAAGGTGTGATCGCCATTTTTGGATTTCCCGATGGCAATGCCGGGCATGCTGATAAAGCCGTGCGCGTCACCCTCGGTCTGGTGCAGGCCGTTCGCGATTCGCGCCAGCAGAATAACGGAGACATTTTTGGAAACTGCGACGTGCATCTCGGCATCAGCTCCGGCACCATCATTGTGGCGCCACTGAAGGATGGGCAACGCCCGGGACTCTTGACCAGCGGTGAGCCGGTCGAACTCGCGCGACGGTTTTGCATCGCGAATCGTTTTTATGGGTCCCGCATCTTGATCGGCCCACGCACGTTCGAGCTTACGAGCAAGGCAATCGTCGCGCGACCGATCGATTTTCTCAGCGGCGTAGATTCACAGGAGCGGCATGAGATTTACGAGCCGCTTAGGCTGGCGGCGGAGGCCCAACCAGAGCATCTCGAGCGGCGCGACTTTTTCTGGAACGGCGTCGTGCTTTATCGAGAAAAACGCTGGGCCGAAGCCTACACGGAATTTCAAAAAGCGCGCGGTCCGGACGCAGAGAACGATGCGCCGCTGCAATTGTATCTGCGCCGGCTCGAGCCGCTCGCGCTGCATTCGGCCGAAACGCCCTCCGGTTAACCAGCGCGCGTTTTGAGAAAGACCGAATACCCGGCCGCGCTCCGGGATTTGATTGCGCAACTGCGGACGATGCCCGGGATTGGGCCCCGCTCGGCTGAACGCATCGCACTTTGGATTATCCAGGCACGGGGAGATCAACCGGAGCAAATCGCCCGCGCCATTAGCGAGACGCGGCGGGCGATTCATCCCTGCAAGCTGTGCGGATATTTCGCAACTGCGGAAATCTGCGAGATCTGTGCCGATTCATCGCGCTCCTCCGATTTGCTCTGCGTGGTCGAGCAGTCGACCGATATTCTTCCGCTGGAAAAAACGGGCGCCTTTCGCGGGCGCTATCACTCGTTAGGCGGCCGCATTTCGCCGCTCGATCACATCGGCCCGGAAGATTTGCGCATCAAAGAACTGCTTGATCGCATTGAGAAGGAGAAGTTCTCCGAGATCATTTTTGCGCTGGCCGCCGATGTCGAAGGCGAAGCAACCACAAACTACCTTGTCGATCTTTTGAGAAATAAACCGGTGACTTTGACACGCATCGCGCACGGCCTTCCCGCCGGCGGCGGTTTGGAATCGGCGGATGAATTGACGCTCTACCAGGCGTTATCGGGAAGGACGAAGTTGGGGTAGAGCGCGTGTCTCGCGCGCTGGCGGCGGACGTTTCGTCCGGCGCAGCTCAGAAATTGCTCCGCGAGACACGCGCGCTACCCACAGCGGATCGTGTCGTCCTCTTCAACGCTTTAACTTTTCAATGTTTCAACGTTGCGTTAGGTTTGCGAAATGTCCTGCGCAAAAATTGATCCGGCGCTGCACCAGGCGCACAAGCCGCCTTGGATCAAGGTGCGTCTGCCCTCGAATCCGGTGTTCTTTTCCACCAAGGCGCTCATTTCCGATCTCCGCCTGCATACCGTTTGCGAAAGCGCGCAATGCCCGAACCGTTGGGAATGCTGGAGCCAGGGCACGGCGACGATGATGATCGCGGGCGATCGCTGCACACGTGCCTGCGGATTTTGCGCGGTGACGACGGCGAAACCGTTTGCGCTCGAAGAAGACGAACCGCAGCGCGTGGCCGAAGCGGTGCGCCGGATGAAATTAAAACACGTTGTCATCACCGCGGTGGCGCGCGACGATCTTAAAGACGGCGGCGCAAATCATTTTGCGCGCGTCATCGCAGCGGTCCGCCAAATGGATCGGTCGGTGATTGTCGAAGTTCTCGTGCCCGATTTTCACGCGCAGGATTGGTGCATCCAAACCGTGCTCGATGCTGCGCCAGATATTTACAATCACAACATGGAAACGGTTGAGCGGCTCACACCATTTGTGCGTTCGCGCGCGAGATATCGCACTTCGCTGCAAGTCTTGCGGCGCGCGAAAGAACTGTCGCCGAATGTTGTCACCAAAAGCGGCGTCATGCTCGGGTTGGGTGAAACCGAGCCGGAGCTATTTCAGACTCTGGACGATTTGCGCGAAGTGGGCTGCCAGGTTTTGACGATGGGGCAGTACCTCCGGCCGACGCCGAAACATTTGCCGGTCGTTGAGTTCGTCACGCCGGAGCGTTTTGAAGCATATGGCGAGATCGCGCGCGCCAAAGGGTTCAAGCATGTTGCTTCTGGTCCGCTCGTCCGCAGCTCTTATCACGCGGCCGACTTTCATCCGATTGTCCGCTGACGATGGAGCAAGCCCTCGCGCGCGCGCCAGATCGACATAAAATCGCGGCCGTCATTCCGGCGTATCAGGAGAAAAAACATATCGGCGATGTCGTGCGCCGAACGCGCGACAAGATCGACAATGTGCTCGTTGTCGATGATGGATCGAATGATAAAACTGCGGAACGGGCACGCGAAGCGGGCGCGGAAGTGATCGTTCACCCGCAAAATCGCGGCAAAGGCGAAGCGATCAAAACCGGCTTGCGCCATTTTTTAAATCGACAATTTGATTGGGTTTTCATTCTCGATGCTGATGGTCAGCACCGGCCGGAAGAGATCGATCGCTTTCTAGCCGCCGCCGTTTCGGCGGCAGAACCGAAATTGATTCTCGGCAACAGAATGAACGACGTTTCGTCGATGCCGCTCGTCAGGCGCATCGTCAATCGCTACATGAGCAAAAAAATCAGCCGCGTTTGCCGGCAGGATATTCCCGATACGCAATGCGGCTTTCGCATGCTACATCGACAATTAATTCCGGACTTGCTCGAAGGCGCAGATCGCTTCGAATACGAAAGCGAAATGCTCATCATCGCCAGTCGCAAGGGTTTTCGCATCGACTCGGTCTCGATCAGCACCGTCTACTCAGATGAAGTCAGCAGCATTCATCCCGTGCGCGACACACTCCGTTTCTTTAAATTGATGCGGCGCTATCGAAAGTCTTAGCCCATTAACTCACGGTTTTTTCCCCGGCAGGGGTTCGTGACTTTTGAGGATTTCGGCTTCGGGTGTGAGCTTGGCTGGTTTGCCGCTGAAAATCACGCGGTTTGGTTTTTCAGCGAGCGATTCGACGAGCACTTTGGCGTGCGTCGTAGCCACTTTCAAGTTTAGCAAAATCACGTGCAACTCTCTCATTTGTTGCTGGAGCTGCCTGTCCGTCGTGCTGATGAATGTGTTGGCGGTTCCCAAAACTGTATCTGCATCCTTGGATACGCTCTCCAGGCTTTTGACCACGTTCTGCAAATTGTCCACGTCGGTTTTGAGCGAATCGGCGAGCGGCCCGAGCTTGGGCATGAACTCCCCCAGGTTCCCTTTTAAATCGGTGACCGTGAGATTGAGATTGTCCAATAATCTGTTCGCGTTTTCGAAAAGCGGACCAGCCGCGGCTGTGATTTGTTCGATGCCGTAGGCCGGATGGCCTTCGATGGCAGAGTTGTTCACGAGCGTTTTGCCGCCCGACGACCCAGCGGAAAGCGCGACAAATTTTGGCGCCAGCAATGTGTCGGAGCTGAGCGTGGCCGTAACATCGACCGGCAGCGGCGGAACGTTTTCGTCAAGGCTGATCGTTATTCGCACGGCATCTTTTTTGTTGGCTGACGCGGTGCGCTCGGCCGCGGTCAAGTGACGCATCGCGATCACGCGTCCGGCGGGCGCGCCGGCATAGCGCACTTCGGAATGCACTTTGATCCCGGTGACGTCCTCGTAGTTGATTTGCAACGTGCGCGTTGGTTTTTTCAGGCGGTAACCGGAAAGCGCGATGGTCAGTGCGCCGAGCAGGATAATGCTGCACACGATGACCGAAATGGCGACGATGTAATCGGAGAGATTTCGTTTCATTGCGTCTTATGGTGAAATCTGTTGCGCGCGGCGAAGAATGGACGGGGCTTTACGTGCCGATGATGTTCGTGCTCATCTTGCGAAAGATTCAAGGGTATTGGACCGTCAGCTTCGCCGTTGATAAACTGTTGCACTTCAGGATTGGAGCTTGTGCGGATTTCGTCTGGGGTACCTTGCGCGATAATGTCGCCGTGTCCGAGCATAATCATCCGCGTGGCGATACGAAATGCGCTCGTCATGTCGTGGGTGACAACGACCGCAGTCATGTGGGTTCCATGAGTCAGTTTGAGCGTTAGTTGATCGACGACCGCGGTCATGATCGGATCGAGCCCGGAAGTTGGCTCGTCGCTGAAGAGCAATTCCGGATCGAGCGCGAGAGCGCGCGCCAGGCCAACCCGCTTTTTCATTCCACCGCTGATCTCCGCCGGTTTGAGATTTTCAAAACCGCTCAGCCCGACCATTTGAAGTTTTTGCTCCACGATGTCTTCGATCTCATCCGGCGACCGGTCGGTGTGCTGTAAAAGTGGTAACGCCACGTTTTCACCGACCGTCAACGACGCGAGCAACGCGCCCGATTGAAAAAGCATTCCGAACCGTCGCCGAACGCGCGCGATCTCGCGTTCCTTCATTGTGGTGATTTCTTCGCCAAAGACTTTTACCGAGCCGGAGGTCGGCTTCATTGAACCGATGATATGCCGGAGCAACGTGCTCTTACCGCAACCGCTCCCGCCCATGATCACGAGCGTCTCACCGCGATGGACGCTAAACGAGATATCGTGAATCACGGTGCGGTCCCCGAACCTTCGGACAAGATCGACAACTTCGATGACTGATTCGCCGCTGGAGTTCATGCGCCGAAAAAGAAAATCCCAGTGAGCACTGCGTTCATCACTAGCATCGCGAGCAGCGCTTGGACAACAGAAGCCGTGGTGGCTTGCCCGACACCTTCCGCGCCACCCTCGACACGTAGACCGGCGTTGCAGGCGATCGTAATGATAAGCCACGCGAAGACACCGCTCTTGATCATGCCCGAGTACAAATCCCAGGTGTCGGCGCTTTGCAACGCGCGCAGCACGTAACCGGCGGTGTTGAAGTTGAGCGCAAAACGGCAAATCGCCCAGCCGCCGAAAACGCCGACGTAATTTCCCATGATCGTCAACGCCGGCAACATGACGAGCATGGCGAGAAAGCGCGGCACGACCAGATACTCGACCGGGTTGATAGCCATGACTTCGAGCGCCTCGATTTCCTCGGAAACTTTCATTGTCCCCAACTCGGCCGCGACGGCCGAGCCGCTGCGGCCGATCACAATTACGGCGATCAAGACCGGCCCCATTTCGCGCAAGAGCGTCACCATGACGAGATCGGGCACGTACATTTCCGCGCCGAGTTGCTGAAGGGAATGCGCCGCCTGCATCGCGAGTGTTACGCCTATGCTGAACGCTGTCAGCGCAACCATCGGCGTCGCTCGCACCCCGATGAAGACCATTTGCCGAAAGATCGGCGAGATTTTGAAAAACCGTCCGGTGAACGGCGCGACAAATACCCAGTAGAGCAGGTTGAGATTGAGCTGGAGGTAATTTTTCAAAATGTGAACGCGCAGAATGACAAGACGCGCGAAATGACGAAAGCCGAAAGTTTGCTGTAGCCACAGCGCTGTGTGCGGTGACGCGCCGCAAACACGTGGCTACGAGTTAAAGCTCTTTTTACAAGATCGTTGGTGAGCTTCTCGGCTCTGTTCTGAAGTAGCTTGTCGCATTCAAATAAGTCCGCGTTTTCGGAAGTCGCCGATGTTGCCGCCGCTCGAGCGCTCGATCAGGTCGATCGTGAATTTGAGCAGGCAAACTTCCCAGGCATCGTCGACGCCTTGGATGACGGCGCTGAGCGGTTCCTCCATGTCCTCGACTTGTGATTTGGTGCGCGCGATGACGGCGTCGAGGGGATCGCGAAACATGCGCTCGGTCACGTCGGTTTTGCGAAATTGGAAACCGTAACGCAGCACGGCGAAATTGCGTGCCTGCTCGCGCAGCTGATCGACATAGCGCTGCGCTTTGTCGCCGAATCCCTCGAGCAATAAGCGGCTGAAATGTTCTGGCGTTAGAATTTGCGGCCGGTCGGCGTGAATTTTTCCGTTGCGCACGCGTACTTCGTTTACGCGGTCCATCAATTCCGAGATGAGATAAAAGTGAAAACTGGTGCTGCCGAAGGTCGCAATCTGACGCTGTGGCGCCAGAATCACCTGCGTATTTTCGATCGCGTAATCGAAGTTGTCCTTGTTCATTATCGATCAAACAACGTAAGGCAGGCCCAAAACGTTTCAATTGTCTTACGACTTGGTCGGGCGAGACCCTGTCGAGCCAACGAATTCAAGTTACGGCTCCGTGAAGCGTCGCCCAAACGAATTATACTGGCCGCGCCAGAGGCATGGCGGCTTCGCGCACGAGCGTTGAACGCCAGCGCAGGACCGCGTCGGCGGTGAAAATGGCGAGCGCGACCCAGATCAAAGTGAAGGTGATGAGATGACCGCGCGTGAATGGCTCGTGGTAAGCAAACACGCCGAGGAAAAATGTGCCGGTGGGCGCGAGATACTGCAAAAAACCAATCGTCGTAAGGTGCAAATGCCGGGCAGCGTGCCCGAACCAAACCTGTGGCACCGCTGTCACAATGCCAGTGCTTATCAACAAGATCGACAATGAAATGTGCGGCGGCCCGAAAATCAAATGGCCGTTTGTCTTTAGGAAAATGAAGTAGGCAATGGCGAGTGGAACGAGCAAAATCGTCTCGATAAACAAACCGGGAATTGCCGCTGTGTCGGATTTCTTTCGGAGTAATCCGTAAAGACCGATGTCGTGCACAATGACAACGCCACCCATGGAAGGCGCCCATAACCGAACGTCAGATTGAAAACGCCCACTGTTCCGAGCAGAACGGAAACGAATTGTCAGCGGGTGAGCCGTTCGCGCAGGAAAACCGCGCCGAGCAAAACGTTCATGAGTGGCGTCATGAAATACCCAAGGCTTATCTCAATGACGCGACCGATGATTACGGCCCAGATGTACAAAAACCAAGTGATCCCGATCATCGAGCCGCTTGCCAG
>WNEY01000308.1_pt1 | contig 28794 bp, 24 predicted proteins | sample 5400531 | NCBI WGS metagenome assembly WNEY01 (sample SAMN13153338, study PRJNA577476) | soil metagenome | isolation source: 200 cm saprolite under Douglas fir tree site 1 | place: USA:California | collected 2015-04-18
TGGGACTCGCGCAGCTCCCGCTCGCGCTGGCGCGTGACCGAGCGCTGGTCGAGCACGTGCTGGGCCAGCGTGCGGTCGTTGGCCGCGAAGGCGGCGATGGCCGTCTCGAGATTCTTCGACACCATACCGTGGAACTCGAGGATCTCGATCCAGCCCGCGTCGGAAAAGCGCCGCCCCTGATAGATCTTCTTGCGGGCCAGCTCCATCAGGTTCTTGTCGATGATGTCGCCGATGTTCTCGAGGTTGCCGATGAACGAGATCAGCCCGATCTCGCGCCGCGAGAGATCGGGGCCGACCGTCTCGCGGGAGAGGCGGGCCAGGAACAGCTTGATCTCGCGCTCGAGGAAGTCGAGCTGGTCGTCGCGCTGCTCGACGTTCTCCAGCAGCTCCTGATTGTCGCGCCCGAAGACGGGGACGATGTCGCGGAACATCCCCTGGGCCACGTCGGCCATGCGTAACGCCTCCCGGGTGGCCTGGCCCAGCGCCAGCGACGGCTGGTCCTGCGAGCGCTCGTCGAGGTAGCGCACCTTGAAGGGATTTTCACCGATCTCGTCGTCGGGCACGATGGCCTCGATGGCGCGGGCGGCCAGCGGCGCGAACGGCAGGAACACCAGGCTCATGCCGACGTTGAAGAACGTATGGGCGTTGGCGATCTGGCGGGCGGAGTCGCTGGCCGTGCTGGCGACGAAGGCGGTGAAGGGACCGATGAACGGCAGCACCAGCGCCACGCCCAGCACCTTGAAGGCGATGTGGGCGACGGCCACTCGCTTGGCCTCGGCGCTGGCGCCGATGGCGGCCATCAACGCGGTCGCGCACGTGCCCACGTTGGCGCCCAGCACGATGGCCACGGCGCCATGGAGGCTGAACAATCCGTGCTGGGCCAGGACGAGGGCGAGGCCGATGGTGGCCGCCGACGACGTGAGCGCGCTGAAGGCGGCCGCCATGATGACGGCCAGCAGCGTGTTGTCGGCGAGTGCGGTCAGGACCTGGCTGGCCAGCGGATTCGTCGTGAGGGGACCGGTCCCCTCCAGGATCACCTTCAAGCCGAGGAACATGAGACCGAGGCCGAGGACGGCCTGCCCGACGTCCTTGAGGACGCGCCGGCCGGCGACGAACATCGTCGTGAACCCGAGGCCGACCAGCAACAGCGCGTAGTCGGTGATCTTGAAGGCGATGAGCTGCACGGTCAGCGTGGTGCCGATGTCGGCGCCCAGGATGACGCCGAGCGTCTGGCGGAAGGTCATGAGGCCGGCCGACACGAAGCCGATCAGCATGATCGTCGTCGCCGACGACGACTGCAGGAGTCCGGTGACGATCACGCCCGACCCGACGGCCATCAGCCGGTTGCGGGACAGCCCGGTCAACAGATGGCGGAGCCGGGCGTCCGTCGCCCGCTGCAGGCTCTCGCCGCTCAGCCGGATGCCGTACAGCAACAAGGCCATCCCGCCGAACAGCGCGAGGAGAACCATCATGGCGTGTGCGTGTCCAGCGCCGTTCGAGCACGGGCTTCGCCCGTGCCATCGATCCTGGGGGAGGCCTCGGAGGGGGCCGTCGAGGCCCCTTCCGACGGAAACAGCGCGAGAAGAACCATCATGGCGCGTCAGACCGCGGCGTGTTTCGAGCGCGGGCTTCGCCCGCGCGACCTGGGGGGAGGTTCGGAAGGGGGGCGAAGCCCCCCTCCGAGGAAAGATGCGCGGTGTCGTTCAGGGTCACGAGCGCCGGCGGCTCGACGACCGTCAGCGAGCCGTTGTCGATGCGCAACCGCCAGAGCGTGTTGAACGAGCAGCCGAGGACGTGGCAGGCGTAGACGGAAATGACACCGCCGTGCGCGACGACGAGGACGTCGTCGCCGTTCGGATGCGCGGCGGCGATGCGGTCGATCGCTTTCAGCACGCGCGCGCTCACGTCGGGCAGCGGCTCGGCGCCGGGCGGCGGGCAGTCGAGCGGCGCCCGCACCCAGGCGCCGTAGGGATCGCCGGCTTGCTGGCGGACGTCGTCGACCGTGCAGCCTTCCCACGTGCCGAGTGACAGCTCGCGCAGCTCCTCGAGCGGGACGAGCGGCACGCCCGCTCCGATCAACGCGATCTCGGCCGTCTCCCGGGCCCGCAACAGTGGGCTCACGTACGCGGTGACGGGGCGATAGCGGCGCAAGGCCTGGCCGAGGGCGCGGGCCTGCGCGCGGCCCATATCGGAGAGCGCCACGTCCTTGCTGCCCTGGAAGCGGCGCACCTGGTTCCACACCGACTGCCCGTGCCGCGCGAGCAGCAGCCTCACGTCGACGCGCCGATGGCCTGGCGCGCAGCGCGTAGGCGGGCCTGCGCCTCGTCATGGCCGAGCAGCGCCAGGACCTCGAAGAGCGGCGGCGACGCCGTCTTGCCGGTCACGGCCAGCCGCGTGAGCTGGGCGAGATCGACGAGCTTGAGGCCGAGCGCAGCCGTCTGCTCGCGATAGAGCGCCTCCAGCGCGTCCGGCGTGAACGCGCTCAGCTCACCGAGCTTCTTGATCAGGCGGTCGAGCCGCTGGGCGCCCTCCGCCGTGAAGAGCTTCTGGGCGGCCTTGACCTCGTACTCGCGCGGCCGCTCGAAGTAGAAGCGTCCGGCCTCGACCAGCTCCACCAGCGTCTGCGCCCGCTCGCGCAGCGTCACGACCACGCGGGCCAGCCACGCGCGATCGCGCGGCACCACGAGCCCGGCCCTGGCGAGGAACGGCTCGGCGAGCGTGGCCAGCCGCTCCGGGTCCATCGCCTTCATGTACTCCTGCGACAGCCACAGGAGCTTGGCCTGATCGAAGACCGCGCCCGAGGACGCCACGTCCTTGACGTCGAACAGCTCGACGAGCTGGGCGCGCGAGAAGATCTCCTGATCGCCGTGTGACCAGCCCAGGCGGGCCAGATAGTTCACCATCGCGTCGGCCAGGATCCCCTGGTCACGGAACGCCTGCACGGAGGTGGCGCCGTGACGCTTGGAGAGCCGGCTCCGGTCGGTGCCCAGGATCATCGACACGTGGGCGAACTCGGGCACCGGATAGTCGAGCGCCTCGTAGCAGAGGATCTGCTTGGGCGTGTTGGAGAGGTGATCGTTGCCGCGGATGACGTGGGTGATGCCCATCGTCACGTCGTCCACCACCACGCAGAAATTGTACGTTGGGGTGGAGTCGGTGCGGACGAGAATCCAGTCGTCGAGCTGGCCGTGCTCGAAGGTGACGGGGCCGTGAATCAGGTCGTTGACGACGGTCGCCCCCTCGTCGGGAATCCGCAGCCTCAGCGCTCCTGCGGTCAGCCCCCGATCGCGGCACCGCCCCGAGTAGCGGAACGTCTCCTTGCGGGTCTCGGCCGCCTTGCGCTGCTGCTCCAGCAGCTCGGGCGGGCAGTCGCAGTAGTAGGCGCGACCGGCGCTTCGCAGTCGCTCGGCGTGCTCACGGTAGAGCTCGAAGCGCTCGGTCTGCCGGTAGCCGGCCTTCGGCGGGCCCTCGTCCCAGTCGAGCCCCAGCCACTGGAGCGCGTCGACGATGAAGCCGATGTTCTCGTCGGTCGAGCGCGAGCGGTCGGTGTCCTCGATGCGCAGGATGAAGACGCCGCCGTGATGGCGCGCGTACAGCCAGTTGAAGAGCGCGGTGCGGGCGCCGCCGACGTGGAGGTGCCCGGTCGGGCTGGGCGCAAAGCGGACGCGGACGGCTGGGGAAGACGCGCGGCTCACAACAGCAGTATCTTACCGCGCGCCCGCTCAGTACGACGCGAAGAGCCGCCCCCACGGCGTGGCGTCGAAGGCGCGGATGCGCTTCCGGCCCACCGTCGGATACCAGAGCCAATCGTGGTAGACGTTCGACGCGAAGGGCGCCCACACCACGAGCGGCGAGTGCAGCAGCAGGCGCTTGAGCGGGCGCAGCGGCCCCCGGCGGATGAGCTGGTCGCCCCAGATGACGAGGCTGCGGCTGGTCGCGAAGCCCATGTTGATATTGCCGGCGTCGGCGTCGCCGACCAGCTCGATCTTCTTCGGATCGGCCACCCCGAGCCCGCGCTCCTGACACATGCGCAGATAGGGAATCGCCAGCGGGTCGAAGCCCATGATCCTGGCGGCGATGGCGTCGATGGCCACCTGATCGGCCGAGGCCAGGATCAGGTTGCCGACCTTCGGGATCATCGTGCGCGGTCCCGCCCCGTCGCCCATCACGGTGCCGTCCATCAGCGCGAACACGCCGGGGTGCAGCTCGCGCTGCATGAGCATGAGGTCCACCATGACTTCGTGGATGAACTCGTGAGCGTAGTGCCGCACTTCCTTGAGGAGGCCACCGAACGCGTTCTTGATCGCGCCAGTGGTCACCGAGTGGCCGTGGGTCTTGACGGAAGGCAGATGACAGATGTTCTTCCCGACGTACATCTTCGGGATCTCGATCCCTTCCGGGAAGATCTGGTTCAGCTTCAGCAGCGGCGACGCGAAGCGATAGACCGTCCACTCCACCTCGGGCAGCGGGATGAACGGCAGCCCGTGACGCTGCAGCACCGGCATCCACTTGTTGTTGCGGCAGCCCTCGACGGGATCGGTGACGACCGTCTTGTTCTCGACGGGAAAGATCCGCGCAGGGTCGAAGCCGTCGGCCAGCAGCGTGGTGACGACGCCGTCCACCTGCCAGGGCTGGCTGGAGCACGCCGGGAAGTACTTCGTCCACGACAGGTTCAGCTTGAGGATCAGGTCGCGATCGCGGGTGAGGACCTGGTCGTACTTCACCAGCCGCAGGAGGCGGCCGTAGTCCTCGACCACCGTCTCCGGGCGCGTGCGAAGAATCGCGACCGGGCTCGTCATCGCCGTCATTCTACCCGACGCGCGCGGACAGGAGCCGCGGGCCGTAGATGATGACGACGACGGCGAGGATCCACAGCAGCGTGTTGACGAGGAGCGGAAGGTCGTTCAGGAAGAGCTCGGAGGGATTGCCGCCGAGCTGGCGGCGGTAGAGCAGATAGAGGTACCGGAAGATCCCGTAGAGCACGAAGGGCAGCGTGGCCGGCAGCAGGTGCGTCTCGAACTTGGCCACCGTCTCCGGCGACATCGTGTAGAGCGCGTAGGCGGTGACGGTGGACGCCGTGACCACGGCGATCATCTGGTCGAGCAGGCCCCCGCTGTACTCGGCCAGGATGGGCCGGTGACCGGCGGCGGCGTCGCCGAGCGTCAGGTACTCGTGGCGGCGCTTGCCGAGGGCCAGGAAGAGCGCCATGAGGATCGTGCAGATCAGGAGCCAGCCGGAGATCTCGACGTCGATGGCCACCGCGCCCCCCACCGCCCGCAGCACGAAGCCGGAGGCGACAACGATGACGTCCACGATCACGACGTGCTTCAGCCACGCCGAGTACGCGCCCAGCAGCCCCGCATAGGCGAGGGCGACGATGGCGAGCGGCCGTGAGAGCGCCAGGCTGGCGGCGAGCGCGGCCCCCGTGAGCACGGCGGCGGCCCCGACGGCGGTCGGCACGGAGAGCCGGCCCGAGGCGATCGGGCGCCGTCGTTTGTCGGGATGCAGCCGATCCTTCTCGCGATCGGCCACGTCGTTGAGCAGGTAGACCGCGCCCGACAGCGCGCAGAACACGATGAACGCGCCCAGCGCCGGCCACACCGCCGGCGTGAAGAGCTTCTGGGCGAAGACGAGCCCGGCGAAGACGAAGAGGTTCTTGGCCCACTGTCGGGGCCGCAGGGAGACGAGGATCGACGTCAGCACGACCCGCCTTACAGGCGGATGAGGTGAGGCGCGCTCGCCACGTCCTTCGTCGCATTGCGGGTGTCGAGGACGAGCCGGGCCTGACCGACGATGGCCGGCCAGTCGTACCCCGCGTGCGCGGTCAGGACGACGACGGCGTCGTAGGCGGCGACGGCGGCCGGCCAGGCGACGGAGTCCAGGCGGACACCGTTGATCGTCACCGACGGCACGAAGGAATCGTGGTACTCGACGAAGGCGCCCTTGCGACGGAGCAGATCGATGATCTCGAGCGCCGGCGAATCGCGCGTGTCGCCCACGTTCGACTTGTAGGCGACGCCGAGGCAGAGGATGCGGGAGTCGCGCACGGAGCGCCGAACGTCGTTGAGGGCGTCGGTCACCATCTGCACGACGTACGCCGGCATGTGGGTGTTGATCTCGTCGGCGAATCCGATGAAGCGCGGCTCGTAGCCGGCCAGCCTCACTTTCCACGAGAGGTAATAGGGATCGGAGGGCAGGCAGTGGCCGCCCAGGCCGGGCCCGGGATAGAACGGCATGAATCCGAAGGGCTTGGTGGAGGCGCCGCCGATGACCTCCCACACCGAGATCCCCAGCCGCCGGCACATGATGGCGAACTCGTTGGCGAGCGCGATGTTGACGGAGCGGAACGTGTTCTCGAGCAGCTTGATCATCTCGGCGGTGGCCGGACTCGACACGCGCACGACGTCGGGCGTGATGCGGCCGTAGAGCGTGGCGGCCAGGTCGCCGCAGGCCGCGGTGAGGCCGCCCACCACCTTGGGGATGTTGCGCAGGGTGAAGTGACGATTGCCGGGATCGATGCGCTCCGGCGAGAACGCGAGGAAGATCTCGCGCCCGACCTCGAGCCCGCGCGCCTCGAACCGCGGGACCAGGACCTCCTGCGTCGTGCCCGGATAGGTGGTGGACTCGAGGACGATGATCTGGCCGCGGCGCGCGATGGCGGCGACAGCGTCGGCGGCGGCCACGATGAAGGAGATGTCGGGCTCCTTCGACTTCCCTAGCGGCGTGGGCACGCAGATGATGATGGCGTCGGCGTCCTTGAGCGCCTCGACGTCACCGAAGGCGGTCAGGCGCTCGGCCTTCACCAGCGCGGCCAGCGTGGCGCCGTCCACGTCCTCGATGAAGCTCCGGCCGGCCGCGACGTCCGCGACGCGCCGCGGATCGAGATCGACCCCCAGCACCGTCGCGCCCGACTCCGCGAAGGCCACCGCCAGCGGCAGTCCCACGTAGCCGAGGCCGACCACGCCCACCGTCGGCGCGGCGGTCAGTCGCTCTCGCAACGCCGTCACCGTCCTGTCCTCTCGCGCTGCGGTCATAGTTCCTCGCACACGGCCCGGACGGCCCGCGTCACCCGATGCACTTCGTCGTCCGTCAGCTCCGCGTAGCACGGCAGCGACAGCACGTCCCGCGACGCCCGCGATGCCTCGGGCCAGTGGCGCTCGGCGGGCAGGCCGAACATCGGCTGGCCGGGAACCGGAATCGGATAGTGGACGGCCGTGCCGACGCCCAGCTCGGCCAGCTTCTTGGCCAGCGCGTCCCGCTGCCCGTGCCGGATCGTATACAGATGATAAACGTGCCGGGCCGGCTCCCGCTCGATCGGCAGTGTCAGGGGCAGGCCGGCGAGGCCCTCGTGGTAGCGCGCGGCGATCCGCCGCCGGGCCGCTGTCCAGGTCTCGAGCCGTCCGAGCTTCACGCGGAGAAGCGCGGCCTGAAGCTCGTCGAGCCGGCTCGAGTACCCCAGCTCGAGGTGGCGATAGCGCCCACCGTCGCCGTGATGGCGCAGGCGGCGCAGCCGCTCGGCGACGTCGCCGCGGTTGGTCAGGATCATGCCGCCGTCGCCGCAGCCGCCGAGGTTCTTCGTCGGATAGAACGAGAGACAGGCGGCGTCGCCCCAGGCGCCGACCGGCCGCCCGGCGTAGGTGGCGCCGATCGCCTGCGCGGCGTCCTCGATCACGGCCAGGCCATGCGCGCGCGCGAGCTCGCCGATGCGGTCCATGGCCGCCGCGTGGCCGTAGAGGTGCACGGGAACGATCGCGCGGGTGCGCGGCGTGATCGCCCGCGCGACGCCGTCGGCGTCGAGCGCATACGTGGCGGGATCGATGTCGACGAAGACCGGCGTGGCGCCGGCCATCACGATCGTCGAGGCCGAGGCGACGAACGAGAACGCCGCCGTGATGACCTCGTCGCCGGGGCCGACGCCGAGGGCGGCCAGGGCCAGCCGGAGCGCGTCGGTGCCCGACGCGACGCCGATCGCGTGAGCGACGCCCACCTGTGCAGCGAGCTCCCGCTCGAATGCCTCTCCCTCGGGCCCGAGGATGAAGCGCGCGGAGTCGAGGACCCGGCCGGCCGCCGCCGCGAGCTCGGCGCGCAACGCCGCGTGCTGGCGCGTGAGGTCGAGGAAAGGAATCATCGGATCTTGCCCGCCGTCGGCCCCTGCCCCGTGGTGCCGGTGAGCGCGCCGACCCCGGTCCCGGTCACGAACGGCGCGCCCATGCCGAGCAAGTTGATGGCGAACCGAAGCTCGTCCTCGCGCACGCTGCGGTGAACGTACTCGACCGTCACCGCCCAGCACTGCCACTTGAAATCCACGCCGACGCGATTCTCGACGAAGGTGTTGGTCTGGAGGTCCCAGTTGGTGATCACCCGGGCGGTCGCCCACCGCGTCAGGTCCGCGGTCACGTTGCCCTGCAGGAATCGGGTGTTGTCGGCTTTGTTGAAGCGCGTGCCCACCGAGGCGCTGAGAGCGGGCAGGGTCAGGGCGATGTCGGTGTTGCCCGTCTGGAACCCTTCGCCATAGGGGCTCACGGTGGTGTCGCCGCGGAACCTCACGATCCGCGTGGGGTCGATGATGAGCTCGGCGCCCAGGTTGCCGAACGGCCGATCCTCGAGCCGGAAGTCGTACGTCTGGCTCACGGTGAAACGCATGAACTCCCAGCGCGTGGGCTCGGTGCCCTCGGGGGCGATCGTGCGGACACGGATGCGGTTGATCAGCGAGTACGTGAGGAGGCTCGTCCGCTGGATCACGTCGATGGGGCTCCCCCAGTTGGGGATCTTGCCGAAGGTGTTGCCGTCGATCCACGTGTAGTTGACGCGGGGCTCGATGGAGTGCAGGGCCGCGTCGACGTTGTTGAAGCCGTTCAAGCTGTACACGCGAGCCGCCCGCGACTCGAGGTCGGTGCCGGCTTCGACCAGCGGGCGCAGGCGCGCATCGTCGCTCACCGTGTCGACGGCCACCCCGTCCGGGCGGGTGCGAAAGCCGGTGGCGGTCTTGTCGTAAGCGGTCAGACGGCCGCCCGCGAACGGCGAGACCGTGAAGAAGCCGAACACGCTGACCGGCCGCGTGAACCGCGGATGGACGTCGACGCGAGTGCCGTCGGAGCCGACTTCGCGGAAGTAATTCGTGGCGCTGCCTTCGAGGTCCCACAGGAGTCCGGGCACGCCGGGCACCGGCGTGCGATTTCGCGTGACCGTGATCTCGGGCAGCCGGTACAGCTCGGTGGGCACCGCCGTCGTGAGGTCCTGGTACAGGTAGACGTTGCCGACGACGTTCCAGTTCTCGCGCGTCCAGGTCAGGAACAGGTTGGAGTCGAGCCGCTGCACGCTGCGCTGGTGGAGACCGTCGCCGTAGTCGCGCAGCACCTGGTCGTCGCTGGTCCCGTTGATGTCGGCCTTGAAGGTGAGGCCGGGCCCGAGCACCGTGGTGTGCTGAAGGCGCCAGAACGCCCGGTTGTCGTCGTGGCCGGTCCCCCGCTCGTCCACCTCGGTCTCCTTGATCAGGAAACCGGCCAGGCTGCCGCGGTTCGTGTCGGAGAAGATGTAGCGCATCTCGACGGTGCCGCCGCTGCCGCGGTTCGTGTACTCGTTCAGCGAGACCGTCGCGTCCACGTTGTCGGCGATGGCCCAGTAGAAGGGCAGCTCGAAGAAGGCGCCCTTGAAGGTGGAGGTGCCGAAGCGCGGAAACAGGAAGCCGGTCTGGCGCTCGCGCCGGATGGCGGCGGCGAAGAAGGGGAGGAAGGGGAGGAGCGGGATGTCCATGACCCAGAACGAGCCGCCCCGACCGACGAGCCCCTCGTCGAGGTCCACGTCGGCGTCGCGGAACCGGAACGACCACGCGGGTGGATCCGCCTCGCAGGTGGTGAACATGCCGCGACGCACGTGGTACTGGCCCTCGCCGAGCCGCTCCATGCGATCGCCCTCGATGCGATAGTACGGCGAGACGCTGCTCTTGGCCTGATACACGACCCCGGTCCCGCTCCGGAGGTTGTACTCGATGCGCTCGCCGACGAGACGGTCGATGCCGTCGTAGAAGACGACGTGGCCTTCGGCCACCGCCGCCCCCGTCGCCCGGTTGATCTCGACGCGATCGGCCAGCATCCGGGCGGTCCCCTTGGTGATCTCGACGTTGCCGGTCGCGATGATCAGGTTGTCGGGGGCGATCTCTTCGAGACGATCGGCGAGGATCGTCACGTCACCGCCGGGCGTGGTGACGGTGGCGCTCGCCCCCTGAGCGCCGGCGTCCGTCGGAGACCAGGCGTAACCGGCCGCGAGCAGGCCGGTGAAGAGGATCACGAGGGATCGAGTATGCCCCATCAAGTGTGCCGAAAGTCCTCACGAAAAAAGGGGCCCTATGCTACCAGCCTGCTTTTCGACGGGGCAAGGGTTATCGCCCCCGCCGGCGAGTCGCGCGAGGACTTCGCCGACGAGGAACAGCGAGCCCGTCACACAAACGATGGGGGTGCTCGGGTCGCCCAGCGCGAGGTCTAGCGCTTCCGTCGATGAATGCGTCACCTCACCGACCGGCGGCAGCGTTTCCGGATCGGCGGAGCGCGCGTGGGCGGCGCGGGTGAGGACGATGCGCGTGGCCACCGGCGCCAGCGCGGCCAGGATGGCCGCTCCATCCTTGTCCGCCGACACGCCGATGACCAGCGTGATCGGCGTCTCACCGAACACGTCGCGCAGCGACGCGGCGAGCGCACCCGCGCCGGCTGGATTGTGAGCGCCGTCCAGCACGAGCGTCGGGCGGCCCGGAATGACTTGAAAGCGTCCGGGCCATCGCGCGCGCGCCAGCCCGTCGCGGATTGCGCCCTCGCCGGCGTCGAGATGACGAGCGGCCGCCACGGCCAGCAGGGCGTTCGACGGCTGGTAGCTGCCGAGCAGACCGAGTTGCGCATCGTCGATGGTCCAGCCGGGGCCGGCGCACGTGATCACCTGCCCGGTCACGCTCCGCTCACGAACGCTGACGTGGAGATCGCGGCCCTCGAGCCACAGCGGAACGTTGGCGGCGGCGGCGTGACGAAGCACGACGGCCTCCACCTCGGGATGCTGGGCGGCCGACACGGCGAGGCCCCCGCGGATGATCGCCGCCTTCTCGCCGGCGATGGCCGGCAGCGTGGAACCGAGATAGGCTTCGTGGTCGCGATCGATCCGGCTCAGCACCGTCAGCGCCGGCACGCCGACCGTCGTCGCGTCCAGGCGGCCGCCGAGCCCGACCTCGAGGACGGCCACGTCGATCGCCTCGCGGGCGAAGTGGTCGAGCGCGAGCGCGGTCGTCGCCTCGAACATGGTGGCGTCGAAGCGGGCGACGAGCGTGCCCAGCGCGTCGACGCCGTCCACCACCGCGTCCGCGGCGATCGGCTCGCCGTCGACGCGGATACGCTCGCGAAAGGAGACGAGGTGCGGCGAGGTGTAGAGCCCGACGCGGCGGCCGGCCGCCTTCAGCATCGCGGCCAGGAGCGCGGCGGTCGAGCCCTTGCCGTTGGTGCCGCCGATCTGCACGAGCGTGAAGCGCTCCTCGGGATGGCCGAGCGCGGCCAGCAACGCCTCGATGCGCTCGAGCCCCGGCCGCATGCCGGCGTGCTCGCCGCCGCGGAGGGCGAGCAGCCGGGCGACCGCCTCGGCGTAGGTCATCCGGACGTCGGCTGATCCGCGAAGAAAGCGAGGAGGCGGCGGAGCGTGTCCTTGAGCTGACCGCGCTCGACGATGAGATCGAGCTGGCCGTGGTCGAGGAGAAACTCGGAGCGCTGGAAGCCTTCGGGCAGCGGCTGGCGGATCGTCTCGGCGATGACGCGCGGGCCGGCGAAGCCGATGAGCGCGCGCGGCTCGGCCAGGATCACGTCGCCCAGCATGGCGAAGCTGGCGGTCACGCCGCCGGTGGTGGGATCGGTCAGCACGGAGACGAAGGGCAATCCCTGCTCGCCCAGCCGCTGCAAGGCCGCCGACGTCTTCGCCATCTGCATCAGCGAGAGGATGCCCTCCTGCATGCGCGCGCCGCCCGAGGCCGACACGATGATGACGGGCAGGTGCTTGGCGATGGCCAGCTCGATCGCGCGCGTGAGCTTCTCGCCGACGGCCGAGCCCATGCTGCCGCCGAGGTACGCGAAGTCGAAGGCAGCCAGCACGATCGGACAGCCGCCCAGCCGGCCGACGCCGGTGATGACGGCCTCGGCATTGCCCGTCTTCTCGCGCGCCGCGCGCACGCGGTCGCGATAGCGCTTGGTGTCCTTGAAGCCGAGCGGATCGGCGGGCACGACGGCGCTGTCGCGCTCCTCGAAAGTGCCGTGGTCGATGAGCTGGGCGATGCGCTCCCGGGCGGTGATGCGGAAGGCGTAGCGGCACTTCGGGCAGACGCGGCCGGCCCGCTCGACCTCGGCCCGATAGACGATCTCCTTGCAGGAGTCGCACTTGATCCACAGGCCCTCGGCGATGACGACCTTCTTGCCCTTGACCTCGACTTCTCCCTCGCCCTCGCCTTTCCGCTTGAACCAGGCCATGGATCAGCTCGCCGTGACTCGCAGCGGTGCCTTGAGCTGCGCGATGAACTCGCCGACCTTCGACACCAGTGAGGGTGACGTCGCGTGTTCCTCGACCACCCGCACGATGGCGGAGCCGACGATCACGCCGTCGGCCAGCTTCCCGATGGCGGCCACCTGTTCGGGACGTCCGATGCCGAAGCCGACGCAGATGGGCTTCGTCGTCACCAGCCGGAGGGCGCGGATCTGCTCGGTGACTCCGTTGTCGAGCTTGGCCCGCTCGCCCGTCACGCCGGTCAACGAGACCATGTAGATGAAGCCGCGGCTCGCCCGCGCGATGGCGCGCAGGCGATCGCGCGTGGACGTCGGCGCGACGAGGTGCACGAGGTCGAGGCCGGTCCGTCCGGCCTCCGCCGCCAGCGGCGCCGCCTCCTCGGGGGGCAGATCGGCCACGATGACGCCGTCCACGCCGACCTTGGCGGCGGTCTCCGCGAAGGCCGGCAGTCCGAACTGGAGCACCGGGTTGTAGTAGGTCAGCAGCACGATCGGCGTGCGCACGTCGGCGCGCACGGACTTGACCAGCTCGAAGATGCGGATCAGCGACGTGCCGCCGGCCAGCGCGCGCTGGGCGGCGCGCTGGATGACGGGGCCGTCGGCGAGCGGATCGGAGAACGGCACGCCCAACTCGATGACGTCGGCGCCACGACGCTCGGCCTCCACCACCAGCCGGCCCGTGGCCTCCAGCGTGGGGTCGCCGCCGGTGAGATAGGCGACCAGCGCCCGCTCGTTCCGCGCGCGCAGCCGCGCGAACGTCTCGTCCAGGCGGCTCACGGCGCGCTCCGCCCCAGCGCCTTGGCCACCACCTGGACGTCCTTGTCACCACGCCCGGAGAGACCGACGACGATCGTCTTCGTGCGAGGCAGCTTCTTGGCGAGCTGGACGGCGTAGGCGACGGCGTGGGCGGATTCGAGCGCCGGCATGATGCCTTCCAGGCGAGTCAGCGTCTGGAACCCGTCGAGCGCTTCTTCATCGGTGATCGAGACGAACTCGAAGCGTCCGCTGTCCTTGTAATACGCGTGCTCGGGGCCGACGCCCGGATAATCGAGTCCGGCCGAAATGGAGTGCGCGGTGGCGATCTGCCCGTCGTCGTTCTGGAGCAGATACGTCATGCAGCCGTGGAGCACGCCGACCCGGCCCGCGCTGAGGCTGGCGCCGTGCTTACCACTGGCGATGCCGTGACCGCCCGGCTCGACACCGATGATGCGGACCCGACGATCGTCGATGAACGGGTGGAACAATCCGATGGCGTTCGAGCCGCCGCCGACGCAGGCGACGAGGACGTCGGGCAGGCGCCCGATCAGCCGGCGCGCCTGGCCGCGCGCCTCCTTACCGATCACGGCATGGAAGTCGCGCACCATCATCGGATACGGGTGGGGCCCGAGCGCGGAGCCGAGCAGGTAGTACGTCGTACGGACGTTGGTGACCCAGTCGCGCAGCGCCTCGTTGATCGCATCCTTCAGCGTGCGGCTGCCCGTCTCCACCGGCGTGACCTTGGCGCCGAGCAGGCGCATGCGGAAGACGTTGAGCGCCTGGCGCTCGACGTCCTCGGAGCCCATGTAGACCTCGCACTCGAGGCCGAGCAGCGCGGCGGCGGTGGCCGTGGCCACGCCGTGCTGGCCGGCGCCCGTCTCCGCGATGAGCCGGCCCTTCTTCATGCGCGCGGCGAGCAGCCCCTGCCCCAGCACGTTGTTGATCTTGTGGGCGCCGGTGTGGCAGAGATCCTCGCGCTTGAGGTAGATGCGCGCGCCGCCGACGTGCTCGGAGAGGTGGCGGGCGAAGTAGAGCGGCGTCGGCCGGCCCGCGTAGTCGCGCAGCAGCTTCGCCAGCTCGGCCCGGAAGCGGCCATCGCGCTGGGCCGCCGCATACGCCTTCGTGAGATCGACCAGCGGCGCCATGAGCGTCTCGGGGACGAAGCGCCCGCCGTATCGACCGAAGTGCCCGCGCGCGTCGGGCAGTCGCGTCATCGCGCGCGTTTGGCCTCGTCCACGAAGCGGCGCACCTTGTCGGGGTCCTTCTTCCCGGGGCGGGACTCGACGCCGGAGTTCACGTCCACCGCGTAGGGTTGGACGATCCCGACGGCCCGCCCCACGTTGTCGGGCCTCAGGCCGCCGGACAGGATCAGCGGGAGGCGGCTCATGTGAAGCCAGCTCTGCGTCATCCGCCACTCGATCGGCGAACGCGTCTCACCCTCGCTCCACCGCACGGCGGTGTCGAGCAGCACGGCGGCGGCGACGGCGTGGTACCGCGCCGCCCGGACCCCATCGCTCACCTTGTACTCGGGCAGCCCCTCGATCGTGGAGGCGGGCGGAAGCTTGATCGTCTTGATCACCGGCAGGTCGTAGCCCTCCAGATCCTCGGGCTTCTCGTCGCCGTGGAACTGGAGCGCGCGCAGGCCGCAGGCCTCGGCGACCGCCTTGACGTGGCCGGCCGGGTGATCCCAGAAGACGCCGACCGGCGTGACGAACGGCGGGAGCCGCCGGATGATCGGCGCCGCCTGCTCGGGCGTCAGGAACCGCGGCGTCCCCTCGACGAAGATGAAGCCGAGGGCGTCCGCGCCCGCTTGCACCGCGAGGAGGGCGTCCTCGACATTGGTGATGCCGCAGATCTTCACGCGGGTCACGCCCGCCTCAGCTCCCGGATCTTCGCGGCGACGTCGTCTGCCGTCACCAGACCTTCCCCCACCAGCACGGCGTGAGCGCCCGCAGCCGCCGCCCGCCTGACCTGATCGCCGGTGAAGAACCCGCTCTCGCTGACGACGATGGCGCCGGGCGGAATCAGCGGCAGCAGCTCCAGCGTCGTCTCGATCCGCGTCTGGAACGTGGTGAGATCACGGTTGTTGATGCCGAGGATGCGCGCGCCGACGGCCAGCGCCGTCTCCAGCTCGGCCGTCGTGTGGCACTCGACCAGCGCGGCCAGTCCGACCCCCTTGGCCGCCTGGAGAAGGTCGCGCAACTGTGATGGCTCGAGGATCGACACGATGAGCAGGACGGCGTCGGCCCCGGCGACGCGAGACTCCCACAACTGATACTCGGCCAGCATGAAGTCCTTGCGCAGGAGCGGCACCCCGACGGCGCCGCGGATGGCGACGAGCAGATCGAGATGGCCCTGGAAATATTTTTCGTCGGTGAGCACCGAGATGGCGTCGGCGCCGTGCTGCGCGTAGGTGGTGGCGAGGGCGACCGGGTCGAGCGCCGCCGCCAGCACCCCCCGCGACGGCGACGCCTTCTTGACCTCGGCGATCAGGCGCACACCGCCAGGCCGGGGCCGCAACGCTTCCTCGAAGTCGCGCGCAGGCGGCAGATCCCGGCCACGCGCCTCGAGCACCGACAGCGGCGTCGTCTGCTGTCGCCGGCGGAGCTCCTCGCGCTTGTCGCGGACGATGTCGTCCAGGATGTTGCGCGCCGTCATATGAACTCGGCACGGGCACCCGGCCTGGCGGCCGCCCGTGCCCCGCCGGAACCCCGCACCGGGGACGTTCGTTCGCGCGACGAGAGTCGTGACTCCACGTGACGCTGTCCCGGCGTCATATCAATAGTCCTGGCGGACGGCCTGACGGCGGATCGTCTGCAGCGGCACGGCGGCGAGCTGCTCCAGCACGTAGTCACGGATCGTGCGCGGCGGCGGCAGGTCGCGGACGATACGCCCGTCGGTCACCAGCGGCCGCAGCACGGGCTCCCACGCTCCGCCGCAGGCGCAACTGGCGGAGCCGCGGCCGGCGGGGACCACGACGATCGTCCGGCAGGCGCGGCAGCGCAGCACGTCCTTCGCCCCCGACCACTTGCCGCGCTTCGCCATCGGCCGGCCCTCGATCTCCATGATGTCGAGCGCGAAGTTGAGGACGGGCGCGTTGGCGATCGACGTCCCCACGCCATAGGCGTCGACCACCGGATTGAGGTGCAGGATCTCGTACTCGTCCACCCCACCGGAGGCGATGATCTTCACGTGGCCGAAGCCGCGAAGATCGAGCTCCCAGCGCACCTCCTGGATGATGCGGAAGAAGTCGCCGCGCCGGGACGACGGCGTGTCGAGGCGGACCGCGTAGAGATCGCCGCCGAGGGCCTCGGCGACGCGGATGGCCTCGAACTTCTCGTCCTGCAGCGTGTCGACCAGCGCCACCCGGCGGACCTTGGGGTCGATCACCTCGTGGAAGGCCCGCAGCGCCTCCACCGTGTCGCCGACCATCAGCACGAGCGAATGGGGGATCGTCCCCATGGGATCGGCGTCGATGAGCTCGGCCGACTTGGTGACGGCGACGCCGTCGCAGCCGCCGATGAAGGCGTTGCGCTCGATCATGGGCGCGAGGGTGGGATGCATGCGCCGGGCGCCGAACGAGATCACCTGACGCTCGCCCGCCGCCTTCTTGCACCGCGCGGCCTTGGTGGCGATACCGGAGGCCTGGCAGATCAGACCGAGCAGCGCCGTCTCGTAGCGAGCCCACTCGACGTAGGTGCCCTCGAGCGTGAGCACCGGCTGGTACGGCGCGAAGAGCGTGCCCTCGTCCATGGCGCGCGCGGTGACGGCCACGCCATCGAGCAGCGCCGCCGCCTCCTGGATGCCGGCCAGCACGCCCCATTGCCAGTCGTCGGGAAGGCTCTTGACGTAGATCTCGGCTTTGACCCGCTTGCGGTCGTTGCGCTGCCGGAGGATCTCGACCGTCCGCACGAAGTAGACGTCGGACACCTCGCCGCTCTTGATCTCGGCGTCCGACGCTGTGTGGAACGGGCGCTTCGGCGTGGTCATGGGTGGGTCAAACGTAGCGGAAATTCTGGCAGAACCGTCGCATCAAGTCAACGCACGGAAGCGCGCTCACCGCGACGGCCCCGGCATTTTCGCCGCCCGGGTCAGAGGTTCAGGCCCTTGAGGTAGGAACGAAACTCGTCGGCGAGGTCGGGCCGGGCCAGCGCGAACTCCACGGTCGCCTTCAAGAAACCGAGCTTGTCGCCGGTGTCGAAGCGCTTGCCTTCGAATTCGACGGCGTACATCGGCCGGCGCTGGCGCAGGCGACGCAGGCCGTCGGTGAGCTGGATCTCGCCGCGGCGGTCGGGCACCGTCTCGGCCAGGATGTCGAAGACGTCCGGCGTCAGCACGTAGCGACCGATGATGGCGAGATCGGACGGCGCTTCCTCGGCGCGCGGCTTCTCCACGAGGTCGGCGATCTCGTACACCCGGGCGCCCCCGGCGTCGGCGATCGGCCGGGCCGCGATGACGCCGTACTGATGGATGCGCTCACGCGGCACGCGCTCGACGGCGATCACCGGTCCCTGGTGCCGCTCGAAGACGTCGAGGAGCTGCCGCATGCAGGGCGTCGGGGCATCGCCGATGATGTCGTCGCCGAGGAAGACGCCGAACGGCTCGTCGGCGACGAGCGCGCGCGCGCACAGGATGGCGTGACCGAGCCCGAGGGGCTCCTTCTGGCGGACGTAACAGACGGAGGCCAGCTCCGAGATCGTCTTGATCTGGGCCAGCTCCTCCACCTTGCCCCGGTCGTTCAGGTAGTACTCGAGCTCGAAGGCGGCGTCGAAGTGGTCCTCGATGGCGCGCTTGTTGCGTCCGGTCACGATGATGATCTCACTCAGGCCGGAGGCGACCGCCTCTTCCACGACGTACTGGATCGTCGGCTTGTCGACCAGCGGCAGCATCTCCTTGGGCTGGGCCTTGGTGGCGGGCAGGAAGCGCGTGCCGAGGCCGGCGGCCGGGAACACAGCCTTGCGTACGATCATCGGACTGATTCTCCTTCGGTTCCATCATACCGCGCGGCTCCACCAGGCCACCTCAGGCAGCGCGCCGGTGACTCACCTTCACTCGCCCCCGCGTCACGCGCAGCGAGAACAGCGCGATCGCGTACGTCAGGAGCGCGGCCACGCCGCCGACCACGGTGGTGCCGACGAGCAGGGGGACCGACACCTGCTCGATCAGCGCGCCGAGGTCGTCCCAGCGAAGCCTCCCGGGATGTTCGATGAGATAGGCCAGCCAGGCACGGCGCAGGCCGTTGGGATCGGGCACGACGAGCGTGCCGATCTTGAAGGCGGCCCCGTACACGAACGGCATCACCCACGGCAGGTTCAGCCACGTCCCGGCGATGGTGGCGGCGCGATTGAGCCGGAAGACGAGGGCGATGACGAACGAGAGGAGCGTCTGCACGCCGAGAAACGGGGTGCAGCCCACGAAAACCCCGACGGCCAGGGCCAGCGCGATCCGCGGCGGCGGATCGTCGAGCTCGAGGACCGCGCGGAGACGGCCGGGCAGGCGCCGTCGCGCCAGCATCAGTCGGGCCTTCCCCGCCCGACGCTCTCCAGGACCGCCACGATGGCGAGCACGCAGGCCGCCTGCAGCAGGACGAGGATCGCTTCCCGCGAGCTGGCGTTCTCCAGCAGCATCGCCGACAGCCCGAGCGTGGCCGAGATGAAATAGATGAGCAGCACGCTCTGCGGCCGCGTCAGTCCCAGCGCGGCGAACCGGTGGTGGATGTGGTCCTTGCCCGTGTAGGCGAGCCACTCGGGCAGCGAGGCGACCTTGCGAGTCACCACGCGGGCGACGCCGACGAACGCGATGTCGAAGAGCGGGACCCCGAGGATCAGCGTCGGCGTGAAGAGCGCGATCAGGGGATCGTTCTCGGCCCACTCGCCCATGACGGCGAGCCCGGCCAGCGTGAAGCCGATGAACGACGCCCCGCTGTCGCCGAGAAAGATGCGCGCACCGCCGGGACGGAAGTTGTAGGGCAGGAAGCCCAGGCAGGCGCCGACCAGCGCTCCGGCCAGGAACATCAGATAGCGCTGGTTGGTCTGGAGCGCGGAGAGCGAGAAGAAGAGTCCGGCGATCACGCCGAGGCCGGCGGCGAGGCCGTCCATGCCGTCGAGGAACTGCACGGCGTTGGTGACCGTCAAGAACCACAGCAGCGTCAGCGCGATGTTGAAGACCACGGCGCCCGGCCACCAGGATGGCACGACCGACAGGACCACACCATAGAGCATGGCGAGGGCGGCGCCCGCGACCTGGCCGACCAGCTTCCCCCAGGCGGGCAGCTCGGCCACGTCGTCGAGGATGCCGAAGGCCACCACCACCGAGGCGCCGAGGGCGACGCCCTTGAGGGTCATGGAGAAATGAAAATTGGCGAGCACGGTGACGGCGAAGGCGAGATAGACGCCGGCGCCGCCGAGCAGCGGCGTGGCCACCGCGTGGACTTTACGGGCCGCGGGCTGATCGAGGACCTCGCGCCAGATCGCGTAGCGCCGCACGAGGGGCACGACGAAGAGCGACACCGCGCACGCGACCACGACGATGTAGGGCCAGCGCAGGCCCGCGTCGAGGAACCAGTGGCGCGTCGGCGGCACCAGCAAGCCGATCACGAGCGCGAGACGAGCCGCCCCCAGCGTCAGATCCGACGCGCCGCCGACGTGCAGCGCCGCCGTCCGCTCCATCAACCGTCCAGTGCCGCCGCCAGCGCGGCCGCGACCGTCTCCACGTCGTCGTCACTCAGCGCGGGATAGCACGGCAGCGACAGCGCACGGGCCCACAGGCGCTCGGCTTCAGGATAGCCGCCGAGCTTGAGGGCTCGATGAATCGGACGGAAGACCGGGCGCCGGGCCGCGACGCCGCGACGCTCGAGCGCAGCGATCACGCCGTCGATCGGACGCTCGATCTCGATCACGAAACGATGGTACACGTGCCGGCTGCCGGCGTCGGCGGGGACTCGGCAGGGCAGGCCGGCCAGCCGTCCGCGATAGCGGGCGGCGATGGCCCGGCGGCGGGCGAGGAAGGCATCGAAGCGCGCGAGCTGACTCCGGCCCAGCGCCGCCTGCAGGTCGGTGAGCTTGTAGTTGAACCGGGGAGCCAGGTCAATGCGCTCGTCGTAGTCGCGCGCGGCGCGGACGCCGGCCACCAGCGCGCGCGCACCGGCCACCAGCCCCCCTTCGCCGGTGGTGAGCAGCTTCGTCGCGTAGAACGAGCAGACGGCCGCCTGCCCGCGGCTGCCCACGGGCCGGCCCCCCACCACGGCGCCCAGCGCTTGAGCGCAGTCCTCGACGATCGGCACGCCGAGCGCCGCGAACGATTCGAGATCGGCGGCGAGGCCAAAGGCGTGAGGCACGATCACGGCGCGCGTGCGCGCGGTGACGCGGCGCTTGGCGTCGAGAGGCGAGAGCGACAGCGTTGCCGGATCGGCGTCGACGAGCACCGGCACCGCGGCGCAGCGGGTGACGGCATGGTGGAGCGCGTCGCACACGTAGGACGGGATCAGCACCTCGTCGCCGTCACCGATCCCGAGCCCGCGCAGCGCCAGCTCGAGCGCCGCGCTACCCGAGGCAACGGCCGCGGCGTCCTCGACGCCGAGCCGGGCGGCCAGTGCGCGCTCGAACGCGTCGACCTCGGGGCCCTGGGCGAGACCGCCGCCGCGCACGACCCGCGCCACCGCCTGGGCGTCCTCCTCGGCGAGGGTGGGTCGCGAGTGCGGGATCAAATGTCCAGCAGCAGCCGAACCGACTGGAACGCCTCCGCGTACTTCACGCGGGCCTGGATCCCGCGGAAGTTCGCGCAGGAGACGGCCACCTCGAGGATCGTCAGGTCCTCGATGTTCGTCTTGGCCACCTGCGAGCGATGGGCCTCCAGGCAGGCGAGCTTCCGGTCCAGCACCTTCTCGATGTTCGTGTAGCAGTTCGGCGCGAAGTGCTGGGTGGACGGGACCTCGAAGAAGAGGAAGTTCGGGACGTAGCGCGTGGCCGACACCGCGGCCTGAGCCAGGTTGCGGTGATCCTGGTGCGTGTCGTCCGGAAAGTTCACGAAGATCATGGACGGCCGGACATCACGGATGACCGACTCCAGCCGCACGATCAACTCGCGAGTGTACGGCACCTCGGTGTCACGATAGCCGCCCCAGAAAACGCGCTGCGCGCCGATCACCAGCGTCGACTCGGCCTGCTCGCGCTCGCGCACGGCGGGGTCGCCGCCGAGCGAGCCGTCGGAGGCGATGAACAGATAGACGTCGTGGCCCCGTTGCGCATACTGCGTCAGCGTACCGCCGCAGCCGTATTCGATGTCGTCGGGATGGGCGCCGATGGCCAGGACGTTCATGGGGGCCCTCGTTCCATCATACGTCGAGGCGCCGGAGCCTCCGGCACATTTCTCGCCGGCGCGCGAGCCGCTGCCCGACGATCACGGAAGGGCCGCGAGCGACGTCCACGCGTCGCCTCCGCGCACGACGGCCAGCGCGTCCACTCCGCTCGCCAGCAGGAGATCGAGGCCGGAGAGAAACGGCACGAACTCGCCGTGGAGCTGGGGGTAGACCGGATGCTCGTACGCCTGCGCGCGAACCTCGATGCCGGCCTGCTGGAAGCGCTTGAGGTCCATGTATTCGACGCCGTCCCGGCCGGCCAGGTACGTCGTCGCGCCGACGGCGCGACAGACCTCGACGAGGCGCTCGGTGGGATCCGTCGCCGCCACCTGAAGCTCCGACGCCAGCCGCGACGGCGTCACGATACCGACCGCGCTCGCCAGCCAGCGCGCATTCGCCACCGCCAGCGCGGCCAGCTCACGCCACGGCTCGGCGTAGAAAGCCCGGAGGCTCTCGGCGTGACGGGCCCACCCCGCCGCTCGCGCGTACGCCAGCTCGATGGCGCGGAGATGTCGCCGGGCCCACGGCTGGTCCACGTCGATGGCCACCTCCGCGATCGACGTCCCCAGCCGCGCGCGCACGGGCACGGTGAGCCACTGGGGCCCGGCGGCGGTCTTGATCCGGTTGCGATTCTGCCAGCCGTTCTTCTCGTACTGCACGGTGTCGAGGAAGACGAAGAGATCGGCTTCGGCCCACTTGGCGAGGTAGCCGAGCCACGGCAGGTAGTGCGGCTGATGGATGGCGACCTTCACGGCCTTCGCACGAACACGGGATTGGTGAGGAGCTGGTGCGGCGCGCGGCCCCGCGCCTCCACGCGAAAGACGACCGGCGTGCCGTCGAACGTTTCTTCGTGGACGGCGGCGAACGGGGCCGGCGCGGCCCACGTCTCCACCGCCTCGCCATTCTTCACGAGCGTGACCCGCAGCGGATGGCCCGTCCCGTCGCTGCTCTCGACGGCGATCCTGAGCGCGATCCGCGTGCCCGCGGGAATGCGCAGCGTCTCGCCCGATGCCGCCGTGGCCTTCGCACCCGTGACGGAAAAGTCGGAGAGGGCGAGCGCCGTCTCCGGCGTGCGCCGGACGGCGTACAGTCGCCCGCGCTTGAACGCGTCGAGCAGCGCCGCGTCCGAGCGCTCGTCGACGAGAAAGATCGTCTGCACCGGGCCCAGGCGCTTGCCGCGGGCCATGCCGTGAAACCCCGACTCCGCCACCGCCCATGCCGGCCGACTCCGCTCGCCGCGCACGTATTGTCCGAGCAACCGATCCCAGCCGAGCCCGGGGTCGGTGAAGCGCGTCGGTTGCTCGTACACCGCGCCGAACGCGGTGTAGCGGAACGTGCGCAAGAGATCGTCGGCGTACGGCTCCGTCAGCCACCCGACCTGAACGGGGCCGACCTTGCGCTGGCCGACGTCGGCCGCCTCGGGGAACGACCACATGATCACGCCGCCGAGGCGATCGACCTGATCGATCAACGTCTGGTAGGGCTCGAGACCGGCGCTCTGCCAGGGCGGGTACCGGTCCACCGTGAACGGCCAGCCCCGTACGATCGCGACGACGCCGACCCCGATCAACGCGAGCCCCATCCCCCAGCGACGTCGCCACATCACGACGACCGTGCGCCCGAGACGGCGCTGCTCACGCCGCTTGCGCCGGAGCAGCACGACGCCGGGCACGATGAGCACCGCGGGCGCCGCGTCGGCCAGCGATTGCCAGCCGTACCGCGGTTCGTACCGGTTCCCGGTGGCGACCAGCGACGACAGCTTCGCCGGATCGCCGACGCCGAAGACCAGCAGATTCTTCTGCACGTTGTGCAGCGTCATCGACAGGGTCAGCGGAGAGCCCGTCCAGAAATAATGCGGGATCACCTCGACACCTGGCACGATCTGCACGCGCGGATACAGGCGGCGCACGGCCGCCACGCGCTCGAGAAACCGGGCCGTCCCCGCGCCGCCGACCACGCTCGGCTCCTCCCGCGTCACGCGCGTGAGGGCGCGGAACGGGGGCAGACCGTACTCCACACGCAGCAGATAGTTCTCGGCCAGGAAGATCGCCGCGATGCCGCCGGCCTCGGCGATGCGCGCGACTTCTTCGAGCGGGAGATCACCGGTCGTCAGGTCGGAGTGAACGTGGAGCACGCCGGCCACGCGCTCCAGGGCGTGCGCCGAAGGCGCCAGCGCGACCAGGGCGACCGCCACCGTCAGCAGACCCCGCCGGACCGTCCGGCGGTGGAGATGCATCATCCCGGCTTGCGGGCGACAGCGGTCATTGAGGCGCCGATGAGCCAGGCACCGCCCGAGACTCGATCGACGGCGCGAGCCGCACGGGCGAGGATCCACTTGCTGGCCTGCACCATCGTCTCCCGCCTTCCCCCCACGCCGTAGGGATCGCCGGAAGTCGGCGCGCTGTTCGCGATCACGATGTCGATGAAGCCGGCGCGGGCCAGGGCCGCGGCGAGCGTCCGCCGACTCCACAGGACCGGGTGGAACACGTAGCTGCGGCCGAGGAACGCGTTCGACGCGGGCAGCCACGCGAGCAGGCGATGCAGGCGGTGGGCGGCCAAATGAAAGCGTTCGTTCTGGGTGCGGATGACGGTGCGTCCGCCCGGGGCGAGGACGCGGCCGAGCTCACGCAGATCGGTGTCAGGCCGCTGGAAGAACTCGATGACGTTCCACAGCACGACGACGTCGAAGAAGGCGTCGGCGAAGGGCAGCCGTTCGGCCTCGTCGCCGTCCAGCGCGCGGAGCGAGACCGGGAGCCCGCGCCCGTGCGCGGTCCGCACCGCCTCCCGTGACACGTCCACGCCCCAGGCGTCCCAGCCGTGCTTCCGGGCCAGCTCGATGAACTCGCCCGTGCCACACCCGACGTCGAGCAGACGTGATCGGCCCGCCTGCCGGACGCCGTCGAGGAAGTCCAGGAAGAGACCGTGGCGTCGCGCGTCGATCCGCCGGCTGGCGGCAGGATCGACGTAGAGGTCCTCGTAGTAATCGCGCACGTTGTCGCCCGTGCGCGGCGGATCGAGGAAGGCGAGGCCGCAGCGCCGGCAGCGCACCAGTGAGCGCCGCTTGAGCCGGGCCAGACGCCGGCCGCCGGCGATCCCGCAGACCGGACACGGGGTCACAGTCTCTTGACCTCGACCAGCCCGGAGTAGAGCGACAGGAGCCGCGCGTCGGCCACGTCGGTGGAGAAGTCGTGAGCGCGCCGCCGCGCCGCCTCCGCCAGCTTGGAGCGGAACCGGGGATCGTCGGCCAGATCGAGCAGAGCCTCCGCGAGACCGGCGACGTCCTCGGGCGCGATCACGCGTCCGGCCACGCCATCACCGATCACGCTCGGGATGCCGCCCACCGCCGTGCCGACGACGGGAAGGCCGAGGGCCATCGCCTCGACGAGCGCACGGCCCATCCCCTCGTTGCGGGCCGGAGCCGCGAAGACGTCGGCGGCCGCGAAATAGATCGCCAGCGTCTCCGGCGCGACCACGGCACCGGCGAGGACGAGGCGATCGGCGACGCCGAGCTCGGCCGCGCGGGCCAGGAGGCGATCCCGCTCGGGGCCGTCGCCGACGATGACGACCCGCGCGTCGCCGACCTTCGGCGTCACCCGGGCGAGGGCCTCCACGAGCAGATCGAAGCCCTTCACGGGGACGAGTCGTCCGAGACCGAGAACGACGAAGGCTGACGGGCTCAAGCCAAGACGCGCGCGCGCCTGCGCCTGGCTGAGCGCGCGCGCCTGAAGATCCCTCACCCGCACGCCGCTCGGGATGGTGACGAACTGCTCGGGTCGTCCGATGCCCTGACTCAAGTGCTCGTCGCGACCCAGGTCGGTGAGCGTCACGATCCGGTCGCTCCAGCGCGCCGCCAGACGCTCGAGCTTCACGTAGACCGTGGTCCGGCGGGAATCGTAATAGCCATAGAAGATGTGACCGTGGGGTTGGTGGATCACCACCGGGACGCGGGCGATCTTCGCGGCCAGGCGGCCGAGGAAGCCGGCCTTGGACGTATGCGTGTGCACGATCGCCGGTCGCTCGCGCCGGCACAGGCGGACGAGGCGCAGCAGGGCGGCCACGTCACGCCCCGGCGCCACCTCCCGGCCCAGGCCGGGCACGTCGAGGATGCGGCAGCCCCGCCCGCGCGCGTCCTCCACCGTCGTCGTCTCGGACTCGGCGAGCCCGACCGCGAGCGCGCACGCGTAGCCGGCGCGCCCCAGCGCCACGATCTGGCCGATGGTGTTCTCGGAGGAGCCGCCGAGGGTCAGCCGCGTGATGACGTGCAGCGTCCGGATCACGACGGGCGCGACGCTCCGTTGACGACCCGGCGTGCGTACAGCTCGATGGACGGCGCGACCAGGCAACGGCCGGCGGAGACGAGGCGCAGCGTCGCCGCCGCCGTCGTGCCCGCGCCCCGGAACCACCGCGGCAGCCCGGGCGCGCGGCTGTCCGCCGCCGACGGTCCTTCGGCGATCAACGGCGAGTTGCGGAGCGCGACGACGTGGAAGCCCGACCGTTCGACGAGCCGGCGGAGTCCCCGCGGGGAGAACGCGAACACGTGGATGACGGGGTACTCCGCGAACTTGCCGAGCCAGCCGCGGCGCCCGAGCGTGGAAAAGAAGCGCGTGGCGCGGCGATGAAACGTCGCGTTGGGCACGCGGAGCACGAGAAGACCGTGCGGTGCGAGGACGCGGTGAGCCTCGGCGAGCGCGCCATACGGATCCATCAGATGGTCGAGGACGTTGATGAAGGTCGCCGCGTCCATCGACGCGGTGTCGAAGGGCAGGAGCACGGAGTCGGACTGGACGACACCACATTTCGAGGTCGTTCGGGCGGCCACGCACATCTCGGAGGCGACCTCGCTGCCGATGGCGCGCCACCCGGCCGCCGCCGCCGCTTCGACGAAGTGGCCCGAGCCGCAGCCGACGTCGAGGAGCCGACCGCCGCCACGGGGCGGGCCGAGCTGGGCGACCAATCGGCTGAACAGATGGAGGCGCGACCCCGGGAGCTGCGCCGGCACGAAGCGCGCCGGATACTCGACCTCATAGAAGCGTCGCAGCCCGGCCGCGTTCGGCAGCTTCGCCGCCACCGCAGTGCCGCAGGCCGGGCAGGCCCGATATTCCTGGCCGCGATACTGGAAGGGCCGGGTGGGCGCCGCCGCGTCACAGGCGACGCAACGGACGGCGCGGGTCGGCGCGGTGTCCGACGCGGTCAGCGCACCGAGCATGTCCTCCAGAGCGTCCACCGAGCGACTCCAGCCGTATTGGCGCGTTGCGTAGGACACGCACGCGTGCCGCAGCTCACGCAGGGCGGCGGGATCCCGCTCGCGCCGCTCGAGGAAGCGAAGGATCCCGTCGGCGATCGCCGACGGGCCGCTGTCGGCGAACAGGAGCGAGCGATCGAGCGGCTCGAGGATCTCGGGCGTCGCCCCGATCGGCGTGCCGAGGACGGGCGTGCCGCAGGCCAGCGCCTCCACCGTCACCAGCCCGAACCCCTCGAGCTCACGGGTCGGCAGCACGAACGCATCGGCGGCGCCGTAGTAGGTGGGCAGGTCGCGCTCGGGAACGAAGCCGAGGAACTTCACGTGATCGGACAGCTCCAGCGAGATCGTGAGGGTCTCGAGGAACGGGCGCAGCGAGCCGGAGCCGCCGATCAGCAGCAGCGCCCGCGGGCATCGTTCGCGCACGGTGGCCATCGCTCTGACCAGCGCGTCGAGCCCCATCCGCGGCTCCAGGTTGCGCAGCGTGAAGAGCAGCGGGCGATCGGCGGGCAGCCCCAACGCCCGCCGTTGCGCATCCTGGGAGCCGTTGGGATGGAAGCGCTCGACGTCGGCGCCGCCCACGATCTTCACGATCCGATCCCCGCCGATGCCGTAGAGGTCCCAGAGGAGGCGCGCGGAGAAGTCGCTGAGCACGTGGATGCGGCTGGCCCTTCGGAGCGACGCGCGCTCGAGACTCCAGAGCAGGACCGCGCCGGCGCGGCCCAGCAATCCGCCGCGGTGCAGGCCCGACATCCCGCGCCGAGACCGATATTCGAGAGGCGCCGGCGAGTGGAACGTGTAGAGGCTGGGGAGCCGGCGGCCGAGGGCCGAGGTGAGGACGCCGAAGGCGCCGACCGGCTGGTGGAAATGGAGGACGTCGGCGCCGTGGGTCGCGACCGCCGACTCGACCGCCCGCCGCGCGCCGAGCACCGAGGTGCGGATGAAGCCCGCCAGCGATCGCCGATCGACCGGGAAGTGATGAACGGCCACGCCGCCGTGCACGAGGTCGCCGGGCAGGCCGCCCTCGGGCGTCCGGCTGACGACACGGACCACGTGATCGCGCGCGCTCAACCGCGACGCCTGTTCCCACAGCACGCGCTCGCCGCCCCCGAGGAGCGTCACCGGCGACACGTCGGAGACGACGACGATCCTCACGCTCCCGCCTTCCACGCGGTCGCGCCGTCGAGATATTCCCGCACCCACAGCTCGGTCATCATGAGCGCCCACAGCCGATCGGCGTGGGTCTGGCGACCACGCAGATGCTCCTGGATCAGGGCATCGACCGCGGCCGGCGCGAACAGCCCGCGCGAGGCGACGACGTCGCGGGCGAGGAGCTGCTCCATGAGGGGCCGGAGATCGGTGCGCAGCCAGCGGGCCAGGGGGATCATGAAGCCTTGCTTCCGTCGCCGCACGACGGTGGGCGGCAGCACGTCGGCGAACGCCGCGCGCAGCAGGCCTTTCAGGGTGACGCCGGGGAGCTTCACGCGCGGCGGGATGCCGAGACTGCGCTCGATGAGATGGTGATCGCAGAAGGGCGCCCGCAGCTCCAGCGAGTGCGCCATCGACATGCGATCGGCCATCATGAGCAGATCGTCGGGCAGATAGGTCTGGAGATCGACACGGAACGCGCCGTCCACGGGATCGTCGTGGCCGCGCCCGGCCCAGGCTTCCCGGTGCGCCGCGTCGATGGGAGCGCGCCAGCAGGCCTGGACCGCGGGCGCGACCAGTTTCTCCAGCTCCTCGTCGGCGAAGAATCGCGTCCATCGCAGATAACGCTCGAAGGGCGGCTGCTCGATGCCGGCGGCGAAGCGACGGAGCCGATCTCCCCAGTTGCTGCTCGTCTCCGACCCGGGCAGGAACCGCCGGGCGGTGCCCGCCGCCAGCGTGCGCAGGCTGCGCGGCCAGCGCGCAAACACCTCGGA
>WNEY01000309.1_pt1 | contig 28773 bp, 24 predicted proteins | sample 5400531 | NCBI WGS metagenome assembly WNEY01 (sample SAMN13153338, study PRJNA577476) | soil metagenome | isolation source: 200 cm saprolite under Douglas fir tree site 1 | place: USA:California | collected 2015-04-18
CACGCTCGACAACGTGACCATCAAGGTCAACGCCGTCATCTATTTCATGGTGGTGGATCCCCGCAACGCCGTGACCAAGGTGGCCAATTTTATCAACGCAACATCACAGATAGCGCAAACTACATTACGCAGCGTGCTCGGCCAGTCTTCCCTGGATGAGCTGCTCGCCAACCGGGAAAAGATCAATACCAGGCTGCAGCACATCATCGACGAGCAAACCGAGCCCTGGGGCATCAAGGTCTCGACCGTCGAGATCAAGGACGTGGAGCTTCCGCAGACGATGCAGCGCGCCATGGCCAAACAGGCCGAGGCCGAGCGCGAAAAGCGAGCCAAGATCATCCATGCGGAGGGCGAGTTCGAGGCGGCGCAGAAGCTGACCGATGCGGCCGGCGTGATTGCCACCCAACCGAGCGCGCTGCAGCTCCGCTACCTGCAGACCCTGACCGAGATCGGGGTCGAACGGAACACGGTGATCGTCTTCCCGGTGCCGATCGACCTCGTGCAGCAGCTCATCGACCTCCGGGAACGCAAACCCCAAGGGTCGGGGCCACCCGCAAAGACCTCACCCGGCTGATCGCCCCGGTCGACCTGCAGACCGACCTCTTCATCGTCGCCTTCGTCGGCACCATCATCGCGCTCTACGTACTTGCCAATTTCGGCGAGCGGTACGCGACGCCGCGCCTCCTCACCCTGATCGCCGGCGGCGTCCTGGCGGGAGTCTCGCTGCTGGTTGGGTTGGCGGGATCCTTACTCCACCTCCTGACGTATGCCGCGGGCGGCGAGTCCGCCAGCAAATTCTGGCAGGCGGAGCAGACCCTGCTTCCGTTCGCGGCCGCCGGCCTTTGCGGACTGCTCTTTCTCTGGCCCGCGGTGCAGCAGGCGGGGGCGCGGATCTTACCGATCCGGCCCGGGTCGCCGGTCATCTACCTGACGGTCGTCCTCGGACTACTGCTGGTGGCCCAGCAATTGAGCACCCAGGTCCAATCGCAGCCTCCCCTGACCTATAGCGAGCTTCTGGCGCAGGATATTCCCTTTCTGATCCTGGCATTTGTTGGGGTCGGCATCTTCATCCGGCGATCACCGCGCGATGCGGTCGAGCGGCTTGGCCTCCTGCCGCCCCGCGAGAAACGCTGGTGGCTGGTGTCGATCGTTGGAATCGGCGTCTTCATGGCGGTCGCCTTCGGCATCGAAGCGCTCGCCAATGTGGTGGCCCCGAGCCAGCAGAAGCAAGTCACCGACGTCACGACCGTCCTCTTCAGCCACTTCAACAACCCGGCCGCCATCATCTTTCTTGGTGTGCTCGCCGGCGTGGTCGAGGAAACGCTTTTTCGGGGGGCGCTGCTCCCTCGGTTCGGCATCGTGGTCTCGGCGATTCTCTTCGCCGCCCTGCACATCCAATATGCGGTCAGCTTCGCGACGCTCGAGGTCTTCGTCCTCGGCCTGGGGCTGGGATGGCTTCGGGTTCGCTCCGGCAGCACACTCACCTGCATGGTCACCCATGCCGGCTACGACATCGCGGTCGGCTTCCTCTCTCTCATCGCGAAGTAGGCGCCTGCGCGCTCACCTGATTTATCCACACGGTTTGCACACGTGACAAACGTGCGTTCGCGACTTATGCCCGTATAATCCGGGCAGGATCCGTCCGCGTCCAGCCAGCAAAATTGCCAAGAGTCTACGCAGTCGTCAACCAGAAGGGCGGCGTGGGGAAGACCACAACCGCTATCAACGTGGCGGCCAACCTTCCTGAGCTCGGCCTGAGCGGGCTCATCGTCGATATGGATCCCCAGGGCAATACCACCGGTGGGCTTGGCATCGTGCGAAGCGAGCTCAGCCGTAGCATCTATGACGTCATCGTCGACGCCCACGACATCAATGAGGTGGTGCGCCCGACGGCGGTCCCCGGTCTCGACATCCTTCCCTCGCATCGATCGCTCGCCGGCGCCGAGATCGAGCTGATCAACCTGCCGCGCCGCGAACGGCGGCTCCTGTATGCGCTCGAGTCGCTACGCATCAGCTACGACTACATCATCATCGACTGCCCGCCATCGCTCGGCTTGCTCACTGTCAATTGCCTGGTGGCGGCGGAGTACATGCTGATCCCGATCCAGTGTGAGTACTACGCGCTGGAGGGGCTCGGTGCGCTGACCCACACGACGCAGTTGATCCAGCGCGAGCTCAACCCCCGACTGAAGATTGGTGGCATCGTGCTCACGCTGTTCGACCCGCGCACCACGCTCGCGCTCCAGGTTGCCGAGCAGGTCCGCGCCCAGTTCCCGGAAAAGACGTTCCGTACCGTAATCCCACGCAACGTGCGCCTGAGCGAGGCGCCCAGTCATGGCATGCCGATCACTCAGTACGACCCCACCTCGCGCGGCGGCGTCGCCTACCAGGAACTCACGAAGGAGTTGATCGCCAGATGAACAAACGGCGAGGACTGGGGCGGGGTCTCGAGGCCCTGATCCCATCCGGTGAGTACGTCGAGGAGTTGGGCACCGAAAGCGGTGCGCGGCGGCGCTACGCGCTGCAGATTCCGATCGCCGACATCAAGCCGAACCCGGAGCAGCCACGTCGGGCGTTTGATCCGACGGCCCTCCATGAGCTCGCCGATTCGATCCGGATGCATGGCATTCTGCAGCCCCTCCTGGTCCGCGAAGGCCTGGCCGGCTACGAGCTGATCGCCGGTGAGCGCCGGCTCCGCGCCGCCGAAATCGCCGGACTTCACGAGGTGCCGGTCATCGTCCACCCTGGCAGCGGCGGGCGCCTCGAGGAGCGGCTCGAGCTGGCGCTGGTCGAAAACCTGCAACGCACCGATCTCAATGCCATCGAGGAGGCCCGTGCGATCCAGCGGCTGCTCCGCGATTTCGGCCTGACCCAGGAGGCACTCGGCGAGCGGATTGGCAAAAACCGGGTGACCATCGCGCAGAGCGTCCGGTTGCTCGGCTTGCCGGAACCGGTCGTCAAGGCGATCGAGTCGGGCGCCGTCACCGCCGGGCACGGGATTGCGCTCCTCGGCCTACCCAGCACCGCCCAGCAACTGGTCGGCCTGGAGCGGATCATTCGCGAGCACTGGAGCGTGCGCCAGACGGAAGAGTGGGCGCGGGCCCGCGCCACCGAGGCGGGCGCGAGGACGCCGCGTCGGGTCGTATCGGCCGATCCCGAGACGCGGGCGATCGAGGAGGAGCTTCGCCGCGCGCTGGGCACGAAGGTCGTGCTCACCCGGCTCAAGCAGGGTGGTCGGTTGACGATCGAGTTCTACAGCAACGAGGAGTTCGAGGCGCTTCGGCGCCGCCTTACCCGCAGCTAGTCGATCCGGCATCTGGCGCACATGGCGTCGAATCGACCAGCCACGTGCGGATCGAGACCGCTGCGCCAACGCCGAATGAAGGGACGTGCACGGTGCGGAGGTAGGTACCCGCACCATGAACTGGTGGTAGTTGCGTCCACCTGTGCCAATACGGAATGCATCCGGACGATCACATGGGGTGCCCTGCCGTCTCCACCGGGCCCCGATTGGGCTGGCTTGTGATGTTAGACGTGTAACGAACCGGGGCGGTACGGCTGCGTCTGACTCAGCCGAGATCGGCTATTCGCGGATCCAGCGGTCTATGGTGCGATCGTAGTCGTGCAGCTCGCCGTGGCTGAAGAAAAGAACGATCTCGGTCTCGGCGCGGGCCGGCGAATCGGATCCGTGGATCAGGTTCATGCCGAGGTCGAGGGCCAGGTCGCCGCGAATCGTGCCGGGCGCCGCCTTGAGGGGATCGGTCGTGCCCATCAGGCTACGCACCACGCTGACCGCCTCGCGGCCTTCCCAGATCATGGCGACCACCGGGCCTGAGGTGATGAACGCAAGCAAGCCGTCGTAGAACGGTTTGCCCTGGTGCTCGGCGTAATGCCGGGCGGCGACCTCGTTCGAAATTTGCATCATCTTCAGCCCCACCAGTTTGAGGCCGCGCTGCTCGAGCCGCCGCACGATCTCGCCCACGAGCCCTCGCTGGACGCCGTCAGGCTTGACCAGGACCAGCGTGCGCTGCACGGTCACCGCTACTGGCTCGCGGCGAGGGTCGGCTTCGCGCCTAAAAGCCCGACCTGGCCGAGCGGCCAGATTCGGATCTCGGCTTTTCCAAGGATCGCGTCGAGCTCGACCGGGCCGAAGCTCCGCGAATCGCTCGAATGATTTCGATTATCGCCCATGACGAAGTACTGATCCGGTGGGATCAGCTGGTCCTGGCCGGAGGGCGGCCAGTTGTTGTTGTAGGTCCACTTCTCTGGCAGGTAGGGCTCGCGGAGCACCTGGCCATTGATGTAGACGACGCTGTTCGTTATGTGGATCCGCTCGCCCGGCAAGGCGATGATGCGCTTGATGAAGTCGCGGCTCGCTTCGTCCGGCGGCTTGAAGACGATGATATCGCCGCGCTGCGGCTGGTGAAGCTTGTAGGAGATCTTCGACGCCACCAGCAGGTCGTTGTCGTGCAGCGTGGCATACATGCTCGAGCCCAGTACGTGCACCGTCTGCACGGCGTACTGGATGACGACATACAGCACCAGTGCGAGGAACACGATCTCGAGCGTGTCCCTGAGAAAAGACTTCTGGCGCGGTGGTTGCGCCGGCGCCGGCGGTTGCGCCATGTGCGGCTGCGCCATCCTTTAGCTGTTCAACTTCATCCGCGGGCGACTCATTCTAGCGTCCCATTCTGCGCATGCGCCTGGATCGGGCTCAGGAGATCTGTTTGAGGAAAGGTGCCTCACTCCGGAACGGACCGATCACGGCCAGCTGCAGCGCCTGGCCAAACAGGTCCTTGGCGATCCGCATCACGTCCTCGGCGGTGACGGCATCGATCTCCGCGACCGTCTCGTCGACGTCCTCGATGCGCCCGGTCAACGCCTCCTGACCTCCATACCAGGTGGCCACGGAGTTGGTGCTTTCCATCTGCAGCAGCAGGCGACCCTTGTAGAACTCCTTGGCCTTGGTGAGCTCCGCCTGGTTGACCGGCTCGTCGCACAGGCGGCGCAGCTGGCCGACGATGGCGCCAACCGCACGCGCGGCCTGCCGCGGCTCGGTGCCGGCGTAGACGCCGAGCACACCCGTGTCGTACATCTTGTTGACGTAAGAGTGAACGTCGTAGGCGAGCCCCAGCTTCTCGCGAACCTCGAGGAAGAGCCGCGAGCTCATCCCCTCGCCGAGCACGCAGTTGAGGATGTCGATCACGTGGCGGTCGCGGTCCATGTAGGAGGGGGCATGGACGCCGAGGCACACGTGCGCCTGCTCGGTCTTCTTCGACTTGAGCAGGACGGTGGGCTTGAGCCCATTGGCAGCCGACGGCAGGAACGATGGCGGCGCCGATCCGTTGCCGCGGACTTTGAGGTAGGGCTCGATCAACCCGATCGCCTCCTCATGCGTTACGGGTCCGGCGATCGTGACCACCAGGTTACGCAGCAGGTAATGCTCGTCGAGGTAGCGCATCATGTCGTCGCGCGTTAGGGCGCGGACGGACGCCTCGGTGCCGGCCACATCGCGGCCCAGCGGGTGGTTTGGCCAGCTGATCTGCTCGAACAAACTATGGACGTACTCCTGCGGTGAGTCCTGGTACATCCGCAGCTCCTCGAGGACGACGAGGCGCTCCTTCTCCAGCTCCCTCGGGTCGAGCAAAGGTTGGAAGAGCATGTCGCCCAGGACGTCGATCGCGAGCTTCGCCTTGTTTTTGGGCACGCGGGCCCAGTACATCGTCAGCTCTTTGTCGGTCCCGGCATTGAGCACGCCGCCGACGCCCTCGATGGCCTCGGCGATTTCCTTGGCGCCGCCGTAGTGTGCCGAGCCTTTGAAGAACATATGTTCGAGGAAGTGCGAGATGCCGGCTTCCTGGTCCGACTCGTAGCGCGAGCCGACCTTGAACATGATCGCCATGGTGGCGGAGGGGCGGTCCGCCAGCTCGGTCGAGACCACCCGGGCCCCGGTCGGCAAGGTGGACAGACGATAGGGAGACCGAGACAGGGGCACGACCAGAGTATATCGTAGGGTTGCTCGCGGATCCCTCCATTCTGGGGGGAGACCGGGGCAACTTGTGAGTGGCTGGATATCATTGAAGATGGGCGAGTGAAGAGCCAATCTGAATTCGTGGAGCGCCTGAACATGCTCATCGGCCGGGTTGAGGCCTGGAGCTACGGGGACTCCGATGCCGGGGCCGGCATGCCGGTCGAGCTGGCCAAGGACCTCAAGCGGCTGGCGCTGAAAGTGCCGGCTGGAACGCTACGAGAGGGTATCCGCCGTGCCCAGGACGCGCTCGACGACGGCCTGTCGGCGGAAACCGTCGCGGCCGCCCTCTACCGGGTGCGGGCCGAATGGCTGAACGGGCCTCAGCCCTCGCCGCCCCGCTCGCCTTCGGGCGCGTCCGTTCGGGGCTCACCGAAGCGCGGGCGTTCTCCAAATCGCGGCCGGTCGCCGTAGCGGGGTCGGTCCCCGTAGCCGCTTCCCTGCCGCGTCAATGGCGGTGAGGGAGCCGGCACCGGGCGTTCCGCCGGTCGACGGCCGGCGCCCACGCCGTCCGGCAGGATGGCAACCCGCCGGTTGGGCTCCTCGCCCTGGCTCTCGGTGCGTATCCCGGGCTCCTTTTCGAGCGTGATGTGCACGATGCGGCGCTCGTACGACTGCATCGGGTCCATCATTACGCGCTCGCCGCTGCGCCGGACGCGGTCCGCCAGGCGTAGCGCCATCTCCTTCACCGTTTCCTCTCGCCGGTTGCGATAGTGCTCGACATCGACCACGAGCCGGCGGCGATCGGCGCGGCCTTCATTGAGAATCAGGTTGACGACCGTCTGGAAGGCACGAAGCGTCTCGCCGCGCCAGCCGATCAACAGGCCAAGGTTGTCGCCGGCGACATCGATCATGACCGGCTCGTCGGCCTTCTTGATGGTCACCTGGGCGGTGATCCCCATCTTGTAAAGCAGCTCGGCCACGACTTCTCGAGCCTTGACCGCATAGGTCTCGCGCAGGGTGACCCGGACGCGAGCCTCCTGCGGAGACTGCTCGAGCACCTCAACCTCGACGTTCTCGCGCGCCTCGTCGAGGTCTTCGAGGGCCTGCTCGACGGCTTCGTCGACGGTTTTTCCGCTGGTTTCGACGCTGTTGCTGCTGCTCATGCGGCTTTCCCCCTGCCTAAACGCGGCGGGGAAAGCGATCCCCAGCCGGTAATGAAGTACTGCTGGCCGATGCTGAAAAGGTTGCTCACCACCCAGTAGAGCGCGAGGGCGGCCGCGAATTGAAGCGAGATGAAGCCGATGAACACCGGCATGATCAGGGTCATGTTCTGCGTCATGGCGGCCTGGGTCGCGTCCTGGGACGCCGCCCCTCCGGGTGGCGTCATCATCTTGGTCTGCACAAAGGTCGTGAGTCCGGCCAGGAGGGGCAGCAGGATGGCGAGCGCCACGAATTGGCCCGGCTGGAGTGCCGTGTGGTCCAGGGAAATGCCCAGGAACTTGAAGTCGTGGATCGGGAGCGTCTTGTGGGCATCCCGGATGACGTAGAACAGCGCGATCAGGATCGGCGACTGCAGCAGCGCCGGCAGGCAACCGCTCATCTGGGCGAGCGGGTTGATGTTGTGTTCCTTGTAGAGCGCCATCGTCTCCTGGTTCAAGCGCTGGGGATCTTTCTTGTACTTCTTACGGACGACGGCCAGCTGCGGGGCGATGCGGCGCTGCTCCGCCTGCACGCGCCGTGAGGTGGTCAGCTGGTACTGGAAAACCGGCGACAGGATCAGCTTGATGATGATGGTCAGGATGACGATGGCGACGCCGAACGGACCAACGGCGTCGGCAATTGGGTTGCCGTTCAGGGTCGACAGCAGCCATGACAGGATGGCGTGGATCGGGACGCCGACAATCGTCCACCACAGCAGCCAGATCGGGTGCCAGAGCTGACCGATGGTGTTCACGGCACCGGGTCCCAGCCACCCGTGTGGAACGGGTGGCAGCGGGCAATCCGGGCGAGCGCCATGCGCCAGCCGCGCCACCAGCCGTAACGTTGGATGGCCTCGTACCCGTACTGCGAGCAGGTCGGCGTGTAGCGGCAACCGGATACCGCCCCGAAAATTGGGCCGAGCGTCACCCGGTAGACCCGGATGAGGGCAAGCGAGATCGCCGTCATCGCCCCCACCCCTTCGCCCACAGCATTTCTATCTCCTGGCGCAGCCGGGTAAATTCCGCGTCGACAGCCCGCGCCCGTGCCACGATTACAACGTCGCGGCCGCCTTCGGTTTGTGTCAGCAACGGCTTGACCAGTTCCCGCAGGCGCCGCTTGATTCTATTCCGGACCACGGCGTTGCCTAGCTTCCGACTGACCGCCAGGCCGACGCGAGGCCGGCCAACATCATTATCGCTTACGAATAGAGCCAGGTACTCGGAGGCAGCCCGCCGCCCGGAACGGAGCGTCCGATCGAATTCAGCTGATCGAAGCAGCCGAGCGCGCCGCTTCACCCGCCCGGGGACGTAAGGGTTACCGCGCCCGCCGGCTGGAGGTTGGTGTCAGACGGCGACGGCCCTTGAGGCGGCGAGCCTTGATCACCTTGACACCGCCGGTCGATGACATACGGGCACGGAAGCCGTGGACTTTGACTCGCTGGCGCTTCTTGGGCTGATGGGTACGCTTCATTTTCGGGGCCTAACCATACCATGTGCGGCTTCGACGTTCGTACGTAGTTTCGGATTGCGCCGGCAGAAACCGTTTGCTATTATTCCGCTGCCCTGGAGAGCTACGGTAACTAACCATCAACAACTTATGCACACGAGGTTGGGGAGACCTCGATAGACTTGTCCACCTCTGTGGGAAGCTTGTGCAAAAGTCGCGTCCCCGCTAACGCCGTCCATGGGCCTCGTTTCCGTCTTCGCGGCCTGACGCGCAGCACCGGCTCTGCTCTCCAACGAAACAGTCGCGTCTTGGTTGGAGGACCGTATGAACGGAGAACAGATCTGGCAGGCGGCGCAGGAGGAACTTCGGTTCCAGCTCAGTAAGCCAAGCTACGAGACCTGGCTGAAAAATGCGTCGTTGGTGGGTCGCGAGAAGAATGCCTTCAAGATTGGGGTGCCCACCAAGCTTGCCAAAGATTGGCTCGAGGATCGCTACTCGGCCATGATCAAGGAGACGCTGTCGGCGATCGTCTCCGGTGATGTCAGCGTCGCCTTCGAGGTTGTCCCCGTGCAGCCTGAGGCGGCCGCGGGCCGGACGGCGGTGGCGGTCGCCGAGGAGCCGCGGCCCGAAGTCGAGGAGGAGCCGGTTCTCCACGAAGCCTCGCAGCTCAATCCGAAATTCCAATTCCAACATTTCGTGGTGGGCAACAATTCGCGCTTTGCCCATGCCGCGTGCCGGGCGGTGGCGGAAACGCCCGCCAAGGCCTACAACCCGCTGTTCCTCTACGGCGGCGTCGGACTGGGCAAGACGCACCTGATGCATGCCATCGGTCATGCGGTGCTCGAGAAGCACCACCGCAAGCGGGTCGCCTATGTGACCAGCGAGAAGTTCATGAATGAAATGATTTCCTCCATTCAGGAAGGGCGGATGAATGATTTCCGCACCCGTTACCGAACGGTCGACGTTCTCCTCGTCGACGACATCCAATTCCTCGCCGGAAAGGACCGCACCCAGGAGGAGTTCTTCCATACTTTCAACTCGCTCCACGAGCTCAACCGGCAGATCGTGATTTCGTCTGACCGGCCCCCCAAGGAAATTCCGACGCTTGAAGATCGGTTGCGCTCACGGTTCTCGTGGGGGCTGATCGCCGATATCCAGGCGGCCGACTTCGAAACCCGGGTCGCCATCCTCAAGTCAAAGGTCGGGCCCTACGCGAAGCTGGTGCCGGAGGATGTCCTCTCCTTCATCGCCCACAAGATTCAGAAAAACATCCGTGAACTGGAGGGTGCGCTGATCAGGGTGATCGCACATGCATCACTGAACCGTAGTGCGGTCAACGTCGACATGGCCGCCAAGCTGCTCCAGGATGTCATCCCATCCGCTGACACGCGTACCCTCACCATCGACACGATCTCGCGCGCAGTCGCGAACTTCTATCACATCAGCCTTGAGGAGATGAAGGGCAAGCGGCGCGACAAGCACATCGTCTTCCCGCGACAGGTGGCGATGTTCTTGATCCGTGAGGAGACGGCCTCATCGCTGCCGGCGATCGGCCAGGCCTTTGGAGGAAGAGACCATACGACAGTCCTTCATTCCTACGAGAAGATCAACACCGAGTCCCGGGAAGACCAGCGGCTCCAGTCGGACCTGCGAAAAATCCGCGAGCTCCTTTATTCCCACTAGGCCTGTGGATGACTGCCGCATGGGACGTGGATGGTGTTGGAATGGTCGCCAGCTGGGGAAATCGGCGGCGGAACACACAGTTTATGAAGCCTATAATTGGCCCGATTCGAACGTAGAGAAGGGGTTTTTCCCTGTTGTGCACCGCCCTACGACTTCGTCTCTTCTCTCAATTAGGCTTTCTTATTAACGGGGTCGTGTAGACAAGGAGCATCATGAAGGTCACTGTCACCGCCGGAAGCCTCGGTCAGGGGTTGCAGGTCGTTTCTCGCGCGGTCTCGTCGCGCACCACGTTGCCGATCCTCAACAACATCTTGCTGCAAACCACCGACACCGGCTTGCAGCTGACGGCGACCAACCTCGAGATCGGTATTCGCCAGGTCATTCCCGCCGAGGTTGCGGAAGAGGGCGGGATCACCGTTCCGGCACGACTGCTGACCGACTTTGTGACCTCCCACCCGGACGAGCCGCTCTCCATGATGCTGGACAAGAAGACCCAGTCTCTGGCGCTGAAGAGCAATCGGTTCGATGCCAGCATTCGGGGGATCGACCCGGCCGACTTCCCGCCGGTGCCCTCGGGCCTCGAAGGTCGCAAGGTCAAAGTGGATCCGGCGGAGCTCAAGGATGCGATCGAGCAGACCGTGATCGCCGCCTCCAGCGATGAGGGACGGCCGGTCCTCACCGGCGTATATGTCCACCTGAACGGCGGCAAGGCGACCTTCGCCGCGACCGACGGCCATCGGCTGGCGGTCAAAACCATGGCGATCCAGGCCGATCCGGGCGAAGGCGACAGCATCGTGATCCCGGCGCGAGCGCTCAGCGAGCTCAGCCGTATCCTGAAGGGCGGTGACGACGGCATCGAAGTGACGGTTGGCGCGCAGAAGAACCAGGTCTTCTTCAAAACTCGGGACGTCGAACTGATGAGTCGGCTGATCGAAGGCACCTACCCCAACTACCAGCAGGTCATTCCTGCGCAAAGCACGACCACCATCACGGCCAAGACCGCGGATCTGCTCTTCACGACCAAGATGGTCTCGCTCTTCTCGAAAGACGCCGCCAACGTCATCAAATTCAAGGCGGAGGGCGGGAAGTTGACCCTGACCGCCAATACCAGCGAGGTTGGTCAGAACATCGCGGAGGTCGAGGCCAAGATCGAGGGCCAGGATCTCCAGGTCGCCTTCAATTCGAAGTATCTCCTCGATGTGCTGGCCATCATTGGCAGTGAGGAGGTGCAGCTCGGCTTCACCGGTCCCCTCAATCCCGGTTTGATCAAGCCGGTGGGAAAGGACAACTACCTCTACATCATCATGCCGGTCAGAGTGGCGATGTAATCGGTCGCCCAAAACCGCGTGTTCCTGGCTAACGTCTCACTCTTCGATTTTCGAAACTATGCAGAGCTCGAGCTGGCGCTGGAACGTTCGGCCACCGTCTTTTTTGGTGGCAACGCACAGGGCAAGACCAACCTCCTGGAGGCGGTCGCGCTCACGGCCCTGACCCGTTCCCCGCGGACCCAGCAGGCCGGGGAGCTGGTGCGCTTTGGTCAACCAACGGCGCGCGTGACGTGTGGCGTCCAGAGCGACGCGGGCCTCAAGGAGCTGGAGGTGCGGATCAGCGTCAGTCCGGCCACGACGTCGTCACGAGCCTCCCGCCGGTTCACACTCAACGGCATCCCCAAGCGTTCGACGGACATGATGGGCTCCTTGCGCGTCGTGCTCTTCTGGCCGGACGACCTCCAACTGGTCAAAGGACCGGGTGAGGGGCGGCGCCGCTTTCTCAATACGCTGGTCTCGCAGATCGATCCCGACCATGCCCGGCAACTGACCCGCTACGGCCACTTGCTGGAACAACGCAACGCCCTGCTGCGCGCGATCCGCGAGGGCCGGCAGCCGATGGAGGGGCTCGACTACTGGACCAACGCCCTGGCCGAGTCCGGGGCGGCCATCATGGTCGAGCGCCAGCGCCGCTTGCTCGAGTTGCAACCAATTGCCGCCGCCTTCCACCGCGAGCTGAGCGACGATCGAGAGCGGCTCGACCTCCGCTACCGGCCCGCAGGCGTTCAGATCGGCGAGGCGCCGCCGGAGCTCGTCAGCGAGCAGCTCAAGGTAGCCATGCGCGACGCGCGTGATGAAGAGATCGGGCGCGGACAGACAGCTGTCGGACCGCAGCGCGACGATATCGAGGTGTGGCTCGATGACCACGAGGCCCGGCTCTTCGCCAGCCAGGGGCAGCAGCGGAGTGCCGTGCTGAGCCTGAAGCTGGCCGAGCTCCACTATCTGGCGGAGGTCACCGGCGAGCAACCCGTGCTCTTGCTCGATGATGTGATGTCCGAGCTCGACCCGGCCCGCCGCGAACGTCTGCTGGCGGCGCTGCAGCCCGGGCCACAGGCACTGATCACGGCTGCCGACCTCAATGACCTTCCAAAAAGCATCCTGGAGCGCGCCGCGGTCTTCCGCGTCGATCAAGGAACCATCCATGCGTAGCATCAGTGAGGCGCTGCCGCGCGCGCTCAAGTCGCTCGGTATCTCGCGCCGCACCCGGGAGGCACAGGCACTCTGGTTGTGGCCGAAGGTCATCGGCGCGGACCTCGCTCGAGAAAGCCAGGCGCTCAGGCTGACCGGTGGCACGCTCCTGGTCACAGCCAGTAGTCCGGCGCTAGCACATCAACTTCATCTCGAGCGGACGATGTTGATCGAACGGCTGAACGAGGGAATCGGCGCACCCGCCGTGCGCGAGATCCGATTCCGGCAGCAAGGGACCGGGGCTCCCGCGGGGTCCGGCAGAGGATCCGCGGGGCGGTTCGTCCGATGATCGCGACCGGCCCGGCGCTGACTGACGCCCAGCGGGCCGCGGTCGATCACACCGACGGGCCGTTGTTGATCGTCGCCGGAGCGGGCACCGGAAAAACGCGGGTGCTGGTCGAGCGCTACCGCCGGCTTCGGCAGGAAGGCGTCCCCGCCGAGCGCATCCTGCTGCTCACCTTCACCGAAAAGGCCGCGCGCGAGGTGCTCGACCGGGTCGAGCATGAAGACTATCTCCCGGCGGGCGAGCGATTCATTCTCACCTACCATGCCTTCGCCCAGCGGTTCCTGCAGGAAGACGGCTGGCTGTGTGGCATCCCCAGGGCGTTTCGCATCGTCTCCGAAGTTCGCAAGTGGGAGCTGATGCGCGACGTCCTGCTGACGCAGCGCCCTGCACGCCTCTTCCACGCGCAGCGTCCGTTCGAACGGATCGGCGAGCTCCTCAAGCTGGTGGAGCGCGCTAAGCAGGAGCTGATCTCGCCGGTGGAATTCCGCGCCTGGGCCGAGGCCAACGCCGGGGTCGCCGACCCGGTGGTGGGCGCCCAGCGCGAGGCGGCGCTCGTCTACACGGAATACCAGCAGCGGATGCTCGCCGAGGACCGCCTGGACTTCGATGACACGATTTATTTCAGCGTGCAACTCCTGGCCGCGGAGCCATCGGTTGCCATGCGGCAGTCGCAGCGGTTTGCCCAGGTGATGGTCGACGAGTTCCAGGACACCAATTTCGCGCAGAGCCGGCTCCTCGAGCTGCTCGCCGGCGCCGACTGCAATCTCTGCGTCGTCGGCGACGACGACCAGAGCATCTACAAATTCCGGGGCGCGTCGGTTGCCAACCTGGCCCGCTTTCGCGCCGTCTACCCCGAGGCTACGGTGGTCCGGCTCGAGGAAAACTACCGGAGCCGCGGACCAATTCTGCGCGCGGCTGCCCGGCTCATCAGCGAAGACCCCGACCGGCTGGAGAAGCGGCTCACGGCGACGCGGGGCGAGGGCACGCCGGTCAGCGTGCTGACGGCGAACAGCGTGACCGATGAGGCCGATGCCGTCGCCACATTCGTCAAGCGGGCGATCGAAGAGGGACGCCATCGGCCCAATGCCATCGCCGTCCTGCTGCGCGCCAACGCGCACCTGCACAATTTCGCTCGGGCGCTGCAGCGCCGCGGTGTCGCCTACCAGGTGAGCGGCGGCCGCGGTTTTTATCAGCAGCCCGAGATCAAAGACTGCCTCGCGTATCTACGCGCCATCGATGGCCCGGATGACACCGTCTGCCTGATGCGGCTGCTGAGCCTCCCACGGTACGCGGTCGATGCGGTGGAGGCGGGCCGCTGGGCGCGCCGGGCGAGAGACGATGGCCGGCGTTTCGTCGACATCCTTCAGGAGGCCGAGGATGACGGCGCCCGTCGAGTCTGCGCGGACCTGCGCCACTTCGCGGAGCAAGCGCTGCGGCTGGGGGTGGACGACCTCTTTTACGAGGTGATGGAACACACCCGCTATCTCGACCTGGAGCGGTTCCAGGGGCCGATCGAACGGCTGCAGGTCAGCGCCAACGTGCAAAAACTCGCCGAGCTGATCGCCGCCTACTGCGACGAGCATGCCGACCACCACCTGTCCGCGTATCTCAAGCACCTCGATGCCACCGAAGCCGCGCAGGCGGACGAAGAGATCGCGCCGTTGGACGAGACCGTCAACGCCGTCCACCTGATGACGGTGCACCAGGCCAAGGGGTTGGAGTTCGGGCTCGTCATCGTTCCGCATCTGGTGGAGGGTCGCTTTCCCGCGAGCCGCCGTAGCGAGGGGCTGACCCTGCCCGACGAGCTCTTGAAGGAGGACCTCCCGGCCGCCGAACTGCATCTTGCCGAAGAGCGCCGGCTCGCTTACGTCGCCATCACCCGGGCTCGAGAGGAACTCGTCGGCACGCTCGCCGGCCGCTATGAGGGCGTCAAAGACTGGCGGCCGTCCCGGTTCCTGACCCCGATCCGCGGTGCGGAGGCGCGCGAGCTGGCCGCGGGGTCGCTCCTCGTCCCCTCGGCCGGCGGGCTGATCGAAGTGCCGCGCCAGGTCGAGCTGCCGCTCAACGATGCCCCGCCGATCGCGGCGCTCTCCTACACCCAGGTCGATACCTACCTGCGCTGCCCGCAGATGTACCAGTACCGGTTCGTTTTCCGCTTACCCACCCGCCCGAAGCCGCAGATGCAGTTCGGCCGCATTCTCCACGAGGCACTCAAGGATGCGCTCGGCAGCATCGAGCGCGAGAAACCACTCACCTGGGCGATGGTGGACTCGGCGTACGTGGCGGCCTGGGCGCGGGAGCGGTTCTGCGCGCCAGAGCAGGCGCCGTCCTTGCAGGACCTCGGCCGCACCTACCTGCGCCGGGCGTTCGACGCCGGGGATCTGAGCAAGCCACTGCTGCTGGAGCAGCCGTTCAGCTTGCGCGTCGACGGGCTGCGGCTCACCGGTCGCATCGATCGCGTGGACCGCCATCGCGACGGCAGTTACGAGGTCATCGATTACAAGACGGGCTCTGCCAAGCGGGCCGCGGACCTCCAGCGCGACCTGCAGCTCGGCGTCTACGCGCTGGCCGCCCGCGAGGTTTTTCATTTCGACCCGCTCAGTCTCTCCTACTACTATCTCGAGACCAGCGAGCGGGTGACGGTCGACAAACCGCAGGAACGGCTCGAGGACGACCGCCAGACCATCGTCAAGGTGGCGGAGGGTATCCGCGCCGAGCTCTTCCCCGCCAGGCCCGACCGGATGAAATGCTCCGGCTGCGACTTTCGTCTGCTCTGCCCCAGCGCGGCCGTCTAGTTAGACGCTGAGCTTCACCATCACGTCGGCAATCTGAAAGGCAGCCGCGGGGTCGGCCGCCGCGCGCGCCCGGCTCGCGTCGTCCAGCCGCTCCGACTCCAGTTTCGCAAACCAGGCGGTGACCGCCTCGACCAGGTCCTCGGGCCGTGGCACAAAGCGGCCGAGGTCGCGGCCCACCACCTCCTTCACGTTGCCTGCTTCCTGGCCGGGGAGATAGCCCGTCAACAACAGCGGGCAGCCGCAGGCCAGGCCCTCGGCGATCATCCCCGGGCCGGCGCGCGTTACCAGCAGGTCGGAGGCGAGCAACAGCTCGGGCATGTTATCGACGAACCCGAAGACATGAACGCCGGCATGGTTGTCCTCGCGGATACGCTCCGCCAGCGCCTTGTTGCGGCCGCAGACCGCCAGCACCTGGATGTCGAGCGGTGAGCGGGCGAGCGCCGCCGCGTACTTGCGCAGTGGCTCGGTGCCGTCACCGCCGCCGGCCAGGAGAACCGTAGGCGCGTGCGGCCGCAGCCGAAGCTTGAGGCGCATCGATCGCTTGTCGGTGAAGCCGCGGATGGCGTCCTGAAAGCGTGGGTGGATGGGGAGGCCGGCGGTGACGAGTCGATCGGCCGGTACGCCGCGGCGGCGGCACAACTGATACGCCGCGTCCGAAGGACAGATGATGCAGTCCGCCTCGAGGTCGGTCCATGCCTGGTGAAAGTCGACCCAGTCGGTGATGACGGTGACGCGCGGCACTCCATAGGGAACCGTCTCGGCCGCGACGTGATTGAGCAGGGGATGAAAGCTCGCCACCAGCGCGGGACGCGGTTCGAGGGCACCGGCGACCCGGCGCCGGACCCCTCGGCCGATGGCGTGCTGGAACAGGCGAACGGTGGGCCGCATGTTGGTGACCCGGTAGGCGGCCCCCCACAGGAACGGGACCCGGCGGGTGACCGGTCCGTAGAGCGCGGTCAGCCGGCCGGCGATGACGCGCCGGTCTGCCATCGGGTCCTTACAGTCCACCATGAACTGGTTGGGATAGCGCCGGCGGATGGCCTCGGCCACGGCCTCGGCGGCGGCGCGATGGCCGGCGCCCGTGTCCGAGAAAAGAAAGACGAAGCGCTTGGGGACGGACACCAACCGAAAGCCTACCGGCTAAGGAGTCCTTTGATAGTTTGGGTTCATTCCAGGCTGGCTAAGAATCTGGTAACGGTAGTTCAGGGCGCCCTCATCAACCGCCGTTAGCCGCTCGACGCAGCTTTGCTGCCGGCCTCGTGCTGATTTGAAGTTGACCGGGCGGAGACGAAACGGCGAGGATGAGGTGTCAGTCGGTTCGGATTTAAGGAGGCACGTCGCTGAAACCCCTCGCCATCGTCAGTTTGCATGCGTCGCCGGTCGCGTCCCTGGGGGCGGGCGAAAACGGCGGGATGAACGTCTACATCCGGGCGGTCTGCGAAGAGCTCAGCCGTCGCGGCATCCCGACCGAAGTCTTCACCCGCCGGACGAGCCCGGACGGGGGGGACCGGGTCCGGCTGGCCGAGAAAAGCTGGGTCACGCGCCTCGCCGTCGGACCCGCGGACGACATCGATAAGGCGCGCCTCTTCGATCTGCTTCCCGACTTCAGCGAAGCCGTCTTGAGCGAGCAGCGTCGCCGCCGCGGCGACTATAGCCTGATCCACAGCCACTACTGGCTGTCGGGGTGGGTCGCCACCCGCCTGCGCGACGAGTGGAACGTGCCCTGGTTCCACACCTTCCATACCCTGGCCCGCGTGAAAAACGAACGCGCCGCCGAAGGGGCGGTGGTGGAGCCGGAGCATCGGATCGCGGTCGAGCAGGCGATCGTCCGGCATTGCGACCGGTTGATCGCCTCGAGCACGCAGGAAGCCGATGACCTCGTTCGCCTCTATGGCGCCGCCCGGACCCGGCTCAGCGTCGTGGCACCCGGCGTGGACCTGCAGGTCTTCAACGAACGGCCCACCGCGGCGCTTCGCAAGCGCCTCGGCGTCGGCGACGCCAAGGTCGTCGTCTTTGCGGGGCGCCTCGAGCGGCTCAAGGGCGCCGAAACTGTCATCCGCGCCATGGCGATTCTGGCGCGGGATGGAGCGCAGTCCGAATGTCCCGTGCTGCTGGTCATCGGCGACGACAGCCACAACGGTGCGAGCGAGAGCCGCTCGAGCGGTGGCGAGCGCGCGCGCCTCGAAGCGCTGGCGGCCTCCCTCGGCATTGCCCGCCAGGTTCGTTTCATCGGCCCCGTCGATCAGCCGGCGCTGGCCGGCTACTTGAGCTTGTCCGCGGTCTGTGTCGTCCCCTCGTACAGCGAATCCTTCGGCCTGGTCGCGCTCGAGGCGGCGGCCAGCGGAACACCGGTGGTCGCGGCCCGAGTCGGTGGCCTCCCCACCATCGTCAAAGACGGCCTGACCGGTTTCACCCTCGTTTCCCACGATCCGGCCCAGTACGCGGAGCGGATCGGTCGGCTGCTCGCCGACGAGGAGCTGCGGGCCTGCTTCAGCCGCCGCAGCCATCTGGTCGCTACCCAGTTCACCTGGAAGGAAACGGTCGACCGGCTGGTGGCCGAGTACCGAGCTCACCGGCTCCCCGAGCTCCGTCCCGCGGTCGCCGGCTAAACACCCTTGTGCGGGCGGGCGACGGTTGACATCGGCCCAAATCTTTGATTGAATGACCAAACAATTTGGCCGTCCAATCAAACTCGGCCGTGGAGAGGTAGCTGAATGCCGGACCAGACGAAGGAACGGATCGTCGACGCCGCCTACCGCACGCTCGTTCGGCGCGGTTACCACGAGACCGCTATGAAAGACATCGCCGCCGAAGCCGGGGTCGCGCCGGGGCTGGCGCACTACTACTTCGAGACCAAGGAAGACCTGCTGGTGGCAGCGATCGAGCACGCGTGCGAGCCCCTGATGAAGGCCTGGGAAGAAGCCGGCGTCAGCCTCAGTGGGCCGATGCCGGAGGACGCCGATCCGATGATGTTCGCGCGAATGGGATTCGAACTGGCTAAAGCGGAGCTCAAATCCTACGGCGGCCTCTTCCTCCTGACCTTCGATATGTTCGGCGTGGGCCTGCACAACCCGAAGATCGCCTCCGCGGTCCGGACCTTCATCGAGGAGCGGCGGGCCTTCGTCGCCCGCATCACGCGCGCTGTCATCGCCGGCATGGCCGAGCCTCCGCTTGCCTCGGCGGACGCGATCGCGGCCGCCATCTGGGGCAGCCTCCACGGCATCTACCTGCAGAAAGTGATGAATCCCGCGTTCGACGCCGAAGCGGCTATCGATGCGCTGGGCGAGATGACGATGGCCTTCGCCACACGACCGCGAACCACATCCCGGGAGGAGGGCTAGACATGTTTGCCTGGTGGGGTCATTTCGTCTACCGCTTCCGCTGGCCGGTGCTTGGCGTGTCCCTGCTCCTGCTGGCCGGGTCGATCCTGGCGTTCCGCAACGGCGGCACCCTGAAGAACAGCGGTGGCCAGAACACCGAGTCGGGACGGGCGATCACCCTGATGCACGACCAGCTGCCCCAGAGCGGGCCTGGCGCCGGATCCAGCTTCGTCCTGGTCTTCGGCAGTCAGACGATGGGCGTGCAGGACCCCGCCTTCAAACAAGCGGTGCTTGCCGCCCTGCAGCCGCTCAAGGATGACTCGAGGGTGAGGAGCATCGACACGCCGTTCGACGTACCGACCGAGCAAGCCAAGGCGATGACGTCGAAGGACGGTCACCACATCTTCGCGCAGGTGAGCCTCAAGGACGACTACCCGACGGCTCGGCAGTTCTACAAGCAGATGCGGACCGAGGTGCACTCCGACCAGCTCGAGGTGCTGGGTACCGGCGCCGTCGCCATCGGCGCGGACTTCGACAAGTACCTGCAATCCGACCTGCAGCGAGCCGAGCTGGTCTCGCTCATCCTCATCCTGCCCTTGCTATTGATCGTCTTCGCGACCGTCGTGAGCGCGGTCCTGCCGCTCGGCGTGGGCGGCTTCGCGGTCCTCGGCGGCCTCGCCGGGGTCGGCCTGCTGGCGCGCGTCACCGATGTTTCGACCTATGCCACCAATATCGTCACCCTGATCGGCCTCGGTGTCGCGATCGATTATTCGCTCTTCATCGTCAACCGCTTCCGGGAGGAGCTAGCCGCCGGCGCGAGCGCCGAGCAAGCCCTGATCGCCAGCATGCGGACCTCGGGCCGTGCGGTGACGTTCTCGGGGATCACCGTGGCCATTGGGCTGAGCGCCATGCTCTTCTTCCAGGGGACTTTCCTGGCCTCGATGGGATTCGCCGGCGCCATCGTGGTCTCGATCGCGGTGCTCTACGCGCTGACCTTTCTTGCCTCGCTCCTGGCGATCCTCGGTCCTCGGGTGAACCGGCTCCGCCTCCCATTTCCGCGGCGGGCGGCCGGCCGCGGCCTGTGGCACGCCGTCGCGATTCGCGTGATGCGGCGGCCGTTACTGGTGCTGGTGCCGATCGTCCTCTTGCTCGTGTTGATGGCCTCGCCGATCTTTCAGATCCGGATCGCGAATGGCGACGTCGGGATGCTGCCGCCGAACGCCGAGACGCGGCGCGGCTACGACCAGTTGCAACGGTTTCCCGGGCAGGGCCAGACCTTCTTCAACGTGGTGGTTCAGTATCCGAACGGCGGGCCACTGACGAGTGACCATGTGGGAGATCTCTACGACCTGGCTGCCCAGATCAAGCAGATCCCGGGCGTCGAGGGGGTCGAGAGCATGGTGAGCTTCGACCCCTCGCTCAGTCGCGCTGACTACCAGGCGCTCCTCACGCAGCCGGCATCGGCGCAGTCGGCACGCGTCCAGTCGATCGTCCACGGGACCACCGGCTCACAGATCGCGGTGCTCTCGGTCGTCACCAAGTATGGACAGGAGAGCGATGTCGCCCGTGCCATCGTGCATTCGCTGCGGACCATGGCCATCCCGCCGGGCAGCAGCGTGTTGGTCGATGCCTTCTCCCTCGACTTCACCGACTTCATCCTGCAACGGATTCCGCTAGCGATCGCCTACGTGATGATCGTCACCTATCTCGTCCTGTTCCTCCTGACGGGATCGGTTGTGCTCCCGCTCAAGGCGGTCATCATGAACATCCTGTCGATTGGGGCCTCCTTTGGCGCGCTGGTCTGGGTCTTCCAGCAAGGACACCTCAGTTCCCTGCTGAACTTCACGCCGGCGGCCCTCGACCCCTCGGTTCCGGTCCTGCTCTTCTGCCTGGTCTTCGGGCTATCGATGGACTACGAAGTACTCCTGATCAGCCGGATCCAGGAGGAATACCGCAAGACGGGCGATACCACGCAGGCGGTCGCCCAGGGCCTGGAGAAGAGTGGTCGCCTGATCACCGGGGCCGCCGCCATCATGGTGGCGGTCTTCCTCGCCTTCGGCCTGGCAGACGTGGTGCTGATCAAGTCGATCGGTCTCGGGCTGGCGCTGGCGGTCGCCATTGACGCCACGCTGGTGCGGGCGCTGATCGTACCGGCGGTGATGCGGCTGCTCGGGCGAGCCAACTGGTGGGCGCCGCGGGGCCTTCAGCGTCTGCACCGGCGCATCAGTCTGGGCGAACCGCAAGCGGCGTAGTCCTGCCGCCGGCGTCGGCTTCACCGCTTCGTCGCCGCCGACCCCGATGGGTCGACCGAGGCGGCGCGATATACCGATGTGCTGCCCGCCCGCGCCCATCGCTTCCGCTCATCGGCCCTGGGCGGACACCAACCCGAGACGCGCGTCCAAATCGACCGGGGCGGCTGGCTGCTCTTCTTCGCCCACGGGCTGTCCGGCCTCGGCGCCGGGCCCTTCATCGCCTTCGGCGTCATCTACCAGCGGCAGCTCGGCGCGAGCGCCTTTGAAATCGGGGTGCTGGCCGCCATCGGCATGCTGGTGGCAACCCTCGTGATGCTGCCCGGAACCCGCCTGGCCGAGCGCCGCGACCTCCGCAAGACGGTAATCGCGGGCTGGGCGCTCGCCGTGCCGGCGCCCCTCTGCTACGCGGTCGCGCCCCACTGGGGTTGGACGGCCGTCGGGATCCTCTTCGTGCAGCTCTCCGTCTTCAATACCCCGGCGATCAGCGTCTACCTCTCACTGGGCGTGCCGCGCGATCGGATCGCTGCGGTGATGACCACCGTCTTCTCGGCGTATTCGCTGGGGCTGATCGCCTCCAGCGTGCTCTGCGGCTGGCTGGCCCAGGTCATCCCGCTGAGCGCGCTCTTCTGGGTGTCGTTCGCCTTCTTCTTCCTGGCGGCGGTCTGCATCGCGTTCCTCCCGGCCAAACAGTCGCCCAAGTTCACGCTGCCGTCGATCCGGTACCGAGACCTGATGCGCTTCCCCGCCTACCGCGTCATGCTCGCGCTCTTCACGGTCGTGACCGGCATCATCTTCATCCCCTGGACCTTCACCGCGCTCTACACCCACGAGGCGGCCCACGTCAGCAACTTCTGGATCGGGGTCTTGATGAGCGTCCTCTACCTGGGCTCCGTGATCATGGGCCTGAGCCTCGGGCGGCTGCGCCGGACGCTCGGCAGCGTGACCATCGTCCTCTGCTTCGAGGCAGCCTACGTCGCCTCCGCGATCCTGCTCCTGTCCTCGATGGCCCTGCCGATCCTGGGGTTCGCCTTCTTCCTGCGGGGTGCGTTCTGGTCCTTCCGCCAGGTCATGACCGCCGTGATTGGCGAGGTACTGCCCGACTACGCCATGGCCAAGGGGTACGGGCTCTTCGCACTGGTCACCGGCGCGGTGGTCATCGTCGCCTACCCGATCGCCGGCTGGATGTACGGCCTGCAGGTAGGCATGCCCTTCTGGTCATCGGCCCTCCTGATGGCGATCGCGATGCTGGCCACGGTCTGGGTGCGCGCCTACTTCCACGCCAACTACCTGAAGCCGCCCCAGGTCGAGGTCGTGCCCGATGACGTGCTTCCCAGAGCCGCTTAGCCGGTCGGTGTCCAGTTGGGCGCCTGGCCCGTATAGGGGTAGTCCGCCTCCCACCCGGTCAGTTGCTGCGGACGAGACCCGTCGCCGTTCATCACGTAGATCTGGGGCAAGCCGTCCAAAAGGCCGACGAAAGCGACGCGGCGGTCGTATGCCGGCGCGTTCGGCGCCGACCCGTTCGGCGCGTCCGTGCCGCCCGTGACCCTCACCACGCCGCCGGCCTCGCTGGCGGAAAAGATATTGACCCGATACAGGACGGCCGAGCTGCCGCCGCCGGTCGCGACGAACAGCGTGCTGTTGTCGTTCAACCAGGCAGCGCCAGTGATGTCGAGCGCGCCACCGCGCCGGTAGGCGCTGCTCCCGCTGGCGGAGAGGTCGTAGACCCAGAGCTCTGGGCCGGCCGCGGTCAGCCGTCGAAAGGCCAGCTTGGTGCCGTTGGGCGACCATGAGGGCTGGTCGGCCGGGTCGTCGAGGCCGATCGGCCGGTAGCGGGTCCGCAGGTCCAGGTTCAGGACCCACAGGTGGGCGCTTCCCTGCGCATCCATGGTGCTGTAGGCGACCGATTTGGCGTCGGGACTGAGGGCGACCGGACCGATCACCCGGCCGTCGACGGGATCGGTGAGCGCCACGTCCTCGAGGGTCGCGGGGCGGAAGCGTCGCAAGCTCCCATCGGTGAGATAGATGATGGTCCCGTCTGCCGACCAGTAGGCGGCCGAGCCGTTGATGCCGGGGCGGATGACCGTGCCGGAGGCAAGGTCAACGATCTGGATGGGGCCGCGATCGGCGCCGCGGGGCGCCTCGACCACCACCAGGCGCTGTCCGTCGGGTGACCAATCGAAGGAGAGGAGACCGTCCTGCAACTGGCTCGGCGCGCTCAGCTGGTAGATCAGCTTGGGCGTCGAGCGGCCGAGGAAGCTGTCGGCGTGCGGGTCAACGATGCCGACCCCGAAGGCAGGCTGACCTCGCTGGCCGACCAGGTATCCGATCTTGCGCAAGAGCGAAAGCGGGCCGGTTCGAAAGCGGGTCTGCACCACTCCATTGATCGCGTTCTCGTGGACATCGACCGGCCGGTCGACCGTCACGGTGTAGCTCTGGTTCGGCTGGAGAATGGCGGTCGGAATGATTTCAAACTGCGAGCCGTCGCCCCCAGGCTTCGAGCGCAGCAAGAAGGGCACATCTGGGGTCAGTTGGATGGCGCCCGGCAGGGAGTCGGCCCGCATCGGGCGGCTGAAGCTGAGGACGATATTGCGATCAGAGGCAATACCGGACGCGTTGTCGGAGGGGTCGACCGAGGTCAAGGCCGGCGGTCCTTCGGTTTTGAACCGCCACGAGTGGTCGAGCGTGTTCTGCTGGCCGCTGGCGTCCGCGTAGCCGGCGTGCATCGACACGGTGTACTGGGTGGAGAGCGCGAAGTTGACGTGGGTGTGGATGAACATCAGGGTGTTGCCGGTCCAGGCAAAGCGACAACTCTTGGATCCGCTGCAGCCGGAAAGCGCCGGCGCGAGATCGAAGCGCTGCTCCACGGACTCATGGTTCATGGGCCGATCGAAGCCGATGCTGATCGTCTGGTTAGACGGCACGTCCGTCACCTCGCGGCTGGGCGTAATGCTGACGATGCGCGGCGGATTCAGGGCGCAGGAGGCCAGTGCCGGTGCCAGCACGGCCAGGAGGAGGAGTCGCCGAACGAGGCTGGACGCGGCTAGCGCTGTTCTTCGACCAACTGGCGCATCTCGTTCGCCAGGTTGGTCAGGCGGGCCGGATCGACGAACATGATCGAGGTCTGCGAGATCCGGTCGATCGTCCGGTCGAGCCCGTCGAGGTTGTGCTCGGTGGACGCCAGCATCTCCTTGACCTTCTTCGAGCGGTTCTGGAGGGCGGCGTCCGCCATCTGGTTCAGCTGGCTCATCAGTGCGGGCCAATCGATATCAGGCTCGTTGCTGGCGGGTGCGGCCGGTGCCGGCTGGTAGTTTTGGGCACGTGGGGCGCTGGGCGCTGCGGCCGCGGGAGACGCGGCGGGCTGCGGCGGGGCTGGCCGGTAGGTGGTCGCCGGCACGGATGGCGTCATCGCCAGCATCTCTTCGAGGCTCACCGACTCCGGTTCCTCGAGGTCAGCCACGGCCTTGACCTCGATCCGGGTCTTGGCATCCGCACAGAGGCGCGTCACGATCTCGGGGTCCTGCATCAGCTGCGGCTGCCCGCGAGTGAAAGCGCCCAGCAGCGCGCCGTCACGGAGCAGGACGATGCCCATCTCGTCGGGCGCGCGCACCAGCAGGCTCCCGTGGATTTTCTCCTCCTGGAGGTACTCAAGCAGCGCCCGCACGTCGACAAAGCGCGCCAGCAGACCCTGGAGGATGGTCGGGGCCGTCAGCAGCTGATAGATGGCGGTGACGACCTCGGCCGACAGCTCGATCACGTCCATGCTGCCCTCGCCGCGATCGACATCGTTCTTGAAGAGCGAGAAGGCGGTCCGGCCGGTGGACACCACCGCGCCGCCGTCGTAGAAGCTCTCGATCAGGCTGCCCTGGTAGAAGAGGATCATGCCGCGAGAGGCCGCACCGGTCAGCCGAAGATAGCCCGTCAGGTGATCGGAACTCAGCGAGCGCAGCAGTTTGGGGAAATCGACGAAGGCGGTCTTCAGTGACTCGTAGACGAGCTTGCCCACCGGTAGCGGGTAGAGCTCGGTGGCCGGCGGTCCATCCTCGGGCGTGGGCTGCGCTGGCGTGGTTGGCGCCGGCTGCTGCTGCTGGCTCACGACGGGTCGCTCATTGACCTGGGGTTGAGGTGCTGGTTGAGCGGCCGGCGCCGGTGCGGGACGGGTGGCGGCGGCGACGGTCCCGTTATCCGACGCTCCAGGCACACCGCGGCGCTTGGCCTCGGCGAGGATGTCCGCGGTTGGCGCGGTAATAGTTTCCTCCGTCGGCAGCTTGGACTTGGGGTCAAAGGTGTAGTCGCCTTGCCGCCAGGCCAGCGGTTCAAAGACCGCCTCTTCGCCCTGGCTTCCGTTCCCGTAGGCATGAAAGAGGTGGCCGAAGAGGAAAAACAGCGAGAACGCCTCGCCGCCGTTCCGAACCTGAAGCGTCCCTGTGGCGCGCTGGGCTTGCATGGACTGCAAAAGAGATAACAGGGGGGTCGAGTCTAACGATCCTTTGTAGTCCACAAGTCTCGGCGCCTGCTCGATGGAACTCACGAAAAGCCTCCCACCGCCCCGAGATTTGTTTCCAATGCTAGCACAGCCCAAATACGATAACCCAACTGTCAGCAACGCGGGGTGGCGGGCCCCTTGGGCGGCCGGCGGCTAAGCTGTGGAGGCATGCCCGAATTGAGGATCTGCGAGGACCCCTCCAGCTGGGACGGGTTTGTCTCGCAGGCGGAGGACGCCTCCGTACTGCAGGCCTGGGCCTGGGGCAGCCTCAAATCGCGCCACGGCTGGCGCGTTCAGCGCTACTTCTGGGTCGATCACGGCACGCCGACGGCAGCGGCCGCCGTGCTCCGACGGAGCCTTCCCGGTGGACTGGCCCTGAACTATGCGCCGCGCGGGCCCATCCTCGATGGCCACCTCGACCAGTGGCCCGCCTTCTGGCAGGCCCTGCGCGAGCGCCTCGCCCAGGAGGGCGGCACGGTCCTCAAAGTCGACCCGGAGTGGACAACTGATGCGCAGCGGGCGGTGCTGACGCAGACCGGCGCGCTGCCGAGCCGGCATCCGATCCAGCACCAGGCAAGCTGGCTGGTCGACATCAGCGGCGGCGATCAGGCGATGGCGCGCCTCAAGGAGTCGACCCGCCGCAACATCCGGGCGGGCATCAAGCAGGGGATTACGGTCGAGGCCTCGGTCGCGTCGGCCGCCCTGGCCAGCTTCTACGAGCTGCTCCAGGAGACCGCCGCGCGCGAGCAATTCACGGTTCGCAGCCGGACCTATTACCAGGATCTGCTGAGTCTCTTCCGCGAGCGCGGCCAGGTGGCCGTCTACCTCGCCCGCCACGAGGAACGATTGCTGGCCGGGGCCGTCATGCTGTTCTTCGGCTCGAAGCTGGTGTACCTGTACGGCGGCACACGAACGGCGGCCAAGGACTTGAAGCCGGGCTACCTCTTGCACTGGCGCGCGATCGAGGACGCGCAACGACGCGGCTGCACCACCTATGACATGTGGGGGGTGCCGCTCGATCCGCAACCCGGCCAGCGCGGCTACGGCTATTACGTCTTCAAGTCACGCTTCAATGGGCAGATGATCAAGTTCATCGGCCTCTACGACCTGCCGGTCAATCGTGCCGCAACGTTGACGATCCGCCTGGCGGAGCGATTCGCGCGGGCCGGCCAGCCTGAGTTTGTCTGAGGCCGGGCTGGCGGTCACGCCGGGCGAGCAGCTCGGCGCCCAGAGCTGGGACCAGTTCCTGCTGGCGCAACCGGAGGGCAACCTGCTGCAGAGCTGGAAGTGGGGCGAGCTGCAATCGCGCTTCGGCTGGAGGGTGGAGCGCCTCGCCTTCCACGGGGGACGCTCCGGGGTCTGTTCGCTGCAGCGCACCGCCGCGCTTTTCCCGGGCGGCGCCAGCTACTACGTCCCGCGCGGCCCCGCGGTCGCCGAGCGCGAGCGGTTGCTCGTCCTCGATACGCTCGAGCGGCGGGCGGCGGCCGGCGGTGGGCTGGTGCTCCGCGTCGAGCCGAATGCCCTCGTCGGCGACGAGTGGCCGGCCTTCTTCGAGGGGCGCGGATTCGTCAAGGGCAAAGCCGTCCAGCCCGAGGCGACCCGCCTGTTACGGATCGACCTCGATCCCGAGTCGTTGAAAGCCGGTCTCAAACCGAAGACCCGCTACAACCTGAACCTCGCGGAAAAGAAGGGTGTTCGAGTGCACAGCTCGCGCGATGTCGCCACCTTCGCCCGGCTGGCGAGCGAGACCGGCAAGCGCCAGGGTGTCCACCTCCCCGGGGTCGCCTACTACCAGGCGGCGCTCGAGATCTTCGGTCCCTCCGACGAGGTGAGGCTCTACCTCGCCGACCACGAGGGCGACACCCTCGGCGGGATCATGGTCTTCCGTTTCGGCAAAACCGCCCACTACCTGTTCGGCGGATCCGGCGACCGCAAGCGCGAGCTGATGCCCAACTACCTGCTGCACTGGCAGGCCATGCTCGATTTCCGCGCCATAGGCTGCGACACCTACGACTGGTGGGGGATCCCGGAAGAGCCCGCCCCGGATCACCCGTGGTTCGGGCTGTACCGGTTCAAGACTGGCTTCGGCGGCGAGACGGTCCGCTACGTCGGGCTCTACGAGCACGTGCTGCGCCCCGGACCGTTGAATCTGGAGCGGCGCCTGCAGCAATTGAAGGCGAAAGTGCGCCGCCCTATACTGCGGTGACATGGCGAGGGAGCGAACGCTCTCCGAGCAGGCCTTCGAGCAGTTCCCCCAGGCGCTGATCATCGTGGATCGCGAAGCGACCGTGATTTCCTTGAACGAGGTCGCCGAGCGCCTGACCGGATGGACGCAACGGGACGCGGCGGGCCGGCCGGCGGCTGACATCCTCGAGGTGCGCACCGAGACCGGGGTCAACCTGTGCGCGCCGAACGGGGCGCTGCGGCGCGCCCTGCGCCTCGGCACCGGCATCAACACGCACTTTGCCTACCTGTTCCGCTTACGGACCAGCGACGACCCCGTGCGTGTCTCTTACTCCGTCTCACCGCTGCGTCTCAAGGGCAAAACGCCGGACGGCGCCGTGATCGCCATTCACGACGTGACGCCCGAGCTGGAGACCATCGAGGCCCGCGACGCGCTCATGCTGGCGGCATCGCACGAGCTGAAAACTCCGCTGACCACGCTCAAGGGGTTGAGTGAGCTGCTGCTCGACTTCGACCTGACGGAAGCCCAGCGCCGTGAGCTGCTCCAGGATCTCCACGGCCAGGCCGACCGGATGGAGAAGCTGATCGGCGACATCCTCGCCGTGAGCCGGATCGACTCCGGTCGGATCTCCGTCGA
>WNEY01000310.1_pt1 | contig 28753 bp, 25 predicted proteins | sample 5400531 | NCBI WGS metagenome assembly WNEY01 (sample SAMN13153338, study PRJNA577476) | soil metagenome | isolation source: 200 cm saprolite under Douglas fir tree site 1 | place: USA:California | collected 2015-04-18
GGAGGAAACAGACATGCCTGCAAAGCAGCTGGAGTTCAACGTAGAGGCCCGCGCCCGCTTGAAGCGGGGCGTGGACCAGTTGGCCGAGGCGGTGAAGGTCACCCTCGGTCCGAAGGGCCGGAACGTCGTCATCGACAAGAAATTCGGTAATCCGACGGTCACCAAGGACGGCGTGACCGTCGCCAAAGAGATCGAGCTCGAGGATCCGATCGAGAACATGGGCGCCCAGATGGTGAAGGAAGTGGCGACCAAGACGTCGGACCTCGCCGGCGACGGCACGACGACGGCGACGGTGCTCGCCCAGGCCATCTTCCGCGAGGGGCTCAAGTCGGTCACGGCCGGCTCGAACCCCATGTCGTTGAAGCGCGGGATCGACCGGGCGGTGGAGGTGGTGGTCGAGGAGCTGAAGAAGATCTCGGTGCCCACCGCCGGCCGGAAGGAAATCGCACAGGTCGGCGCCATCTCCGCGAACAACGACAAGGAGATCGGCGACCTGATCGCCCAGGCGATGGAGAAGGTCGGCAAGGATGGCGTGATCACGGTCGAGGAGGCGAAGGGCCTCGAGACCACGCTCGAGACGGTCGAGGGGATGCAGTTCGATCGCGGCTACCTGTCTCCCTATTTCATCACCGATCCCGAGAAGATGGAGGCGGTCCTCGAGGACGCCTACATCCTGATCCACGACAAGAAGATCTCGTCCATGAAAGACCTGCTGCCCGTCCTCGAGAAGGTGGCACAGGCCGGCCGGCCGTTGCTCATCGTCGCCGAGGACGCGGAAGGTGAGGCGCTGGCCACGCTGGTGGTCAACAAGCTGCGCGGCACGCTGAAGGTGTGTGCCGTGAAGGCGCCGGGCTTCGGCGACCGCCGCAAGGAGATGCTGACCGACATTGCGGTGCTCGCGGGCGCGCCGCAGGTGATTTCGGAAGAGATGGGCCTGAAGCTCGAGAACGCGACGCTCAACGATCTCGGCCAGGCGAAGCGGATCGTGATCGACAAGGACAACACGACGATCGTGGGTGGGAAGGGCAAGCACGTCGAGATCCAGGGCCGCATCGCCCAGATCAAGGCCGCGATCGAGAAGTCCACATCGGACTACGACAAGGAGAAGCTGCAGGAGCGGCTCGCGAAGCTCGCGGGCGGCGTCGCCGTGATCAACGTCGGGGCGGCGACCGAGACCGAGATGAAGGAGAAGAAGGCGCGCGTGGAGGATGCCCTGCATGCGACGCGCGCCGCGGTCGAGGAAGGCATCGTGCCCGGAGGCGGTGTGGCCCTCTTGTGGTGCCAGAAGTCGCTCGAGAAGGTGAAAGGGAGCGATGACGACCAGAAGATCGGCGTCGAGATCGTCCGCCGCTCGCTCGAGGAGCCGATGCGGATGATCGTCCAGAATGCGGGCGCGGAAGCTTCGATTGTGGTTGGGAAGGTGAAGGAGTCGAAGGACAAGAACTTCGGCTACAACGCCCAGACCGACGAGTTCGAGGATCTGGTCGCGGCGGGCGTCATCGACCCGACTAAGGTCACGCGGACCGCGTTGCAGAACGCCGCGTCCATCGCCGCACTGATGCTCACGACCGAGTGCGTCGTGGTGGAGAAGAAGGAGAAGGAGAAGGCGCCGCCGATGCCCGGTGGCGGCGGCATGGGTGGGATGTACTAACACCTAGACGCACAGACGCAACAGCCGCACAGAGGCGCCCCGGAGGAGACTCCGGGGCGTTCTTGTTATCTTGGACTGTGCCTCCCCCGCGGCCTGGTTCGGGCGCCTCCGAACGCACGACCCTGTCGCGCGACCTCGCCGATTTCCTGATCGAGCTGTCGATCGCGCTGCACAAGCATGCCATGTATCCCGAAGGACACCCGTCGCTCGCTCCGGCGGCGTCCGGCGTGACCCGGCGCGCCGGGTTGCTGCTGGAGGATCGAGCTACGGTCTCGCTCGGCGTGGCCCGCAATCAGCTCGTGATCGAGGGTGTCGCTACCGATCCCAAGCATCCCGTGTTGCGGGAGCTCGCGGGCCGGCTGCATCGGCACCACCTGGGCGCCATCACGTTTCGGCGCGGCGTGGAGCAGAGCGAAGTGGCTGATGCGCTCCGAACGCTCGCCATCGAAGCGGAGCGGACCGGGCAGCCCCTGGGTCTGGGCGATCGAGACCGCTTGGCGGCCTGGCCGCACGTGCAGCTCCACCCGCTCACGTACGAGCGCCTGGAGCTCACGGACCAGGATGGTTCCCCGGCCCGGGAAGGGGATGCGCGCGCGGCCCAGTTGTGGGTGGGCTTGGCGCGGGCGGCCCTGGCCACGGCGCCGGAAGACACCCGGCCCACGCCCACGGAGCCTGCGGTGATCGCGCAGGCCATTAATGAGCATTCGAAGGCCGAAGCCACGGGGTACGATCAGGTGATCGTCGGCTACCTGCTGCAGATCGCCGCCGAGCTCAAGACGGCGGGCAGCGCGGAGGCTGCGGCGCTGCGGCGCCGGACGTCGCGGCTCATTCGGACCCTTAAGCCCGAAACATTGCAGCGACTGGTGGGGATGGGGGGCGACTTCGCGCAGCGGCGCCAGTTCGTCTCCGATGCGGCCGATGGCATGGCCGTGGACGCGGTCCTCGATATCCTCAAGGCCGCCGCGGAGACCTCGCACGAAACCATCTCCCACTCGCTCGTCCGTCTGCTGTCCAAGCTCGCGGTGCACGCCGAGGCGGGCGCCGCACCGGTCCGACCTCAGGCGGACGCGGCCTTGCGGGAGCAGGTCCAGCGGCTGCTGGCCGGGTGGACGCTGGCCGATCCCAATCCCGGGGCGTACGGCGAGGCGCTGCAACGCATGGCGCGGGCCGCACCCGCCGCGGCGCCGCGCACGGATCACCACGCCACCGAGCCCGATCGTCTCGTCGCGATGGCGCTCGAGGTCGGTACGCTGGGGCCGCGCCTCCATGCGGCGGTCGACCGCGTGGTCACCGAGGGCCGGCTGACGCAGCTGCTCGACGCGCTCGAGGGTGGGGTGGCGGACACCGCCGCGGCGGCCACGGTCCGAGCGCAGATCGCCACGGCGGCTGCCGTGCAGCAGATCGTCGCCCGAGAGCCGATCGATTTCAAGCTGCTGGAGCGGCTCGTGCCGCTCGTGGGTACGGCGGCGGCACCACCGCTGCTCGACGCCCTCGCGGCGGCGGAGTCGCGCGGGGCGCGGCGCGGGTTGCTCGCGCAGCTGGCGAAGATGGGGGCCGAGATCGGGCCACACGTGGTCGCGCGGCTCGACGACAGCCGCTGGTACGTGACTCGCAACTTGCTGGCCCTGCTGGAGGAGCTGGGGGCTCCCCCCGCGGGGTTCTCGGCCGCTCCCTACATGCGCCACGCCGACGCACGGGTGCGTTGGCAGGCGGTCAAGCTGCAGCTGAAGCTCCCCGCGGAACGCGACGACGCGCTCATCGCGGGCCTGCGCGATCAGGACCCGCGCACGCTGCGTCTCGCGCTGAGTCTCGCGATCGCGCTGCAGGCGTTCCCGGACGCTGCGGTGCCCCTGTTGGTGAATCGCGCCACCGATCGTATGCTCGCCGGCGACCTGCGCGCGCTTGCCGTGCGGGGCCTGGGGTGCACCAGGGCGCTGGCCGCGCTCGAGACGCTGCTGCAGATCACGACCGGGGGCCGCACGCTGTTCGGTCGGGAGAAGCTCGCCGTCAAGTCCCCCGAGCTGCTCGTCGGGCTCTCCGCGCTCGCGACCGGGTGGAGCCACGATCCGCGGGCGCGGGCCCGCCTCGCCATAGCGGCTGCGTCGGCTGACAGCGAGATCCGCCACGCCGCGCAACCGCCGGCCGGCAGTCCGTGAGCAGCCCCACGGGTTTCCTGAACGCGTTCGCCCACGCGCTCGCGACCATGACGCTCTACCGGCCGGGCCATCCCGCGCGCGAGCGCGCGATCGACGACGCCTATCGGGAGCTGAGCGACCTCCAGGCCACCGAGGCTCGGCCGTTGTTCACGTTCCTGGGAGACGAGGTCGTGTTCGGGCGGCTGCCGCTGCGCGAGCTCAAGGCGTGGGATTGGGGTCAACGGCTGGCGCTCGCCGGGATCCAGCGCCTGGAGTTCTCCGATCCCGTGAGCCGCGAGGAATTCGAGGGGTTTCTCGACGAGGTGCTCGCCCGGCTCACGCTCTCCACGATCGACACGACGGAGGCGCGCCAAATGCGCCGCTCCAGCATCCGGTTCGGTGCCGTTGGCGTGCGCGGCGGGGATGAGCAGGTCAGCTCCGCCATCCCGACCGCTACGATCAACTACTCCTTAAGCGAGGAAGCGGACACGATACGCTGGGTCCAGCAGGAAGTGCAGGCTCGGGGGACGCTGCCGTTCACCGAGGCGGAGGCCGTGGTCCGTTCGCTGTCGATCGCCATGCACGGCGGGCGACAGATCGTGATCCCGCTGCTGCAGCTGAAGGAGTTCGATCAGTACACGACGACCCACTCGATGAACGTCGCGGTGCTCGCGATGGCCCTCGCCGAATCTCGCGGTCTCTCGCCGCGTGACGTGCGGGCGTTCGGCGTGGCCGGCCTGCTGCACGACATCGGTAAGGTGAAAATCCCGCTCGACGTGCTCACCAAGCCGGGACGGTTCACCGACACGGAGCGGGCCTTGATGAACCGGCATCCCGCCGAGGGCGCACGCATCATCCTGCGCGCCGAGGAGGACCTGGACCTTGCCGCCGTGGTCGCCTACGAGCACCACATCATGTTGAACGGCGACGGCTATCCCACGTTCCAATTCCGGCGCGACTGCCATGAGGGGAGCAAACTGGTCCATGTGTGCGACGTGTACGACGCCCTCCGGACTCATCGACCGTACCGCGAGGCGTGGCCGCAGTCCAAGACCCTGTCCTACATCGAGGATCGGGCCGGCACGGAGTTCGACCCCGAGCTGGCGGGTGCGTTTGTGCGGATGATGCGCCAGTGGGAGCCGCAGGTGGCGGTCATGACCGACGAGCGCGCCCCCATCCCCGGGGCGCCCGACGCGCCGCCGCTGACCTGAGGCATCCCTTCCGGGGTACGTATCTTTGTACCATGGTGCCGCCGCTCTCCCGCATCCTTGTCCTGCTGCTCGGGATCGCTCCCGGGCTCTCCGCTCAGACGGTCCACCCGGGCCCGGGTCCGCGCGCGCGTCTCGAAGGGAAATGGCAGGCCAAGACCGAAGACGAGATTCGTAACATCATTGTCCGCAGCGACAGCTCGGCGCAGTTCGGTGATCAGGTGGCACGGTGGCGGGTGCTGGGTGACAGCTTGTGGCTGACGCTGGGGGATGGCGTCTGGCAGGTCTACGGCATGAAGCTCGACAGCGACAAGCTCACACTTTCGGGGGGCGACCTGGAGAAACCGGCGACGCTGCGCAGGGTGGGGCCGGCTCCCGCCCGGGCCGACTCCGTGGCCATCCCGCCGCCGCCGCCGCCCTCCGAGCGCGCCTGGGACTGACGCGGGCGCTCAAGGCGCTTCGCGGATGTTCGCAACGCGCCAGCCGTTGGTTGTCCGCGTGAAGCGGATCGCCTGGCGCAGGCGCGTCTCCCGCTGCGCGCCGCCCCCGGCCGGCACGTACAGGTAGACGGTCCGCACGGTGGCGTGCGCCGTGTCGCCGTGCGTGCTCAACTGGTCGAGCGTGTATCGGACGGTGAGTCGGGTATAGCGCTGGAAGAAGCCCTCCCACCCCGCCACATCTTTCTCCGCCATGCCGGGCATCAGCACCTGCAAATTCCCCACCCGCTCACTCGACACCGCGCGCTCGAGATCCTGCAGCAGCACGCCGATCGCCCCACGGGCCTCAGGAGGCTGGGGTGACGGGGGAGCCACCCCGGCGGCCACGCCGACTTGCTCGGCGTCGAGTGCCGCCAGGCGGGCCACCACGTAGTCCATCGCCCGGTAGAGCGAGTCGGCCCGTGCGAGCGAGGTAGCGGCGCGCCCGGCTTCCGGGCGCGTCGCCAGGGCGTGCACGACGGGCGTGGCGCGTGCGATCGCCAGGTCCGCCTCGCGCCGCAGCGCCTCGCCCTCGGCCTGCGCCTTGGCGTACTGGGGGATCGCGCTGAGGTAGCCGCTGGCCGCCCGCGCGGGGTCGCCGGTGCGGAGCGCGCGCTCGGCGTTCTGCACGACGGTTTCGGCGAGGATGAGGGACGGCACGTTGTTCTTCATCGCCCCGGCGCGCTGCGCCCGCTCGCGCGCCGCGAGCGCCGAGTCACGCTGCGCGACCAGCGCGGAGTTGAGCGGCGCCGGCACCGGGTACGTCAGCAGCTGGTCCAGCGTGGCGCCGGTAAGCTCGGCGTCGGGGAACGGCGCGGCGTAGGGGGAGGGGGAGCGCGACACGTAGAGCAGCACCAGCGCCGTCACCATCAGCGCCGTCAGCGCCGCCGCCCGCCACTTGATCGGCGCGTGGGTGACCAAACGGAGCACCGCCGAGGGGATCGGCGTCCAGCGCAGGTTCAGCCGCTCGGTGGTGTCGGACGCCCCCGAGAGCGCGGCGCGGATACTGAACAGGGCCGACTGCATCTGGCGCGCCGTCTCGAAGCGCTCCTCCGGCACCTTATTCATGGCTTTGCCGACGACCCGCTCGAGCGCCGCGGGGATCGACGGCGCCATCGTGCGGAGCGGCTTCGGGTCGGTGGTGAGCACCTGATACAGCACGCCGTGGACCGTTTCCCCTTCGAACGGCTTGTGGTACGCGAGCAGCTCGTACAGCAGGCAGCCGACGGCGAAGATGTCGGTGGCCGGGGTGATCGCGCCGTTGGTGATCTGCTCCGGGGCCATATAGGTCGGCGTGCCGACGATCGCGCCCGACCCGGTGACGTCCGCCGACTGCAGCCGCGCGATCCCGAAGTCCATGATCTTCACCGAGCCGTCGGAGGCGATCCGCACGTTGGAGGGCTTGACGTCACGGTGGATGACGCCGCGCTCGTGCGCGTAGGACAGGCCCTGCAGCACCTCGATTGCGATGTCGAGCTTGCGCTCGAGCGCAAGCGGCTCGCTCAGCGCGATCAACGAGCTCAGGTCTCGCCCGTCGACCAACTCCATGGCGATGAACAGCTGCGAGTCCGATTCGCCCAGATCGTAGATCGTGACGATGTTCGGATGTTGCAGGGCGCCGGCGGCGCGCGCTTCCCGCATGAAGCGGTCCTGCGAGTCGGCCGACCGCCCGTCACGCGGGAGCAGCTTGAGGGCGACGAAGCGCCGAATGACGGAGTCGTACGCCTTCCACACGGCGCCCATCGCCCCTTCGCCGATGAGCTCGTGCAGCTCGAACTTACCGACCCGTCGGTACTGCTCAGTTTGTGGCATCGCGCGTGTGTCCACCGGAACTGACCAATGTGCGCATTCCCCCTCCGGGTAGCAACCGGCTGAGCACGAAAGTCAGCGCGTGGCCCAGTCGTATATCCGCCCCAGCAGGGCCCGGGTGGCGTCGTCCACCACGACGTCGCGTCGCGGGAGCACGCGCTCGGCGATCTTGAGGAACCCGTCCTTGCTCATGCGGTGGTCGCTCGCGCCGCCCCAGGCGAAGGGCGGGATGTATTTGGGCGGTCGTACGCCCTCGAACACGTTCGCGCCGGTGCCGATCACGGTCCCCGTGCTGAGCAGTGTGCCGATCGCCGTCTTGGCATGATCGCCGATCAGACTCCCCAGGAACTGCAAACCGGTCTCGAGTCGCGCTCCCGCGACGTCGAGTCGCACCTGACCGTACGTGTTCTTCATGTTCGACGTGATCGTCCCCGCGCCGAGGTTGGCCCAGCGGCCGATCACACAATGGCCGACGAAGCCGTCGTGCGCCTTGTTCGCGTATCCCAGGAACACGCAGCTCGATAGTTCACCGCGCGCGTTGCTGTGCGGGCCGATCGCCGAAGTGCGCACGGGGCCGCCCAGCACACGCGCGTTCGCGCCGATCCACAGCGGTCCCTCGAGCCGGCTCCCGGCGCGGACCTCGGCGCCGCTTTCGAGCACCACCGGGCCGTTCCGTACATCGAAGACGACGCCGGGTTCCACGGCGGCATCGCGCAAAGCGATCGCGGCCGGATCGCCGAGCACGATGCTTCCCGCGGGGAGGGGGTCGCTGTCGCCGAGCAGGCCGTGCAGGTCGTCGGGGAGCAGCCGCTCGAGGGCGGGGACTAGGTCGTAGGCGCCGTGAAGCACGACGCCCGGCACCTCGATCGCGGCGGCGTGCGGCTGCGGACCGTCCCACGTGGCTCCCGGTCCGACGCCCCATCCCACCGTGACGCCGCCGCTCGTGAGGCGGAAGGCGCCGTCCGGGAGCGCGGGAGCGAGCCCGCGCGGCGCGAAGGTCGAGGATCCAATCACGGCCGGCCCGGGGACGGGGCGACGGGGGACGACGGTCGGGACACCGGCCTCGGGGAACCCGGCCAGATGGGGCAGGGCGAAGATCGCGGCCGTCTCGGCGCCGACAAACGTCTCCCACCGCTCGCGGATCAGATGCGCACCCGCCCGTAGCTCGCACAGCGGGCGCGCGCCCGCGAATGGCGCCCACGCCGGCGCGGGATCCGGATCGAGCAGGTAGAGTGCGTGGGTCACAGCCGCTGCACCAGCTCCTTCAAGCGCTCGGCGCGGCCGGTCGGCATCACCAGCGTGTGGCCGTTCGCTCGCACGACCACCATGTCTTCCAGTCCGACGACGGCGACATGCTCGTTCTCGGACCAGATCACCGAACGGCGCACGTCGTCCGCCACGGTCGCCTTCCCGACGACCACGTTGCCGTGCGCATCGGGTTTGCGGATGCGCAGCAGCGCGTCCCAGGATCCGATGTCGTCCCAGCCGAAGGTCCCCGCCACGACCGCGAGCCGCTTGGTGCGCTCCAGCACCGCCACATCCACCGCGACCGGCCGGACCGCGGCGAAGAAGCCCGCGACGTCTCCGCCATTGAGGGCCTGCCAGCCGGGTTTGAGCTCGCGCGCGTAGGCGCCCGCTTCGCCCAGGAAGCGCGCCACACCCCACGCAAATAGCCCGGTGTTCCAGAGCGCGCCCTGGCGGCGCAACAGAGCAGCGCGGGCGGCCGATGGCTTCTCGATAAAGCGCCGCACCGCGCGCGCGCCCCCGAGCGGCTTCGCGGGCATGACGTACCCGTAGGCGGTTTCGTTGCGCGTCGGCTTCACGCCGACGGTAACGAGCACATCGTACTCGGCGGCCACCCCGAGTGCCTGCCGCGCGGCCGCGCGGAAGGCGCGATCATCGCTCACGGCCCAGTCGGCGTGCAACGACAGCAGCTGGGCACCCGGGTCGCGTTGCGAGATCCAGTGCGCCGCCCAGCTGAGTGCCGGCGCGGTGGATGCCGCACGGGGCTCGGCGAAGATCTGCGCTCGCGGGATTTGCGGCACCAGGCGGGCCACCTGGTCGACCAGGGACGGCCCGGTAAGGATCAGGATCCGCTCGGGCGGGACCATCCCGTCGAGCCGCTCCACCGCTTGGACCAGGAGCGGGCGGTCGCCGGCGAGCGGCAACAGCTGCTTGGGCCGCTCGGGGGTCGAGAGCGGCCAGAATCGCGTCCCCGCCCCGCCGGCGAGGATGGCAGCCCAGACGCTCATCGCGGGTCTTGGGGAACCGACGGAGGGGGTGCGTCGCCCAACATCGCGGCGATGCGCGCCGTGAGCTTGGTCGGGCTGAACGGCTTGGTGAGCAACCCCGCACCCAGGCTCTCCGCCTCTTCCAGAATGCGCTCTTCACCTTCGGCGGTCAGAACGATGACGGGAAACGCGCGAGTGGCAGCGGCGGACCGGAGCTCGCGCAGTAGGTCGAGCCCGGAACCGTCAGGCAAATGGAGATCGAGCAGCATGGCGTCGAGGGGCGGGCCGCCGCCCCGCAGCGTGTGGCGCGCCTCGGCGAGCGTGCGGGCGAGGCTTACTGCATAGCCAAGGCGTTCCAGGTGCGGGCGCAGCAGCAGCCCGATATGCGGCTCGTCGTCGACGACGAGGAGATGCCGCCGGACCGGCGACAAGGCGGGCGACCCCGGCTCAGAGCAGCCCGGCGATCGCCGAGCGGTGGCGCCGCAGGTCGTAGAGTAGGGCGCCCACGTTGGTGGACGGCCGCACCAGGACGACGAGCAAAGCGTCGGCGTTGAGAACCGAGACCACGGCGAGGCCGGACCCGAACTCGAGCACCCCGGTGCCGAAGTCTCCGCGGCCCCCGGCCTGACCGAGTTGCGCCAATCCGTTGATCACCGATGGCAGGAGCGCGGCCACATTCTCGGTGTCGAGGCCGTCGGCCGCGCGGGCGTCGATCGGCAACCCGTCACGCCCCACGACCACGACCGCGTCCACGCCGCCGCGGCGGGCGAGTGCCTCGACCACATCCCGGATTGTCGCCATACGGCGGCCAAGCTAGGAATCGGAACTAGCGAAGTCAAGCAGCCACCGTGGGTTGACCCACTTGGACGCCGCGGGGTATCTTCCCCGCACCGAATGCCTCCCCACCGCCGAATTGCCACACGCGACGTCGCGCTGACGGCCCTCGCACTGCTCAGCGCGGCGTGCAGCGACACGACGGGCCTTCCCGCCCCCTTCTTCACCAATACGGTGGACACGGTGTCGCTGTACGCGTTGCGCGGGACGCTGGTCACACAGCCGTCCGCCTACACGCTCGATGCCGCGCAAGCCGTCCGAACGGACCAGACCACGGCGCTCGACTTCGCGTTCGACTTCGACTCGCTCGGAGCGCCGGCGCTGTTTCCCACGGGCGCGATCAATCTGGGCCAGTTGTCCGGTCTGCAGACCTCCACGACGACGTTCGACGGCCTCACGCTCGCGCCGACCGGGGGCTACATCGTCGACAAGCCGGTGGCGCTCGATACCGGGACGGTCGTGCTGGTCCGTTCACGACCGACGCAATGCTCGTTCGGTGTGACGCTGTCGTTGTACGCCAAGCTGCGGGTGCTGAGCGTTGACTCGACGGCCCGCCGCTTGGATTTCGAGATCCTGGTGGACCGGAACTGCGGCTACCGCGGTCTCGAGCCCGGACTCCCCAAGCAGTAGCGTCGTGATCGATCTCAAGCTCCTGCGCGCCTCGCCCCAGCAGGTGCGCGCCGCGCTCGCCCGGCGGGGCGATTCCACCATCACACGACTGCTTGACGAGCTCGAGGCGATGGACATACGCCGCCGCGCGCTTACCGGCCAGCTCGACCAGCTCAAGGCGGAGCGCAACGAGGCCGCGAAGGCCGACGCCCGTCTGATGAAAGAGAAGGGCGCGCTGCCGCCGGACGTGCGCGAGTCGCGCCGCGCGCTGGGCCAGCGGATCGCTTCCCTCGAAGCCGAGCTCAAGAGCATCGAGCAGACGCTCGACGAGAAGCTGCTCTACGTCCCGAACGTCCCGCTGCCGGACGTGCCTGACGGCGACGCCTCGCACAACAAGATCGTCCGGACGCGGGGCGAGCCGGCGCCCAAGGGCGGCAAGCCGCATTGGGAGGTCGGCGAATCCCTCGGGTTGCTCGACTTGACGCGCGGCGCGAAGGTATCGGGGTCGGGGTTTCCGGTCTTCGTGGGCGCCGGGTCGAAGCTCGTGCGCGCCCTGATCAACTTCATGCTCGATCTGCATACCCGGGAGCACGGCTACGTCGAGGTAGAGCCGCCGTTCGTCGTGAAGCGCGAGACGATGCAGGGCACGGGCCAGGTCCCCAAGTTCGAGGACGACGCCTACAAGACCGTGCCCGACGACCTCTTCCTCGTCCCGACCGCCGAGGTGCCGCTCACGAACCTGCATCGCGACGAAATCATGGACGGCGGAAAGCTGCCGTTGGGCTACACCGCCTATACGCCGTGCTTCCGCCGCGAAGCGGGGGCCGCCGGCCGGGACACCCGTGGACTGCTGCGGGTGCATCAGTTCGACAAGGTAGAGCTGGTTCGCTTCGCGCGCCCCGCCGACTCACCGGCAGAGCACGAGCGGATGACCGCGCACGCCGAGGCCGTGCTGCAGCGCCTCGAACTCCCCTACCGCGTCGTGCTGCTCGCGGCCGGCGACCTGGGCTTCGCCAGCGCCAAGACGTACGACCTCGAGGTCTGGGCGCCGGGCGTCGGCCAGTGGCTCGAGGTCTCGAGCTCGAGCAGCTTCACCGACTTCCAGGCGCGGCGTGCCAACATCCGCTACCGCCCGTCCGCCGGCGCAAAGCCCGAGCTGGTGCATACCCTCAACGCGTCGGGGGTGGCGCTGCCACGCACCATCGCGGCGCTGCTCGAGACGCGGCAGCAGCCCGACGGCTCCGTGACGGTTCCGGCGGCCCTGGTCCCATACCTCGGAATGGAGCGTCTCGTGCCGCCCTCCGCCGGTGGCACGTAACGACGCCGCGCTTCGCCGCGCGGGTCCTCCCGTGGTGGCCGGGCTGGCGCTGCTGCTCGGCGGGATCACCATCTGGTACGCGTGGGTGGTGGCGCGCCACCTGCGCGATGACGCGCGCCAGACGAGCAGCCTGCTCGGCCGGGTGTTCGCCGGCCTGAACGATCCCCGACCCGATGCCGCGACCGACGCCCTGCTCGACCTCGCCCGTCAGGTGCGCTCGCTCGGCATCGCGATCGTCGTGACGGACACCGCGGGGCACATCACCGCGCTCGATAACGCGCCTCCGCAGATCGGCGCCGACACGGCCCGACTGCGGGCCTGGATCGCCGCTCTCGACATCGAGAACCCGCCGCTGGTCCAGCCAGGCGTGGGCACGATCCACTACGGCACGGGAACCGCAGCGCGGCGGTTCGCGAGTATCGCCGCCCTGGAAGGCGCGGTGCTCCTGTGCCTGGCGCTGCTGGCCGGGTGGGCGTATCGCTCGCAGGTCGCCGCGGCGCGTGACCGCCTGTGGGTCGCCATGGCGCGGGAATCGGCCCACCAGCTCGGCACGCCGCTCATGAGCCTCACGGGATGGATTGCCTACCTGCGGGAAAATCCGGGTACCAGCGGGGTCGAGCTGGCGGAGCATCTTCAGGCCGATGCGGAGCGCCTCGAGCGGGTGGCGAAGCGGTTCGAGCGCATCGGCCGGCCGGCCCGCCGGGAGGCGGTGGGGCTGGGCGCCCTGGCCGAGCGGGTGGTGAGCTACTTCCGCCCGCGGCTCCCCACGCTCGCGAGTCCGGTGACCCTCGCGCTGCGCGCGACCGGGCCGGGTCCCACCGCACTCGGGGATCCGGTGTTGCTCGAATGGGCGCTCGAAGCCGTGATCAAAAACGCGATCGACGCGCTCTCAGGGCGCGGCGGGCGGATCGACGTGGCGGTCGATGCGGCCGCGCGCACCGCCCGGTTGAGCGTCCGCGACGACGGTCCCGGCGTGCCCCCGGAAGTGCGGGCCCAGCTGTTCGAGCCCGGCGTATCGACCAAGCCGGGCGGATGGGGCATCGGACTGGCTCTGGCCCGGCGCATCGTCGAGCAACAGCACGGCGGCCGCCTGGCGTACCGGCCGGCCCCGACCGGGGAAGGGACCGAATTCGTGCTCGAATTCCCACTCGTGAGCACGACGTGACCCTCGCGCTGAACCCCCAGCAGGACGCCGCTGTGCGCCATCCCGGCGGGCCGCTGCTCGTGCTCGCCGGCGCGGGCTCGGGCAAGACGCGCGTGCTCACGGCCCGGATCGCGCACCTGATCCGGGAGCGGGGCGTGGCGCCCTCGCGCGTGTTCGCCGTCACGTTCACGAACAAAGCGGCGGGCGAGATGCGCGCGCGGGTGGCCGCCCTGCTCGGCGCCGACCCGCGCGGACTGTGGATCGGCACCTTCCACTCGCTGTCGGCGCGTCTGCTGCGGCGCGAGGCGGCCCTGCTCGGGTTCGGCCCGAACTTCACCATCTACGATCAGGACGACTCGGAGTCCTTCATCAAGCGCCTGCTGGAGCAGCGCGGCCACTCTCCCAAAGCCAATCCGCCGCGCGCCATCCACGCCATCATCTCGGGCGCGAAGAACCGGATGGTGCTCCCCGAGGAGCTGGGCGCGAGCGCCGACGGCCCGCTCGAGCGCGTCGCGGCGGAGATCTACGCGGGGCTCGGTCCCGCGCTCCGGCAAGCCAACGCGATGGACTTCGACGACCTGCTGCTGTTTCCACTCACCCTGTTCGCCGAGCGTCCGGAGCGCCTGGCGTACTGGCAGCGGCGGTTCGATCACGTGCTGGTGGATGAATTCCAGGACACCAACGCCGCCCAGTATCGGCTCGTGAAGCGGCTCGCCAGCGAGCATCGCAACCTCTGCGTGGTGGGCGACGACGACCAGGCGATCTACGGCTGGCGCGGAGCCGATGTGCGCCACATGCTGTCGTTCCAGCAGGATTTCCCCGGCACGACCCTCATCAAGCTCGAGCAGAACTATCGGTCCACCCAGGTGATCCTCGACGCGGCGAACGGGGTCATCGCCGAAAACGCCCGCCGGTTGGGCAAGACGCTGTTCACCGCCAAGCAGGGCGGGGAGCCCGTCACGCTGCTCACCGCTGCGGACGAGCGCGACGAGGCGGAGTGGATCGCCGGCGAGCTCAACCGCCGGGCGGCCGACAGCGACGTGGCGTACGAGGGGATGGCCGTGCTGTACCGCACCAACGCGCAGTCGCGGCCGTTCGAGGAGGCGTTCCGGTTCCGGGGCATTCCGTACCGGCTGGTGGGGGCCGTGAGCTTTTACGAGCGCCGCGAGGTGAAGGACGTGCTCGCCTACCTCCGGCTCATCGCCAATCCGGCGGACGACGAAGCGTTCGCCCGTATCGTGAACGTGCCCCGGCGCGGGATCGGGGACACCTCGTTCGCCCAGCTCGTGCGCACCGCGAACCAATGGGGGCAGCCCCTGCTCGCCGCCGCTCGGGTGGCCGAGCGGATCCCCGACCTGCGACCCAACGTGCGGGCGGCGTTCGTCGGAGTGGCCGCGCTGCTCGACGACCTGCGCGCGCGGCACCTCGCGGCCGATCCCGCCACGGCGCTGGAGCACGCGGTGGCGGCGGTGGGCTACGCCCAATATCTGGCCGACGAGGGCGCCGAAGGCGTCGAGCGCCTGGAGAACGTGCAGGAGCTGATCGCCGGAGCGGCGGAGTGGGCGGAGACCGCCGCCGCCGACGGCGACGACGTCGCGGAAGGGGAGCAGGCAGCTACGCTGATCGAGCGGTACCTCACCCAGGCGGCGCTCGTCGCCTCGGCCGACCAGGGAACGGGGGACCCGACGGGGGTCACCTTGATGACGGTGCACATGGCGAAGGGGCTCGAATGGCCGGTCGTGACGCTGGCGGGGCTCGAGGATGGTTTGTTCCCACTCGCGCGCTCGGCCGGTGAGCCGGGGGGCCTCGAGGAGGAGCGACGGCTGTGCTACGTGGGACTCACGCGCGCGCGCGAAAAATTGTATCTCTCATGGGCGCGCACGCGCTACCGCACCGGGCGGCTCGAGCTGTCGGAGCCGTCGCGCTTCCTGGAGTCGCTGCCGGCGACGGCGTTGGAAGAGCGGAGCACCACGCCGCTGTGGGACCGCGGCGCGCGTCCCGGCCGCGGGGCGCGCGGCGGGCGGCCACCGCGCGCGGCGCCGGCGGAGCTCGATTGGGAGGTCGAAGCCTCGCAGGACGCTCCGCGCTACGCCACGGGGGAGCGCGTGCGGCACCGCAAGTTCGGCGGCGGCGTGGTGCGCGCGGTATCGGGCGTCGGCCGCGAGCTCAAGGTCACCGTGGAATTCGACGATCAGGAGATCGGGACCAAGCAGCTGCTCGTGGCCTACGCCGGGCTCGAGCGCGAGTGGGAGAGCGCATGAGCGTCACGCATGACGAAGTCCAGAGGATCGCCCGGCTTGCCGAGCTCGACCTGAGCGAGGAAGCGTTGCCGCTGCTGGCCGAGCAGATGTCGCGGATTCTCGAATATGTCGCCCAGATCAACGCCGTGCCGGCGAGCGAGGGCGTGAAGCCGTTCGTGCCGGGCCCCGACGCGGTTCGGTTTCGCGTCGACGAAGTGAAGCCCTGGCCCCTCGCATTCGGACCCTCCGAGCTCGCGCCCGCGTTCCGGGACGGCTTCTTCCTGGTGCCCAAGCTCGGGCAGTTCGAGGACGCCGGAGCGTGAGCGATCCCAGCGAAGCGCTCGCGAGCGCCAAGGCGGCGGCCGACCGCATCGTCAAAGTCAAACGGCTGAATGCCTGCCTCACTCCGATCAAAGAGCTCCGCAAATCGCTCGTCGCGCAGGCGTCGGCGGCGCATCCATCGGGCGTCTTGTACGGCATGCCGGTGGCGATAAAGGACAACATTTGCACGCTCGAGTTCACCACGAGCTGCGGCTCAAAGATCCTCGAGGGCTACCGCTCGCCGTACGAAGCGACCGCGGTGGCGAAGCTGAAAGCGGCGGGGGCGCTGATCGCCGGCAAGACCAACTGCGACGAGTTCGGCATGGGGTCGTCTACAGAGCACTCGGCATACGGCCGCTCGTTCCACCCGTTCGACAAAACGCGGGTGCCAGGCGGCTCATCCGGTGGCTCGGCGGCGCTGGTCGCCGCGGGCGCGGTGCCCGCCGCGCTCGGCTCGGAGACCGGCGGCTCGGTGCGCCAGCCCGCGTCGCTGTGCGGCGTGGTGGGGATCAAGCCCACCTACGGGCGCGTGAGTCGCTCCGGACTCGTGGCGTTCGGGTCGTCGCTCGACCAGATCGGCGTGCTGGGTCGCAGCGTGCACGACGCGGCGCGCGTCCTCTCGGTGATCAGCGGGCGCGATCCGAGGGACTCGACGTGTGAGGACCGCGACTCGCTGCGCCTGCCCAACGTGCCCGAGTCGCTCCAGGGCTTCGTGATCGGAATTCCGAAGGAGTACTTCCCGCAGGACCTGGATCCGGCGGTACGCCGCGCCTGCGACCGCGCCATCCGCCTGCTGCGCGAGCTGGGCGCGGCGGTACGCGAGGTCTCGCTGCCCCACACGGCGTACGCCGTCCCGATCTACTACATCATCGCGCCGGCCGAGGCGTCGTCCAACCTGGCGCGCTACGACGGAGCTCGCTACGGCCCGCGCTTCAATGGATCGGAAGACGTGCGCGCGCTGTACCGTACCACGCGCGGCGAAGGGTTCGGCCCCGAGGTGCGGCGCCGGGTGCTGGTCGGCACGTACGTGTTGTCGTCGGGCTACTACGACGCGTATTATCGGAAAGCCCAGCAGATGCGCGCGCTGATCGCTCAGGACTTCCGCAACGTGTTCGATCGCGGCGTAGACTTGCTCTTCACGCCGACCACGCCGACCCCGGCCTTCAAGGCGGGCGAGAAGCTCAACGACCCGGTGGCGATGTACCTCTCCGACGTCTTCACGGTGACGGCGAACCTCGCGGGGCTGCCCGCGATCTCCGTGCCGATCGGCCGCATCAAGGGCCTGCCCATCGGCGGGCAACTCATCGGCCAGGCGTTCCTCGAGGACGAGATGGTCGAGGCGGCCTATGCGCTCGAGCGGGCCGTCCCGGCCGGCGAGGAGGCGTGATGACGGGCGGCTGGGAAACGGTCATCGGGCTCGAGACCCACGTCCAGCTGCGGACCCTGTCGAAGATGTTCTGCGGCTGCTCGACCGCGTTCGGCGCCCCCCCCAACACCAACGTTTGTCCGGTGTGCCTCGGCCTGCCGGGCGCGCTCCCGGTGCCGAACGAGCAGGCGCTGAAGCTCGCGGTCCGCGCGGCGCTGGGCGTGGGTTGCACCGTTCATCCCCGCAGCGTCTTCGCGCGCAAGAACTACTTCTACCCTGACCTGCCGAAGGGCTACCAGATCTCGCAGTTCGAGCAGCCGCTCGCGACCAGCGGGTCGCTGTCGTACCTGTCACCGGACCGCGGGCTTGCCACCGCCACGATCCAGCGCTTGCACGTCGAGGAGGATGCGGGGAAGTCGCTGCACGACCGCTTCCCGAAACAGACGGCAATCGACCTGAACCGTTGCGGCGTGCCGCTCATAGAGATCGTCACGGGCCCCGACTTCCGGTCGCCCCACGAGGCCCGCGCGTATCTGCTCACCCTCAAGCAGGTGCTCGAGTACGCGGGGATCTCCGATTGCGACATGGAAAAGGGCAGCCTGCGCGTGGACGCAAACGTCTCCGTGCGCCGCGGCGGCGAGACCACGCTCGGCACGAAGACGGAGGTGAAGAACATCAACTCGTTCGCCTACGTCGAGAAGGCCCTCACCGTGGAACGGGATCGTCAGATCGCCGTGCTGGAGGGCGGGGGCACCGTCGCCCAACAGACCATGCTGTACGACTCGAAGACCAACAGCGTGCGGCCGCAGCGCAGCAAGGAAGAGAGCCACGACTATCGCTATTTCCCCGACCCCGACTTGCCGCCGCTGGTGCTCAGCGAGGAGTTCATCGCCGAGCAGCAAACCCTCCTGCCGGAGCTGCCGGCCAAGAAGCGCGAGCGCTTCGTGGAGAAGTACGCCCTCGGCGTCACGGACGCCGCGGTGCTCACGGCCGAGCGTGCCGTTGCGGACTACTACGAGGCCGTGGTCCACGCGGGGGCGGAACCCAAGACGGCAGCCAACTGGGTGATGACGGAAGTACTCGCGGACGCCAAAGATCACGGCGACGGCTTGCGCGTACCACCCGGCGCGCTGGCGAATTTGATCGGACTGGTGCGGGGCGGGACCGTGAGCCACCAGGCGGCAAAGCGGGTATTCGCCGAAGTCGCCGAGCGGGGTGGCGAGCCACGCAACGTGGCCGAGGCCCTGGGGGTCATGCAGGTGGGGGACACGGGGGTCCTGACGGGGTGGGTGAGCGAGGTGCTCTCCGCTCATCCCACCGAGGTGGCGCGCTACAAGACCGGTGAAACGAAGCTGGTGCAGTTCTTCCTTGGACAGGTGATGAAGGCCTCTCGCGGCAAAGCCGATCCGAAGCTGGCCCAGCGAGTGCTGGAGGAGAAACTGGCGTCCTAAAGCCCTAAGCACTCGCGATAGCAACGAATTACGAAGGCGCCGGGCGACTTCCGGCGCCTTCTTATTTTGTCAACTTGACTTTAATAATAATATCAATAATATTGATCTCGTACTACATATACTGAAAGGCGTGAGCACGTGGCGAAGCCCTGGACCGAGCACTTGAGCGAGGAGGATCTTGGCTTTCTCAAGCGATTTCTGCTGGCTGGGGGGACGCTGAAGGACCTCGCAGCCCAGTACGGGATCTCCTACCCCACGGTTCGCCTGCGGCTGGATCGGCTGATCGAGAAGGTCAAGTTGCTCGACGCCGTGCCGGACGCCGGTCCGTTCGAGCTGCGGCTGCGCGCCGCCTACGCCGACGGCCTGCTCAACGCCGAGACGTTCCACGCGCTGCTGGAAGCGCATCGCAAGGAGCAGGAGGATCGACATGAGACACGTGCTCGCTAGCGCCGGCATGGCGCTTCTTGTGGCCACGCGTGTGGTGGCCGCTCAGGAGCTCACGATCGATTGGTCGCGCAGGGTCGTGCCCGGAGGTGTGGTGCTGGCCGGCGCGGGGCCGGGTGGCGCGACTGTGCTCGAGCTCCGGGCCACGGGCTCGGGTGCGACGTCGGTTCATCTGGTCGCAATCGATCACCCGCCGGTGGCGGGTCCGGGCTACGTCGTCGCCGGTCAGGTCCGCTACGAGGGTGTGGAGGGGCAGGGCTACGTCGAGATGTGGACGGTGTTCCCGGACGGCCAGCGGTTTTTCAGCCGCACGCTTGCCCCGCGTGGCCCGCTTGCGGCGCTGCACGGCGAGTCGAGCTGGCGGCGGTTCGAGCTCCCCTTCGACTTGAGCGGTGCGTCACAGGCTCCGAGCCGTTTGGAGATCAACCTGGTCTTGCCGGGGCGGGGAACCGTCTGGCTCGGACCAATACAGGTCCAGCCGTGGGCCGGCGCGGCCGGAACGATGCGGGGCGGCTGGTGGAGCGAGCGGGTTGGCGCTCTGGTCGGCACGATGCTCGGCAGCTTACTGGGCGTCGTCGGCGCGCTCATTGGTGTGCTGGGCGGTCGGGGCAAAGCCCGTCGCACGGTGCTCGCGCTGCTGGTCGGTGTGATCGCGGTCGGCGCCTGCTTGGTACTCGTTGGGGCGGCGGCCGTGGCGGGCTCCCAGCCGCGGCACGTCTGGTACCCGCTCCTGGCGCTCGGCGGGGCCTCCGCCCTCATCGGACTCGTGCTTCTGCCGGCCATGCGGCGCCGCTTTGCGGCGGACGAGCTGCGCAGAATCGACGCGCTGGACGCCCGCGCTCGTTCTTAGGCTTCGTCTTGCCCGCGGTCGCGCCAGGGGCGCTGTGCGCGGGATTGCCCCCAGTACGCGAGCGGCGGCGTCGGCAGCCCGAAGTGATGCTCCGCCGTCTCGAGCATCCGCTCGGGATCCTCGCGGCCGCCCTCGTGAAGGGCCTGACGTCGCATTCGCTTCGCGAGCTTGAGCGCCTGGTCGCCGGCTGGATCGAGCCGCCGCGCCGCCGCGTCCTTCTCGCCCAGCATCTCCATCACGTACTCGAACGCCACGGCCATGTGGCGCTCCACGTCCGCGTCGGGCAAGTCCCAGCGCGTGTTCTCGAGGATCATCTGGAAGGCCCAGCGCCAGCTCTCGCTCTCGGTGAGATGCACCATGCCCCGGAACAACCGCCGGCTGGTGCCCACGCTGAACAGCGTGGGTGAGATGATCGTGTCGAGGTGCGTATCGCTCGGCGTGTGATCCTGGAGGATCAGCTCTTTCGCCGTACTGGCGTACGCGGGCCCGAGATGGGTCTCGAATCGGCTCTCCCAGTAGCTATGGCCCAGCGCCGCCGTACTGGACGTGAGGACGAGTTGGCGCGGCACGAAGAAGTTGTGGGCCACCGCATCCGCGGCCAGGTGGGACAGATACCCGAGGCCGAACGCGCGTAGCGGATCGGTGTGGGCCAGGTCGAAGATTTCCTGGCCCACGTGCCACGCGTGGCAGTGCCGGCCCACGGGCGCATACTTCTTGGCCATCGATGTGTCGGCGGCGATGTTGCCGTAGAGGAAATCGTAGGGAAAGGCGCGCAGCAGATCGACCACGGCCCCCGACAGCTGGTGCAGATTCGCGAGGACCGACTCGCCCAGGTAGACATGGGTGCCGGGGGTCCAGGCGTGCGCCGCGGCGGGGAACAGGGCCACCCCGACCACGCCGGCCGCCGCGGCCGCGAAGAGTTGCTTTCCCGTCAGTGCTTCTTCCCCCGCTTGAGCGTGCGTCGACCCCACTCGAGGAGCGAAATGCCGCGGCGCACCGTGCGCATCGTCGCCGCCACGTCGAGCACTGTTGCCTCCACTTCTTCCTGCACCACCTCGAACACGGCGTCCAGCTCGGCGAGCCGTGCTTCCGCTGCATCCGCGGCGTTGACGATCCGCTGCCGCAGCTCGCGCGACGTCCCGGCTAAACCGTCCGCCTCGGCGCGGATCGTAGCCACGAGCGCTCGGACATCCCCCACGGCGGGGCCCGCCAACTCGTGCAGCATCCCGAGAAAGGCCCGCAGCCCGAGCGCCGCCACCACCGACGCCGCCGCGATCACGATCGCTGCCAGGGCGAGGATCGCGAGTGAAATCCCGGTCACCACCGCCACCCAGGTCGGGATCATCGCGGCCAGTCCGCGGGAGCGTTGGCACTAAGCTCCGCCGGGGCCGCGGCCGGCGTCAACGGCGCGGGTGCGGCGCGAATCCCGGGCGTCGTCCGAAGGGCGAGCGTCATCAGCGGACGTGCCGCGAGCTGTGCCGCGGCGACGCCGAGCACGACGGTCGACAACAGCGCACCGCCCGTGCCCCCGTCCGCATAGGTGATGAGAAAGCTCAAACCCATCGCGATTGCGACGCCGCCCTGTGCCACGGTGCCGAGTCCAACGTTGGGCGCGGACCCGTCCAGGCGGAACGCGATACTCGCGTAACGCGGCGCGACCCACTTGGCCGCAAACCGCGCGGCCGCCAGCAGCGGGGCGGCGACCAGGATCCACATCGTCGGCAGCGTGAGCAATGTCCCGACGATGACCAGGAAGATCGCGTAGATCGGCGGCTCCCAGTCCGCGAGCACCTGGCGCACCGCGTGTCGTCGGGGTGATGCATTCACGATCAGGACCATTGCGAGGGCACACACCACGAACGGCGAAAGGTCCGCCGCGTACCCGACGCCCGCGCCGAACAACAGCGTGGCGAAAAGCACGAAGCCCCAATTTACCCGCTCGAGCCGCGGTTGGGTGAGCGCGAGGAAGACCGTACCGACCAGCGCGCCGCTCCCCGCGGCGAAGACCAGCCACGCGAGCCAACCCAACCCGGCGTTGCCCCCGAGCGGGTGAGCGCGGTGCAAGGCGAGCGGCAGGGTGAAGGCGAGCGCCCCGCACGCGGTCTCGAGCGCTGCGGCCAACGAAAACGCCCTACTCACGCTCTTGCGGATGCCGACGGCTCGAGCGACCAGGGTCACGGCGCCCGGCCCCGACGCGGCGGCCACCGCCCCAAGAGTCAACAGCGCCGGCAGGCGCGGCGTCCACGCGGCGGCGAGGGCAGGGACGACCCGGTAGAGCAGCCACGCGCCGAGCGTGACTACGGCGAAGGCCGCGGCGGCGGACAGGGTAGCCAGGAGCCAGGTGCCGCGTCCGATGCGCCGCACGTAGCGCCACTCGAACCGGGCTCCGAAGGCGGCGCCGATCCAACCGATGGCGAGCGCCGTGATCGGCGCGAGGGCGCCGAGCACCGGTCGATTGATCAGGTCGATCCCCCGTCCGAGCACCAGACCCAACAACACGAGGGGACCGCCGGCCGCGAAGACCAGGTCGAGGCTGGTCACGTGGCGCCACGAGACGGGCGGCAGCCGCGTCACGAGCAGGCCGATCGCGGCCAGTCCCGCGAGCGCGAGAACCGGACTCACGTACACGTCGCGAACGTTCGCGAACGCTTGACGCCGGCGCAAGCGGCCGCATAGCTTGGCTGACCCATGCCACCGTCCTTTTCGGTGACGGGCGGGCGCGCCTTGAAGGGCACGATCCGCCCGGCCGGCAACAAGAATGCTGCCCTTCCCATTCTCGCGGCGACGCTGCTCGCCGATGGGCCCTGCCGGATCGACAACGTGCCGCACATCCGCGACGTCGAGACGATGCTCGCGTTGCTGGCGCATCTCGGCGCCGAAGTCCGCTGGCTGGGCGCGAACACGGTCGAGGTGAATGCCGCGCGCGCCGAGCCGCGCGAGCTCGACCCGGCGCTGTGCGCGCGCATCCGCGCTTCGATCCTCCTGGCGGGCCCGATGCTGGCGCGGTTCGGCCGGGTGAGCCTCCCGCCGCCGGGCGGCGACGTGATCGGGCGGCGGCGCGTGGATACCCATTTCCTGGCGCTCGAGCGGCTCGGCGCCGAAATCACCGTCGGGGCCGCTTACAACCTCGAAGCCAAGAACCTCGCCGGGGCCGACATCTTCCTCGACGAGACCAGCGTCACGGCCACCGAGAACGCGTTGATGGCGGCGGTCGCTGCCCGCGGCCGGACCACGTTGCGCAACGCCGCGTGCGAGCCGCACGTCCAGGACCTGGCGCGTTTCCTGTCGGACCTGGGCGCGAGCATCCAGGGCGTCGGCACCAACACGCTCACGATCGAAGGCGGCTTACCGCTCGCGGCCGCCCCCTTTTCCGTGGGACCGGACCACATCGAGATCGGCTCGTTTATCGGGCTCGCCGCAGTGACCAACGGGTCGATCACGATCGACGGCGTCCGGGGGGAGGATCTCCGCAGTATTCTGCTGGGGTTCGAGCGCCTGGGCGTCCGACCCCGGCTCGACGGCACTCAGCTGATCGTGGATGCCGGCCAGGAGCGCCGCATTCGCCCCGACCTGGGGGGCCACGTGCCGAAGCTGGAGGACGGCCCGTGGCCCGCGTTCCCCGCCGACCTGATGTCCATCGCGATCGTGGTCGCGTCGCAGTGCGAGGGGATCCTGCTGGTGTTCGAGAAGCTGTTCGAGTCGCGCCTCTTCTTCGTGGACAAGCTGATCGGCATGGGGGCGCGCATCGTGCTGTGCGACCCGCATCGTGCCGTGATCGCCGGGCCATCGCCGCTCCACGGGGGCGTGGTGGAGAGTCCCGATATCCGGGCGGGAATGGCGATGCTGCTGGCGGCCCTCGCCGCGCAGGGCGACTCCGTGATCCACAACATCGGCCAGATCGAGCGAGGCTACGAGCGGATCGACGAGCGGCTGCGGGCCGTGGGCGCGCAGATCGCGAGAAGCGACGACGGCGGCAAGGGGGGCAAGGAAGGCGGCGCGTGACCGATCTACGTCCCGCCCCCGCCGCCTCCGGCCCCCCTGCCGCCCTGGCCGCCCTTCGTGAGGCGCCCATCAGCGATTCCGCCGTGCCTCGCATGGAACTCTCCGAGTGGGCTTCCCGCTACGGCCTCGTCGCTGGGATCACGACCCGCGGGCACGGGTTCTCGCTCGGCTTGTGGAGCGAGGAGAATGTAGGCCAGGTGATGTCGCGCTGGCGCGCCGTCAGCGCGGCAGTCCGCCCGCGCTTTCCCGGCGTGATTCTAGCGCACCAGGTGCACGGCACGACCGTGCTGTGGCATCCCGCGGGCAGCGACGGATGGCTGATCGTCGACGGCGTGGACGGGCATGCCACCGGCACACGCGGGCTGTTGCTCACGGTCACCGTCGCCGATTGCATCCCGGTCTACCTCGCGGCACCCCAAAAGCAGGTGGTCGCGCTGCTCCACGCCGGATGGCGGGGGACGGCGGGAGGCATCCTGGAGCGCGGCGTGGAGCTCGTGAAGCGGCTCGGGTTAGTGCGGTCGGCAGATATCGTAATGCATTGTGGAGTAGGTATTTGTGGCGATTGCTATGAAGTAGGTTCTGAAGTCCTGAGCCAATTCAGTGGTCGCGCCGCTACGAAGCCGGGGCACGTGGATCTCCGGGCCGCGTTGGCACAGCAGGGGCAGGCCTTGGGGGTCGGAGCCATCACGCTCTCTCCATGGTGCAGCGCGCATGACCGCGAGCACTTCTTCTCGCACCGGGCCTCGGGCGGGCACGACGGACGCATGATCGCCTACGCGGGATTGCCCCTCGCTTGACAGCCGCCCCCGGGCGGCTAGATTCCGGCCGGTGAAGCGGGCGAAGTTGGGCCCGCGCTTTTTTTTATGCTCTCCGACAGCCTCGTCGAGTCCTTTCGGTCCCGACTGGAAGCCCTAGGTCTCGAGCTGGCCGACCTCCGCATTGGCGGCACTCAAGCCAGGCCGCTCGTTCAAGTACGCATCGAGTGGCCGCCCGGGTCGCCGGCGGGGCCGGACGCCCAGCCGCGCCGGGTGACCGTGGCGGATTGCGCCACGGCGAGCCGTCTCCTCGAGGAGTGGCTCGACGCGGAGGGTCCGCTGGGGCGCCGTTACATGCTTGAAGTGTCGAGTCCGGGGGTCGAGCGGCCGCTCCGCTGGCACCGCCATTGGGTGCGGTTCGTGGGCCGCGAGGTCCAGGCGACGGTGGCGGGACTCGGCCGAGTGCGCGCGCGCATTGTGGCGGTGCCCGACGAGGCGACAGTAGTGCTCGAGCCCCAAGGGGGAGCGCCGCGGCCGGTGCCGCTGGCCGGAATTCGCGACGCGCGTTTGGCGGTGGATTGGTGACGAGGAACCCATGACGACGAATACAAGCGATGTGGTCTCCGCGATCCGCGAGCTGACGAACAGCAAGCAGCTCGAGCGGACGGAGCTTCTGGACCTGCTCAAGGACGGGCTGCACGCCGCCTTGGTGAAGCGCTACGGCCCCAACGTACGGGCCGAGATCGGCATCGACGAGCTGAAGGGGACGATCCGGATCGCGGTGCTCCGCACGGTGGTCGAGAGCGTCGAGGACCCGGGCACCCAAGTGGCGCTGGAAGAAGCGCGCTTCGAGGATCCCGACTTTCAGGTGGGGGATGTGCTCGAAGAGGAAGTGCCGTTCGAGGCCTTCGGCCGCACCGCGGTCCAGGCCGCGAAGCAGCGCATCATCCAGCGGGTGCGCGAGGGCGAGCGGGCGCGCATCCGGGAAGAGTTCGCCGATAAGGTGGGCGAGCTGTTGTCGGGCGAAGTGCAGCAGATCGAGCGCGGCAAGATCGTCGTCATGCTGGCGAAGTTCCGTGAGGCCGAAGCGATCATTCCCTATCGCGAGCAGAACCACCGCGAGCATTTCCACCAGGGGGACACGATCCGCGCCGTGCTGAAGCGGATCGAGGAGACGCCCAAGGGCCCGCGGCTCATTCTGTCGCGCGCCGACCCGCTGTTCGTCAAGGCCCTGTTCAAGCTCGAAGTGCCGGAGATCCAGCAGCAGATCGTCGAGATCCGCGCCACGGCCCGGGAGGCGGGGAGCCGCACCAAGATCGCCGTCTCGTCGCGCGACGACTCGATCGATCCGGTGGGCGCGTGCGTGGGGATGAAGGGCTCCAGGGTGCAGGCGGTGGTGAACGAGCTGAACGGCGAGCGCATCGACATCGTCCCGTGGTCGCCCGATCCCGAGCGGTTCGCGAAGCTCGCGCTCGCGCCGGCACGGGTCGCGCGCGTCTTCTCGGACCCCGAGACCAAGACGATCCAGGCGATCGTGGACGAAGACCAACTGTCGCTCGCCATCGGGCGCAACGGACAGAACGTCCGGCTCGCCTCCGAGCTCACCGGTTGGAAGATCGACCTGTACTCGAGCCGCGAGTGGTTGGAGCGCGGCGGGGAAGGGCCGCTGTTCGCTCCGCTGCCGCCGACGGAAGACGAGGCTGCCACCAAGGTCTCGCTCCGCGAGCTGAAGGGTCTGCCGGTGGAACTGGTAGACGTGCTGGAGCGCGCCGGGCACAAGACCCTGCAGGACATTCTCGATCTCGAGCGGGAGGACGTCGACAAGATCACGGACATGACGCCCGAGATCGCGGACAAGCTGATGGCGTTCCTGAACGAGATGACCGAAGAGGGCGGCGACGACGAGGCGGCGCCCGGTGCGGTGGGTGACGCCGGTGCGGGCGGAGAGGGCGGGGGGAGCGGGGGGAGCGGGGGCGGCGCGCCGGCGCCGGTGGCGTGAGCGAGCGGCTGGTCCGGCTGTTGGGGCTGGGCGCCCGCGGTGGCGGCGGGCGGGTGGTGATCGGGGTGAGCGGGGTGCGGGCGCAGCTGCAGCGTGATGCCCTGTCGTGCGTCGTGCTCGCGGCGGACGCGAGCCTGCGCACCCGGGAAAAGGTCGAGCGTCTGGCGCGGGCACGACGCGTACCCGTGCTGGTAGGTCCGGTGGCGGAACGGTTGGGGGCGGGGCTGGGGCGGCCGCCGGTGCAGGCCGTCGGCGTGGCGGATGCCGCGTTGGCGCGTGGGTTGGTCGGGTCTTTGGAGGAGTGAGTGACGACGACGCGGATTCACGATCTGGCGGCTGAATTTGGGATCTCCTCTGAGCAGCTGATGGGCATGCTCAAGGAGCAGGACATCTTTGTGCGCAGCCACCTCTCGCCGCTCAAGCCGGAGCAGGTGGCGCTGATGCGGGCGCGCTGGGAGCGTGAGAAGCGGAAGCAGAAGGACGCGCCCGCGGCGCCCAAACGACGCCGCGCCGTGAAGGCGGTCGAGCCGGTAGCGGCGGTGGAGCCCGACGGGCGGCCCAAGCGTCGCCGCCGCACGGCGGCCGAGATGGCCGCGGTCGACGCGGAGGCCCAGGCCGAAGCGGCGATCGAGGCGGAGCGCGAGCTCAAGGCGCGCGAGGCGCTCGAGGCGGCCAGGGCGGTGGACGAGGAGCAGAAGCCGTCGCTCGAGGAGCGCGCCGCGGCGTTGTTCAAGGAGGTTCCGGTGGCCGAGGAGGCCGGGGCGGAGTCGGCGAGCGCCGCTCCCGCCGCGGCCCATGCCGCCGCGCCGTTCACCACGTCCCCCCTCCCGCCCGCCTCGGCGCGGCCCATGATCCCGACCCCCGTGCGGCCCAAGCCGGTGGCGAGTGCCACGCCCGGCGGCGCCGTGCCGGCGCCTCCCCGACCCGTCGCGTCGGCGGCGCCGGGCGCGAGTCCGCTGGAGGAGCGGCGGCGCGAGAAGGGGAAGAAGCGCAAGAAGGGCAAGAAATCGCTGGTGGATCAGGAAGCGGTAGCCCAGAACATCTCGCGCACCCTGGCGTCGATCAAAGGGCCGGTGGCGAGGAAGGGAGCGCACCGGCGCGAAGAGGGGCCGAGCTTCCGTGAGGTCGAGGAGCAGAAGCGGCGCGACGAGAAGGAGCGCGAGAAGACGCTGGTGCGGGTGACCGAGTTCATCACGGTCTCCGAGCTCGCGAACATCCTGAAGGTGCCCGCCAAAGAGATCGTCGGCTTCGCCTTCAAGGAGCTGGGGCAGATGGTGACGATCAACCAGCGCCTCGATTTCGACATGATCGAGCTGATCGCATCGGCCTTCGGCTTCCAGGCGGTGCGCGAGGAGGAGTACGCCCTCGCCGCGTCCGAAGAGCCGCCCAAAGAAGAAGCGGGCGACCTCAACCTCAAGCCGCGCGCGCCGGTGGTCACGGTCATGGGCCACGTCGACCACGGCAAGACCTCGCTGCTCGACTACGTCCGGAAGGCCAATGTCGTGGCGGGCGAGGCGGGCGGCATCACGCAGCACATCGGCGCGTATCAGGTCACGCTCAAGGACGCGCGCTCGATCACGTTCCTGGATACGCCGGGCCACGAAGCCTTCACGGCCATGCGCGCCCGCGGCGCGCAGGTGACGGACATCGTCGTCCTGGTGGTCGCCGCCGACGACGCGATCATGCCGCAGACCATCGAGGCGATCTCGCACGCCAAGAACGCGGGCGTCCCGCTGGTCGTGGCGATCAACAAGATCGATCTGCCCGCCGCCAACGTGCAGAAGGTGAAGCAGGGCCTGCTGGCGCACGGCGTGGTGCTCGAGGAGTTCGGCGGCACGACGCTGGCCACGGCGATCTCCGCCAAGACGGGCAAGAACGTGCAGGAGCTGCTCGACCAGATTCTGCTGCAG
>WNEY01000503.1_pt1 | contig 28752 bp, 26 predicted proteins | sample 5400531 | NCBI WGS metagenome assembly WNEY01 (sample SAMN13153338, study PRJNA577476) | soil metagenome | isolation source: 200 cm saprolite under Douglas fir tree site 1 | place: USA:California | collected 2015-04-18
TATCGGCCCGGCGCGGGCGCGCGTTCCTCGCGGGCAAGCACGAAAGCGCCCTTGCCGCGATCATATGAATAAGTGCTCACCGTCGTCCCCTGGTCGTCCTCGCCCTCCGGCTCGCGGATGCGCACCTGGTTCGGGCGGAACTCCACCTCGGCGCGGTAGAGGTCGGGCTTGGAGAGCAGATCGACCAGCTTCCCCGCGCGCACCGTCTTGACGATCAGCTCGCTCGCCGTCGCGCCACATGTTTCGCAAGAGAGCTCCACCTCGATGTCCGGGACGCCGTCGCCGGTGACGTCGCGGGCGTCGACGTAGAGGATGCGCTGCGGCTCGTCCTCGTCGCCGGTAGCGCGCTCCCAGAGCGGCTTCCAGCGGCGGGGACGCTGCGCGGTGGCGGGCTCCAGGCGCCAGAGGCCCACGTAGTTGCGCTGGATGGGCCAGGCCGCGGAGCCCTCGCCCATCGCCTCTTGCGCGGGGCTGAGGCTCGTCCCCCAGAGCAGGACGTGCGCCTGGCCGTCCCACTCCACGCGACGCAGCGAGCGGATGCGGAAGCCCGGAAAGGGCCGGGGATGAAGCGCGGCCAGCTCTCCGCTCAAGGGAAGCGGCCTGCGCTCGAGCACGACTGCGATGGCGCGCGAGGGCTGGGCGAGCGGTCCCCCGGCCTCCAGCGTGGCGCGGTGCTCGGCGTCCTCCCACTGCAGGGTGAAGACTTTCTGGTCGCGATCGCGGCGGAGCTGTTCGAGGACCGGCGGTCCCCAGCCTCGCGTCAGCTGCCATTCCAGATCGGTGAGCGCCGGCGCGAGCTGCGGGTCGAAGATGAGCCGCAGCGCGAGCACGTCCGGTCCGTTCCTGGCCTCTTCCCAGGCGATCTGTACACGGCCCAGATTGTCTGCCCCGCGCGCGAGCGCGCACTCGGCGTGGCCCGATGGAGCCGCCAGCGCCTCGGCGCAGGGCTTGAGATCGGGCATGGCGCGGAGCTGCGCAAAAGGCTGGTCCAGATCGAAGTGCCCGAAGCGGCGCGGCGAAACCGCGGGAGGCGGGGGCTTGACCGCCTGGCCGACCGCAGGCGGCGGTGGCTGCGGCGGCTGCACGGCAGGCGACTGCGGCAAGACGGTGGTGGCGCCGACGCCGCGGGGAGCGGCCGCAGGTTGCGGGGCCTGCTCGAGCGCGGCAGGCGCGACCTGCGCCTTGGGCACTCTCTGGTGGGGCCACGCCTGCGCGGAGCCCGACCAGGCGAGCATCAGAGCCGCGCAGGGCGCTGTCGACAAGATCCGCATCGGAAGAGAAAGAGAATACCGCCGAATCTCTCGACCCGCACGTCCTGTTTCGATCACGCCTCGGCGCTGACCGTCACCTTGATCTTCGCCGTCACCTCCGAGTGCAGCTTCACCTGCACCTCGTGCGTGCCGATCTCCTTCAAGGGCTCGGGCAGGTGGATCTGCTTGCGCTCCACCTCGTACCCCTGCGCCTGCAGCTGCTCGTGGATGTCCTTGCTGGTGACCGACCCGAAGAGCTTGTTCTCCGCTCCGGACTTGCGGGTGAACCTGAGCTCGATGGCGTTGAGCTTCTGTGCCATCGCGCCCATGTTGGTCTTCTCCTTCGCGGCGCGCGAGAGGATGCCCGCCTTGTTGTGCTCGAGCTGGCGCAGGTTCTTGGCCGTCGCGGGCACCGCCAGCTGGCGGGGCAGGAGATAGTTGCGGCCATAGCCAGGCTTCACCTCCACCATGGCGCCGGCCTTGCCCAGGTTGTCCATGTCCTTCGTGAGGATGACTTTCATGGGCGTCTCCTACTGGTGCTGCATGACGGTGTAAGGGAGCAACGCCAGGTTGCGGCCGCGCTTGATGGCGGTGGCCACCTCGCGCTGGTGGCGCGCGCAGTTTCCCGAGATGCGCCGCGGGACGATCTTGCCCCGCTCGGTGACGAAGTACTTGAGGTCGGCCGCGTTCTTGTAGTCGACCTTGAGGTTCTTGTCGGCGCAGTAGCGGCACACCTTGCGCCGGCCGAAGCCGCGGCCGCCGCCGCGGTCCATGTCGTTGCCGCCGCGATCGCCGCGCTCGGAGCCGCGATCGCCTCCGCGCCCCGCGCCTTTGCCGTAGCTGCCTTCCTTCTTGTATCCGCCGTTCATGGTCACTCCACCTCAGGGGGAAGTTCGACATCCTCGGCGTCGCGGTCGCCCCGGTCGCGGAAGCCCTCGAAGCCCGCGGGTTCTTCGCGCGCCGCACGCTCGGGCATCTCCGGATCGCCGGGCAGCTTCACGTCCGCCTCGACCGCGCGCGCGTTGACGTCGACGTCGTCGGAGATCTTCACCGACTGGTACTTGAGCACGTCGTCGGTCATGCGCAGGTTGCGCTCGAACTCGGCCACGGCCTTGACGTCGCCCAGGTAGAGGAAGCGGATGTAGATCGCGCGCAGGTTCTTCTTCACCTCGTACGCGGTCTTCTTCTTGCCCCAGTTCTCCACCTTGATGACCTTGCCGCCGTCGCGGTGGACGATGCCGCGCATGCGCTCGACGATCTTGTCGACCAGGTCCTCGGCGAGATCGGGCCGGACCAGGAAGAGCGTCTCGTATTCGCGCAGGTGAGTCCCCGGCGGGTGCTGCGGGGGACCGCCTGTGGTGGTCGGTGTTTCTGCTTGCTGCATTTTCTGCCTCTTGGGTTGTAGCGGCGTGTGCCGCGAGGTTTACTGCGCTGCTTCCTCTTTCGGCCTGCGGTTGAACTTGTTCATTGCCAACAGCGGTCCTTCGAGGAGCGCGGCCACCGCGGCGTCCGCCGCCTGCGGCACCAGGTCCCTGAGAGCTTCTTCTTCCTCCGCTGCAAACTTCGAAAGCACCCAGTCCGCGCCTTCCCACAGTGGAGGGGGTCGCCCCACTCCGAATCGCACCCGCACGAAATCGGGCGTGCCCAGGTGCTGCTTGAGACTGCGCAGGCCGTTGTGGCCGCCGTCTCCTCCGCCGACCTTCACCTGCAGGCGCCCGAACTCCAGATCCATGTCGTCGTGCGCCACCACCAGCTCGGTGGGCCCCACTCTCCAGAAGCGCGACGCGTGGCCCACCGACTCGCCGCTCTCGTTCATGTACCTCTGCGGCAAGAGCACCGCGACGGGACCGCCGCCCGCGCGCCCCTGTCCGAGGAGCGCGTTCCATCGGGTCTCGGCGAGCGCCACTCCCAGCTTCCCGGCCGCCACGGTTGCGATGCGGAAGCCGATGTTGTGCCGGGTGCGCTCGTACTTCGAACCCGGATTGCCCAGGCCGACGAGGAGGCGCATTTACTTCTTCGGGCGCGATTCGCCGCGAGAGTCGCCGCCAGGAGCCTTTGCCGGTGCGCCGGTTGCAGGAGCGCCGGGCGCGACGCCAGGAGCCGCCCCGGGAACGCCCGGAGCAGCCGGAGCAGCGCCCTCCGCGCCAGGAACAGCCACAGCGCCCTCCGCGCCCGGAACGGCGGCGGCCGCCGGCTTGACGACCTCCTCCTCTTTCTCCGGCACGGCCACGACCGCGATGGTCTGATCGCCCTTCACCTTGAACTTCACGCCCGCGGGCGTCTTCACGTCCTTGATGTGCAAGGACTCGGTGATCTGGAGGTGCGAGACGTCCACCTCGATCTTCTCGGGGATGTCGCCCGGCTTGCACTCGACGGGAAGCGTGCGCGACACCTGCTGGAGGATGCCGCCTGCAGTCACGCCCTCGGGCTTGCCGATGAGAATGACCGGGACGTTGACCACCACGTCCTTGTCCATGCGGACCTCGAGGAAGTCCGCGTGGAGCAAGTGCCCGTCCACCGGGTCCTGCTCGTAGTCCTTGAAGAGCACGGTGCGGGTGTCGCCGTCGATCTGCAGCTTGATGACGGTGTTGAACTTGTGCGGGGTGGCGATGGCCTTCTTGATGGCCTCGGGATCCACCGCGATGTGCAGCGGCTTGTCGTACGGTCCGTAGCAGACCGCGGGGATGAGGCCCTTGGCGCGGAGCCGGTGGGCGGGGCCCTTGCCGGACTGGTCGCGCTTCTGGACGCTGAGGTTGCTGACGTCGTTCGCCATGATGCCTTCTCCTTCGTGACCGGACGCCGCCGCCGCGGGAGGGCAGGCCCGCGTGCATGGGTTTGGCGGTGCCGGGGAAAAAAGCCCGGGCCTTCAAGGAGCCGGCGCTTCTAGCATGCTCGAAAGAGGCATGCAAGGAGCTGGGGAGGGAGCGCATGCTCCAAGTCTTAAATCTCACCGCGAAGGCGCGAAGACGCGAAGATCATTTTGGTGGGTGCCCACTTGTGGGTTGGGAGCCGGTCCGTCGGCGCGGCGTTTGCTAGTGCGTCGAGCGCTGCATCAAAACGGACCGGGGGCGGCGGGGCATGTGGGTGGACTCGTGGTCCATTTGAAACGCAGAAGGTCATTCCGATTCGCTACCGTGGTCTCGTTCTGGACGCGGGCATCAGGTTGGATCTGCTGGTCGCGGGCGAGTTGGTGGTGGAGCTGAAGAGCGTCGATCGCCTGCTGGACGTCCACTCCGCTCAGTTGCTCACCTATCTCAAGCTCGGCGGCTATCCACTGGGACTGCTGATCAACTTCAACGTCCCGTTGCTCAAGAACGGGATCCGCCGAATCGTGCACCACGCTCCCGAATGAGCACCAACCAAATTTTTCTTCGCGTCTTCGCGCCTTCGCGGTGAGATTTAGGACTTGAAGCCTTTATACAAAGAGGGAACTGAGGGAGTCCGCGTTGTTGATTCGGCGGATCGCCTCGCCGAAGATCTTCGCGACCGAGAGCTGGGTGATCTTGGGGCAGTTGCGAGCGTTCTCGCGCAATTGCACGGTGTTGGTCACCACCACCTCGTCGATGTTCGAGGTCATGAGCCGCTCGATGGCCGGCCCGCTCAGCACCGGGTGTACCGCGTACGCCACCACCCGCTTCGCGCCCGATTCGGCCAGCGCCTTGGCGCCCAGCGCGAGGGTGCCGGCGGTGTCGATCATGTCGTCGAGGAGCAGCGCGGTCTTGCCCTTCACGTCGCCGACGATCTGCATCACCTCGGCCACGTTGGCCTTCGGGCGCCGCTTGTCGACGATGGCCAGCGTCGCGCCCAGCCGCTTGGCGAAGGCCCGCGCGCGCTCCACGCCGCCCGCGTCGGGGCTCACCACCACCACTTCCTCGGGCCGGGCGCCGTACTTGCGGCGCATGTCCTCGAGCAGGACCGGCGAGGCGTAGAGGTGATCGGAAGGCATGTCGAAGAAGCCCTGGATCTGCCCGGCGTGCAGATCCATCGAGACGAACCGGTCCGCGCCCGCAGAGGTGATCAGGTCCGCCACCAGCCGCGCCGTGATGGGCGTGCGCGGCGCAACTTTCCGGTCCTGCCGCGAGTAGCCGAAGTAGGGAACTACCGCGGTGATCGACGCCGCCGACGCGCGCCGGGCAGCGTCGATCATGATGAGCAGCTCCATCAGATGGTCGTTCACCGGCGTGGAGGTGCTCTGCACGAGGAACACCTCGCGCCCGCGCACGTTCTCGGCGATCTCGATCTGGATCTCCCCGTCGGAGAACTTGCCCACCTCGCACTTGCCGAGCGGCATGTGCAGGTATTCGCAGATCTCCTTCACCAGAGGCTTGTTGGAGTTCCCCGCGAAGACCACGAAGTCGGGCGCGTCGGCCATGTGCGCCTTGTACCTAAGAGACGCGCGCAGATCCAGCGTCAGCCGCTGGCTGCGGCGGCGGGTGCGGGCGGCGTGCCCCGCGACAGCTCGCGCTCGTACTCGGTGAGGATGATCTGCTCCATCCGCTCGCGGGTCTCGCTGTTGAGCGGGTGCGCGATGTCCTTGAACGTGCCGTCCTTGCGCCGCTTCGCCGGCATGGCGACGAAGAGGCCGGTATTGCCGTTGATCACCTTGAGGTCGCGCACGACGAAGCAGTTGTCGAGCGTGATGGTGACGTAGGCCTTGAGTCTTTCCTCATTGACCGGAAAGACGCGGACCTCGGTGATCTCCATGGTGCAACCCCTTCCCGCAGATGCACGATCCCGAGGCTAGACGGTAGCCCTCCGCCAGACGGGCTGTCAAACGCTCGTCCCCCTCTGTGGAGATCAAGGTCAGATCCCCGGGCGTTGACGTTACTTGCAGGTTCCGGTCGCCGGGGCGCCCAGCGTGAGCTGCAGATGGAGATCGGTGCCCACGGTGTAGGCGCCGCTGACGGTGCCCTGCACGCAGATGACGCTATTCTGCGAAACGACCACCGTCACCGTCACGGTGCCGTTCTGCGCGGGCGGGGCGAAGGCCAGCTGCATGACGCCGCCGTCCAGCGACTGGGGCTGGAACGCGGGCTTGTACGTCTTGGTGTTCGACTGCGCATCGGTCACGGTGACGACCATCCCGTCGGCCTGCGCGGGGAGGTTGTCCACCTCGACGAATACGCCGGCCTTCTCCTCGGCGAAGCTGCAAGCGCACAGGAGCGCGAGAGCGGAAATTCGGAGGCGCATCAGAACCGGACCCCCACGTCGCCGCCACCGCCCACCACCATGGTGTCGGGGTGGTCGGGGAAGATGACCAGCAGCACGACGGAGGTGACCAGGCTCGCGCCCGCCACGATGGCGGCGATGGAGGCGCGCTTTCCGTAGTCGTTGGCCTTGGTCAATAGATCCGGCCGGAGGCGGCCCTCGTACTCGAAGGTGTGGGTGTAGGCGCTGTTCGCCTGGCTGGCCCCGAGCGCCTGGCCGCCGGCGAAGATGGCGCCGCCGACGAATCCGCCCATGAAGAGCCAGGCGATCGTTCGGCCCGGGTTGGGCGAGAAGGGCGCCTTGACCACGCGCGGCCCCGTCGATCCGCGCGAGGTGAGGGACTCGCCCGCGGACGGCGCCTGCACGCGGATGACGTAGGGGACGTTGGGCGCTCCCGATCGGCCCGGCCCGTTGCCGTATTTGTCGGAAGCCTCGAGGTAGTACTCGATGTCGGCGGTGGCCTGGCCGGCGGGGACGGTTGCGGTGTAGTCGTCGCCGCCGATGTTGCCCATGGGGAGCGCCCTGTAAGCCTTCTCGCCCACGTGCCGGAACATGACGGTCGGCCCCTGCACGCCCGTGTCGCCGCCGATGCGGGCGTTGATCTCGATGGGCGCGCCCTTCGTGGCCTGGGTCACCGCGCTGTGGGTGATGGCCGGCGGCGCGCCTTTGGGCTTGAAGGTCACGGTGGGCGGCGGCGCTTCTTTCGGCGCGACGATGATCTTCTTCTCTTCCTCGACGACGATGGGGAGCGGCTTCTCGGGCGCGCCCGCGCGCGAGGGGCCGTTGCCGGCGTGGTCCCAGGCCTCGATGTAGTACTCGAGGGCGTCCACGCTCACCAGGGCCGCGGGGATTTCCGCCGAGTACTCGCCGGGCACGATCTTCGACGCGGTCATCCTGATGGGGACGTAGTCGTTGAGGCCCATGCCCTTCTTGCGCAGGTTGAGGATGGGGCCGAACACGCCGCTCGGGTCGGTGGCGGTGGCGGTGATGGTAACGGGCTTGCCCTTCGTGGCCTTGGTGATCGGCGTGTGATGGAGCACCGGGGGCTCGTCGTCTACCGGCCCCGCCACCGCTGGCGGCGCAGGGGCGGGCGCGGCGCCCTCGAGGGCCTTGCGCGTCTCTTCGTCGATCTCGGGCTGGGCCGGAGCGGGCGCCGGGGGGGCGGGCTGCGCCGTGCCCTTCTTGGACTTTTTCTTCTTGCTCGAGGTCTTGCTCTTCTTCTTCTTGACCTTGGCCGGCTTCTTCCCCGCCGGTGCCGCCGTGACGCCCGCGTCGGCCGTCGACGTCTGCGCCAAGGCGCCGCTGCTGAGCAGGAGGCTCGCGGCGGCGGCGACGACGAGCATGCGGACGTGCATGAAGGAGCCCCCCTCGGTTGCGAGCGACCTTACTTTTGCGCGCGCCTACCGTCAACGAAGGGAAGAAACCTCGGGACCGGACCCTGGTTTCTAAAGCAGATCTCGCCGCCGATGTTTCAGCGCAGGAAGGTCGCGCCGCACCTGCGCGATCCGCGCCGTATCGATCTGCGCCAGCGCAATCCCTTCCCCCTCCCCTCCGCAATCCGCCAGCACTTCCCCCCAGGGATCGACGATGCACGCATGCCCGAAGGCGTACCGGTTCTCCTGCGCCGGCCCGATGCGCCCCACCTGCGCCGGCGCGAACACATAGGCCTGGTTCTCGATGGCCCTCGCCCGCAGCAGCACCTCCCAGTGCGCCCGCCCCGTGTAGGCGGTGAACGCGGCGGGCACCGAGAGCACGTCCGCGCCCGAGTCGGAGAGCCTGCGGTACAGCTCGGGAAAGCGCAGGTCGTAGCAGACCGAGAGGCCGATCTTCACCCCCAGGCCGGTCAGTTCCGCGGCCGGCGCCAGGTCGATCCCGGGCGCAACCGTCTCCGACTCGCGATAGCGCGCGCCGTCGGGGATATCGACGTCGAAGAGATGCATCTTGCGGTACGCGGCGACGATCTTCCCCTGCGGCGAGATGAGCGCGCTGGTGTTGTAGATGCGCGCCGCATCCTCGTGCGCCCGCTCCGCGATCGATCCCGCCAGAAGCCAGATGCCCCGCTTCACGCACAGCTCCCGCAGCGGCGCGAGCTGCCGGCCCTCGAGCGGCCCGGCGAACACCTTCTTCTGCTGTGCCGGCCCGATGTGCTCCCACACCTCGGGCAGCCCGACAAGCAGCGCGCCGCGATCGGCCGCCTGCCCGACCAGCGCCAGAGCGCGCGCCTCGTTGGCCGCCCGGTCCGCGCCCGAGGTCATCTGCACTGCCGCTGCCAGGAACACGATCCCTCCGCCCCTGTTGACTACCACGGTCCGCTCTGCTAATTCGCGGTCCACATTTTCGGGCAGTTTCCGAAAGTGGGCGCGGTTCGGCCCGCTTTTTTTATTTGCGGAGCAGTGTAGTGGGACGCAAGGAAGAGATCCTCGAGAAGGTGCGGCAGCTCGCCGCCCCTCTCGCGGCAGAGGAAGGAATGGAGCTGGTCGACGTCGAGTTCGGCGGCGGCGGGGGCCGGCAGATCCTGCGCATCTACATCGACAGGCAGGGCGGCGTCTCGCTGGAGGACTGCACTTCCGTCTCGCGGGCCCTCTCGGCAGCGCTGGATGTGGAAGATCCTCTCCAGGGCTCCTATGATCTGGAAGTCAGCAGCCCCGGGCTGGACCGGCCGCTGCGGACCCCGGAGCACTTCCAGAAGTACGCGGGCGAGAAGGTCCGCGTGAAGACGTTCGGGCCGCTGCCCGAGTGCGAGAACCGCAAGACTTTCGTAGGGATCCTGAAGGGGTACGAGAACGGCAAAGTGGTGGTCGACGTGGATGGCAAGGTCTTCAATGTCCCCCACGGTCAGGTGAGCAAGGCGAACGTGGAACCGGTCTTCGACAACTAAAAACAAAGCGAGAAGAGAATGGCCGCACCCGCACAGCAAGCCCCGATCGTCAACCTGAACATGGTCCTCGACCAGGTGGCCAAGGACAAGGGCATCGAGCGCTCCGTCCTGGTGGACACGCTGCAGAACGCCATCACCCAGGCCGCCAAGAAGCACTTCGGGCAGGACCGGGCCATCGAGGCGACCTACAACGAGGACAAGCAGGTGGTCGAGGTCTTCCAGACCCTGACGGTGGTCGAGCGCGTCGAGGTGGAGGACCCCATCAAGGCCGTCAACCAGATCTCCCTCGAGGAGGCGGGCAAGAAGGGTATCGAGGCGGAAGTCGGGGACGAGCTGCTCTTCCAGATCTTCTACCGCCCCGAGGATGAAGAGGAGGCGCGCGTCCAGGACGAGCGCTACGGCGACATCCTCAAGCTCAAGACCTACCGCAAGGGCTTCGGCCGCATCGCCGCGCAGACCGCCAAGCAGGTGATCATCCAGCGCACCCGCGATGCGGAGCGCGAGAACGTCTTCAACGACTACAAGGACCGCAAGGGCGAGATCGTCTCGGGCATCGCGCTGCGGTTCGAGCGCGGGAACATCATCGTCAACCTCGGCCGCGCCGAGGCGGTGCTCCCGGTGCGCGAGCAGACGCCGCGCGAGAGCTATCGCGCCGGCGACCGCGTGCAGGCTTTCGTGCTCGACGTGCTCCGGGAATCGAAGGGACCGCAGATCATTCTCTCCAGAGCGACCTCCGAGCTGGTCCGCAAGCTCTTCGAGATGGAAGTGCCGGAGATCGCCGAAGGCGTGGTGGTCATCGAAGCCGTCGCCCGCGAGCCGGGCGGGCGCACCAAGATCGCGGTCGCCTCGCGCGACGGCGACGTCGATCCCGTCGGCGCCTGCGTGGGCATGAAAGGCAGCCGCGTGCAGGCGGTGGTGCAGGAGCTGCGCGGGGAGAAGATCGACATCGTCCCCTGGGACGAGGATCCCGCGCGCTTCGTCTGCAATGCGCTGCAGCCGGCGGAAGTGAGCCGCGTGCTTCTCGACGAGCAGAACAAGGCGATGGAGATCATCGTCCCCGACGACCAGCTCTCCCTGGCCATCGGCCGCCGCGGGCAGAACGTGCGCCTCGCCGCGCAGCTCACCGGCTGGAAGCTGGACATCAACAGCGAGAGCCGCGTCAAGGAGATGCGCGAGTTCGCCAGCCGCTCGCTGACGGCCATCGGCCTGCCCGAGGCGACGGTGGAATTGCTCTATGCCCATGGTTTCCGCAGCGCCAAGGACTTTGCCAACGCCTCGACCGAGGTGCTGCTGCAGATGCCGGGCATCAACGCCGAAAACGTCGAGCGCTACCTGGCGGCGGCCCGCGAGCAGATCGGCAAGGACGAAGAGGAGCTGGCCCGCATCGAGCGCGAGCGCGAGGAAGCGCGCGCCATCGAGGCGCGCCGGCATCCGAGCGATCTCACCCAGGCGGAGCGCCTCTTGCGCGTGCGCGGCATCAGCGAGCGCAACATCGAGCAGATGGCCAACGCGGGCTACCGCACTGTGGAGGACATCCACAACGAGCCCGACGTGGTGAAGTTCGGCGAGGCCACCGGGCTGGGCGTGAAGAAAGGCAAGCAGGTCAAGGCAGCGGTGGAGCACTACCTGCAGGAGGAGGCGCGGCTGAAGGCAGACCTGGACGCCAAGAGGGCGGCCGAGGTCCAGCCGCACGGCGCGTAAAGAGATCTTGGGGGGTCCAGGGGGGAGCGAGCTCCCCCTTGGTGTGATCGAAGAGGGTTTCGCTGGGAGGCATCGGACGGCATCTCGGAGTGAAGGGTGACAAGAGGAAGACGCACGCAACGCGTGCGTCCCGCCGGGCCGCATCGGAAATGCGTGGGGTGCAGAAGGGTTAGACCCCAGGCCGAGCTGATGCGGCTGGTCGCGGAGACCGGGCAGGCGGTCCCGGGCCTTCACAAGCCGGGGCGCGGTTGCTGGCTCTGCCGCGACGCAAAATGTGCAGTAGCGGCGCTCAAGTCGGGGCAGATCCCGAGGGCGCTGAAGGGGAAGGCCAAGGCACCCGGGTTGGGCCTTCTCCTCGAATGGATGGGGCTCCGCTCGCTTGACGGCGACGGAGGCAGCGGACTAAAGAGCTAGCCCCTTGGGGGCACGAGGCAATCGTGTCCCCCGGGGATTTAAGGGGTCGATTTGCTGGAAGGAAGAATGGCGAAGAAGCGCGTCTACGAGCTGGCGAAGGATCTCGGCCTGTCCAACAAGGACATGGTCGACTGGCTTCGCTCGCACGAATACGACGTCAAGAGCCACTCCTCGTCGCTCGAGGACGATCAGGCGCTGGCGGTGGTGGAGAAGTTCAAGGGCGAGAAAGCACCCAAGCCGGTAGCGCCCAGGCCGCCCTCCAGCGGCGTGGTGCTGCGCCGCAAGCGCGCCGACACGGCCGCCGAGGCCGAGCATGAGCACCTCCCGCCGCCGGAGCCGCCGCGCCCGCCCGAGGTGCGCGCGCCGCCGCCGGAGCCGGTCGTCGAGCTGCCGAAGCCCATCGCGGTCCAGGCCGAGCCGCCCCCGGTGGTCGAGGCGCGCCCACCGCCTTTGCCGGAGGCGCCGCCGCCCCCGCCGCCGGTCGCGGAGCACAAGCCGGCGCTGGTCGAGGCGCTGAAGCCCGAGCCTGTTCCGCAGCCGCAAGTCTCCCGCCCGCCCGAGCCGTTGAGAATGCCGTCAGCTCCGCACAGCAACGTGCCCGCCGGGGTCATCAAGGTCGCAGCGCGGCCCGCGCCGCCTCCTCCGCCGCGCCCGGCCGTGCGCGCTCCGCCTCCCAAGCCTTCGGGGCCCATCGTGCAGGGGCCGGGCGGGGTGCAGTCGGTGCAGGTGACCGAAAATATCTCGTCGCGGCCTACCGCGACGCGCGCGGTGGTGCTTTCGCGGCCGCTCATTCCCATCGCCCGGCCCGCTCCGCGCGGGACGGGCCCCGGCGGCGCCCCCGGCTTCCGGCCGCGGCCTGTCGGAGAGGTGCGCGAGCTGGCCGTGGTCAGCGGCGGCCCCGGCCGCGGGCGCGAGTTCATCGACGTCACCAAGGACAAGGCCAAAGGCAAGAAGGGCCCGCGCGTCGACAAGGTCGAGAGCCTCTCCAAGCAGGACCTCGTCGACCTGGCCCGCCAGCGCGCCTACGTGCCGGTCCGCGGGCACAAGAAGAAGAGCGCCAAGAAGGGCAAGCAGACCGAGATCACCGAGATGTCGGAGCACAAGAAGGTGCTCCGCATCGACGAGACCATCACGCCCAGCGAGATGTCGCAGGCCATGGGCGTGAAGAGCGCCGACCTGATCCGCAAGCTGGTCGCCGCGGGGAAGATGATCACCCAGAACCAGCCCATCGACTTCGACACCGCCAGCCTCCTGGCGATCGACTACGGCTGGAAGGTGGAGAAAGTCGGCTTCGAGATCGACGAGTTCATCCAGGAGACCGAGGACAAGCCCGAGGAGCTCTTCCCCCGGCCGCCGGTGGTCACCATCATGGGCCACGTCGACCACGGCAAGACTTCGCTGCTCGACGCCATCCGCAAGGCCCACGTCGCCGAGGGCGAGGCGGGCGGAATTACGCAGCACATCGGCGCCTACAGCGTGGATGTCATCGGCTCCGACGGCGGCGAGGCGAACATCACCTTCCTCGACACGCCCGGCCACGAGGCCTTCACCGCCATGCGCGCCCGCGGCGCCAACGTCACCGACATCGCGGTGCTGGTGGTCGCCGCCGACGACGGCGTGATGCCGCAGACGGTGGAGTCGATCAACCACGCCAAGGCCGCCGAGGTTACCATCGTGGTGGCCATCAACAAGATCGACAAGCCGGGCGCCAAGCCCGACATGATCAGGCAGCAACTCAACGAGCACGGCCTCATCCCCGAGGAGTGGGGCGGCGACACGATGATGATCCCCGTCTCCGCCCGCACCGGCGAGGGGCTGGAGAAGCTGCTCGAGGCCATCCTGCTCCAGGCGGAAGTGCTCGAGCTGAAAGCGAATCCGAATCGGCCGGCGCAGGGCGCGGTCATCGAGGCCAAGCTGGAGAAGGGGCGCGGGCCGGTGGCCACCGTGCTGGTGCAGGACGGCACGCTGCGCGTCGGCGACGCCATCGTCACCGGCGTCAACCACGGTCGCGTGCGGGCGATGATGAACGAGCACGGCGAGTGGGTAGACGACGTGCCGCCCGGCTTCCCGGTGGAAGTGCTGGGTCTCGACGGCGCGCCCGTCGCCGGCGACGACTTCAACGTCGTCGAGGACGAGCAGGCCGCCGCCGTCGTCGCCGAGCACCGCCTCAAGAAGCAGCGCGAGAAGGAGCTGTCGAAGAGCAACAAGCTCTCCATCGACGACCTCCTCGCCAAGGGCAAGAAGGACGAGCAGAAGGTCCTCAAGATCATCGTCAAGGCCGACGTGCACGGCTCGGTGGAAGCGCTGAAGAATGCCCTGACCAAGCTCGGAACGCCCAAGGTGTCCGTCGACGTCATCCACTCCGCGGTGGGCAACGTCACCGAGTCCGACGTGATGCTGGGCGCGGCCTCGAAGGCGATGATCGTCGGCTTCAACGTCAAGCCCGAGTCGAAAGCGGCGGAGACGGCCGCCTCGCAGGGCGTGACCCTCAAGCTCTACAACATCATCTACGAGGCGCTGGACGAGGTGAAGCTGGCCATGGAAGGCCTGCTCGAGGCGATCATCAAGGAGAAGGTGATCGGCCACGCCAAGGTGCTGCAGACCTTCAACGTGCCCAAGCTCGGGGCCATCGCCGGCTCCTCGGTCACCGACGGCAAGGTGGCGCGCTCGGCGATGGTGCGGCTGATGCGCGATCAGAAGTCCATCTTCACCGGCAAGATCGCCTCGCTGCGCCGTTTCAAGGACGACGTCAAGGAGGTCGAGAAGGGCTTCGAGTGCGGCATCGGCATCGAGAACTTCAACGACTTCCAGCCTGGAGACGTCATCGAGGCGTATGAGCTGGAGACCATCCGCCCTTCCCTGACGTGACGATGTGGTCGTCGGCGTCCTCAGGCTCACGCTCTACATCCACGGCGCCCGGTCGCTGAAGGACAAGCGCCAGGTGCTGCGCAAGGTCGTGGACCGGGTGCGCGCGCGCTACAACGTGGCCGTGGCCGAGGTCGGCGATCAGGACATCTGGCAGACCGCCGTCGTCGGCGTCTGCGCGGTGGCCAACGACCACAGCTTCGTCAACGAGGTGCTCGACAAGATCGTGCGCGACGCGGGACAGATCGCCGAGGTCGTCAAGCGGGAGATGGAGATCGAGACGTACTCGGAGATGAAGCAGGACTGGGCGCAGAAGCCGGAGCTCGCGGAGGAGCCGGCTCAGCCGGCGTCGCCAGTCGCGGAGCCCGGGGCGGAGCACAAATGAGCACGCACAACCGGCCCGAGCGCGTGGGGCAGATGGTGCAGCAGCTCCTCGGCGAGATGTTCGCGCGCGGGATGCGCGATCCGCGCATCGGCTTCGTCACCATCACCGGCGTGAAGATGTCGCCCGACCTGCGCGAGGCGCGCATCTACTACGCGGTGCACGGCGACGACGGGCAGCGCAAGCTCACCGCCAAAGGACTGGAGAGCGCGCGCGGGTTCATCCGGCGCGAGATCGCGGCGCAGCTGCGGCTGCGCATCACGCCCGATCTGCACTTCAGCTACGACGAGGCCATCGACCGCGGCGAGCGCATCGAGCAGCTCATCCGGCAGGTGCACGAGGAAGACCGGGAGGCCCGGGGCGAAGGCCCGGGCCGGGCGGAGGTCGAAGACCGGAGCAAAGGCGAAGGCGGGCGCGAATGAAGGCCATCAACAAGGGCGTCAAGGGGCGCGACTGGAAGCCGGCGGAGAACCTTCCCCGCACCGTCGATGCCTTGCGGAAGGCCAGCCGGATCCTCATCACCATGCATCGCGGCCCCGACGGCGATGCCCTGGGCAGCGCGCTCGCGCTCGCCTGCGCTTTGCGCGAGATGAGGCGCGAGGTGGTGGTCTACAACCCCGACGATCTTCCCTACAACTTCCAGTTCCTCCCCGGCGCCGGCACCGTCTCGCGATCGCTTTCGCCCGACGCGGCGTTCGACGTGACCATCGCCACCGATGCGGGAGCTTTCGATCGGCTCGGCCCCGACGTGCCCAAAAAGCCGCGCCGGGGAGTGCTGATCAACCTCGACCACCACATGACCACCGAGCCCTTCGGCGATATCAACTACGTCGATCCGCACGCCGCCTCGGTGGGCATTCTCGCCTACAAGATCATCCGCGGCCTGGGGCATTCCGTCAGCGCGCAGGCGGCGCAGTGCATCTACGCGAGCATCCTCGCCGACACGGGGTGCTTCCGCTATTCGAGCACCGACCCGGAGTGCCTGCGGGTGGCGGCCGAGCTGCTCGAGGCGGGCGTCGATCCCTGGGAGATGACCATCCGCGTCTACGAGATGCAGCCTCTCGCGCGCATGCGGCTCCTCGCCGACGTGCTCAAGACGCTGGAAGTGCACGGCAAGCTCGCCACCATCACCATCACCAATCAGATGATGGCCTCCACAGGCACGCACCTCGATCTGACCGACGGGTTCATCAACTACGCGCGCTCGGTGGACGGCGTGGAAGTGGCGGCCAGCTTTCGCGAGCCGGCCGACGGCTCGCGCGCCTGGCGCGTCTCGTTCCGCTCGCGCGGGCGCGTCAACGTCGCCGCCATCGCGCAGAAGTTCGGCGGCGGCGGGCACCACAACGCCGCCGGCTGCAGCATCGAGGGGGAAGAGGGCTCGGTGCGGGCGCGCATCGCCGAGGAGATCGAGCGGGCGCTGAAATGACCGCCGCGGAAATGTCGGGCGTGGTGGTGGTGGACAAGCCGAGCGGCCCCACCAGCTTCGACGTCGTGCGGCGCGTGAAAGGCCTCTTCAAGGCGAAGCGCTGCGGGCACACCGGGACGCTCGATCCCACCTCGACCGGGATCTTGCCCATCTGCATCGGCGATGCCACCAAGGTCGCTTCCTTCGTGGCCGATGGCGAGAAGGAGTACGACGCCGTCGTCCGCTTCGGCGCCATCACCGACACCCAGGACGCGGCGGGGCGGACGCTGGAGACGCGCCCGCTCGAGGGCTTCAGCGAGGAGCGGGTGCGCGAGGCGTTGAAGGGCTTCGAGGGCGTGATCGAGCAGACGCCGCCCATGTACTCGGCGCGCAAGGTGGACGGGAAGCGGCTCTACGAGCTGGCGCGCGCCGGCGAGGAGGTGGCGCGCGAGTCTCGCCAGGTGAACATCGACGAGGCGCGGATGACTTTTTTCCGCTCGCCCGACGTGGGCATCTTCCTGCGCTGCTCGAAGGGCACGTACGTGCGCACCCTGGCTCACGATCTGGGCCTGAAGATCGGTTGCGGCGCGCATCTGCGCGAGCTGAAGCGGGTGCGCGTCGGGCCGTTCGGCATGGAGGAATCGGTCGGGCTCGACACGCTGATGGCGGCCGCGAAGGATGGCCGCGAAAATCTGATGAAGTATCTCCTGCCCATCGGGCGCGCGCTTCAAGAATTGGACGAGCTGCGGCTCGATCACGAGCTCGCGCGCCGCGTCGCGCACGGGCACACGCCGGGTCCCTCCGATCTGTCGCGCTTGCGCGCGCCGCCGTTTCCGCGCGGGCGGAAGGTGCGCCTGATCGATCCGGAGGGGCGCGTGCTGGCGGTCGCGGAGAGCGACGGAGTGGGAACGCTCAAGCTCCTGCGCGTGCTGGTCTCCGGCTCGCAGGCGCTGGTCGGGCGCGAGGAAGAAGATTGAGCGCTGCGACGTCAGCAGGCGCTTCGAGCGAGAACACCGAGAGCTTCACGCCGGGAGCGGATTGGGCCGCGCCGGATGCGGCGCCTGTGCCGGGGCCGGGCGAAGTGATTCTCCTTCTGGCGCCGCTCGATGTCGGGCAGGCGCGGCTCTCGCAATTGCTCGAGGCACTCTCGCCGCGCGAGCGCGCGCGGTACCAGAGCTTCGCCCACCAGGACCATCGCGCCCGCTGGGGCGCCGCCCGCGGGATGCTGCGCGAGGTGCTGGGCCGCGCCACCGGACGCGCGCCGGCGGAGATCGAATTCCGCTATGGACCGCACGGAAAGCCGCACATCGAGGGGCCGCGCTTCAACATCAGCCACTCCGGCGGGCTGGCGCTGATCGCGCTCGGCCAGGTCGAGGTGGGGGTCGACGTCGAGCTGCCGCGGCGCCGGCGCACCGACGACATCGCGCGGCGTTTCTTTGCGCCCGGCGAGAAGGAGCGGCTCTTCGCCCTCGATCCCGAGGTGCGCTACCAGGCGTTCTTCCGTCTCTGGACCTGCAAGGAGGCATTTCTCAAGGCGACCGGCGAGGGGCTGTCGCGATCGACGCGCTCGTATGAAATCGATCTTCCCGCCGCGCGGCTCCTCTGGGCGAAGGGCATTCCCGACGCGCCGGAGCGCTTCTCGGTTCATCCGCTGGAGACGGGGACCTCGTGCCGCGCCGCGCTGGTCGCCGAGGGGCGGGTTTCGCTGCGGCGGTATCGCTGGCCGTGAAAAGGGGACGGCAGGCCGCCGCCATGACAAAGGCATGACAAGGCAGGGCGCATCTTTCCGGGCATGCGCGTCCTCCTCGTGCAACCGCAGACGCCGGTCACGTATTGGGGTTTCCAGCACGCGGTAAAGATCATCGGCAAATCCGCGCCGCATCCCCCCCTCGGGCTCATCACTCTCGCCGCGCTCCTGCCCAAATCGTGGGAGCTGCGGGTCATCGATCTCAACGTCGTCGCCCGGCTGACCGACGAAGACCTGCGCGGCGTCGACGCCGTGCTGGTCACCGGCATGCTGGTGCACATCCGCAACATGCGCGAGCTCCTGGCGCGCACCAGGAAGCTGGGCGTGCGCACGGTGCTGGGCGGGCCGGCGGTGACCACCTCGCCCGAGTCGTTTGCCGATGCGGACCACATCTTCATCGGCGAGGCCGAGGGCCGGCTCGATCAGCTCGTCCGGGCGCTGGAGACCGGCGATGCCCCGCGGGTCCTCTCGCCGCCCGAAGGCGAGCGGCCCGGGCTGCACGACGCTCCTCCGCCCCGCTTCGATCTGCTCGACATCCCCCGCTACACCTCGATGAGCATCCAGTACTCGCGCGGCTGCCCGTTCCGCTGCGAGTTCTGCGACATCATCGAGATCTTCGGCCGCGTGCCGCGCACCAAGACGCCGGAGCAGGTGATGGCGGAGTTCGATGCGCTGCTGGCGACTGGTTTCCGCGGCACCGTCTTCGTGGTCGACGACAACTTCATCGGCAACCGCAAGCTGGTGGCCAAGCTGCTCCCGCGCATCGAGGAGTGGCAGCGCGCGCACGGCTGGCCGTTCGAGCTGTACACCGAGGCGAGCGTCGACCTGGCGACGCTGCCCCAGCTCGTCGAAGGGATGGCGGCGGCGGGATTCTCGGCGGTCTTTCTCGGCATCGAGACGCCGGAGCCCGCTTCCCTGCGCGAGACGCAGAAGCTGCAGAACCTCAAGATCGATCCGGCCGAGGCGGTGCACAGGCTGACCAAGGCGGGGCTCGAGGTCTATGCCGGGTTCATCGTCGGCTTCGATGCGGACGGGCCCGGCATCTTCGAGGCGCAGAAGGAATTCATTTCCGGGCTGCCCATCCCGGCGGCGATGATCGGCATTCTCACCGCGCTGCCCAGCACGCAGCTCTGGCGCAGGCTGGAGCGGGAGGGCCGGTTGCGCGGTGCCTCGAGCGGCGATCAGTTCGACCGGCCCAATTTCGAGACGGCGATGGAGGAGACGGCGCTCCTGCGCGGGTATCGCGAGCTGCTCACCGGGCTGTACACGGCGGATGCGTACTACGATCGCTGCGAGAAGGTGATCGAGCAGATCGGCGTCGCGCATCCGATGCCCTACCGCGCGGGCGGTATCAGCGCGCTCTTGAAGTCGGCCTGGCGCCTGGGCGTGCTCTCTCCCCGGCGGCGCCACTTCTGGCGTCTGTTGCGCCGCTCGCTGCGCCGGCCGCACACCTTCGCGCGCGCGGTGGCCATGGCGGTGCAGGGCGAGCACATGATCCGCTACACCGAGGAGGACGTGGCGCCGCGGCTCGACGCGGTGCTCGCGAAGCTGCAGCGCGAGCCGCCGGCTCGGCGCCCGCCGGTGCTCAGCGTGCTGGGAGCCAGCTAGCTTCCGAGAACGCTTAGAGCCTGAAACCAACCTGCGCAAACAGCGCCGCGTCGGAGAGGCCGGCGTCGTCGTGCGGCCGCGGACCTTCGGTGCGCGAGGAGAGGGGCACGAGCGCGCGCACTCCCGCGAAGAAGCGCCGCCAGCCGAGGCCCGCTTCCGCTGTGGCCGTGGGGCGGATGTCGAGATCGACGCCATCGCGCCGGGAAGAGAAAGCGCCCAAGCCTAGTCCCAGATAGAGGGGCGTGTTGGTCAGCGCCCAGCGCCCGTCCAAAGATGCCCCCGCCCACGACCACGTCCCGGCGGTGCCGAGCGCGGTGACGCCGTAGGAAAAGCCGCCTTCCTCGCGGTGATAGCCGGCTGCAAGCCCGTAGGACGCGCCGCCGCCGCGCGGAGACTGCACGCCGCCGGCGACCGAAGAGATGACCAGAACTCCTGTTTCGTCTTCTTGCGCAGCGCGGGCCGCGCAGGCGACCAGCATCAGTGCGAGAACCAGTCGAGTCATGACCCCTCCGCGAGGAGAGATGTCATAATGACCAAAGTGGTTCCATTGGTCAGCATCGGTCAACTGACCGATGCGCAACCGCGCAGCTAGATCGCTTCGAGGAACTCCGCGTTGCTGCGGTACTCGGCCAGCGACTTGAGGAGCCGCTCCATCGCCTCGATGGGCTTCAAAGCGTAGAGAGCGCCGCGCAGCTTCTTCACCTTCTCGTACTCGTGCTGGCTGAAGAGCTTCTCTTCCTTGCGGGTGCCGGAAGTCTGGATGTTGATGGCCGGAAAGATGCGCTTCTCGGCGAGCTGGCGGTCGAGGTTGATCTCGGAGTTGCCGGTGCCCTTGAACTCCTCGAAGATCACCTCGTCCATTCGCGAGCCGGTGTCGATCAGCGCCGTGGCGATGATGGTGAGCGACCCACCTTCCTCGGCGTTTCGCGCAGCTCCGAAGAGCCGCTTGGGCCGCTCCAGCGCGCGCGAATCGACGCCGCCCGAGAGGGTGCGGCCCGACGACTCCACTTCCTTGTTGTAGGCGCGCGAGAGGCGGGTGATGGAGTCGAGCAGGATGACGACGTCCTTTCCCGCCTCGACCAGCCGCTTGGAGCGCTCCAGCACCATCTCGGCGACGTGCAGGTGCTCGTCGGTGGGGCGGTCCGCGCTGCTGGCGTAGACGTCCGCCTTGACGGTGCGCCGGAAGTCGGTGACCTCCTCGGGCCGCTCGTCGACCAGCAGCACCATCTGGATCACCTCGGGCCGGTTGGTGCTGATCGCGTGCGAGATGCGCTGCAAGATTATGGTCTTGCCCGCCTTGGGCGGCGAGACGATCAGCATCCGCTGTCCCAGCCCGATGGGCGCGACGATGTCGATCACCCGCGTGAGCAGATCCTTGGTGTTCGTCTCCATCACCACGCGGTCGTCGGGGTCGATGACGGTCAGGTTCTGGAAGGCGGTGCGTTTGGCCGCGTCCTGCGGCGTCAGCCCCTCCACCGTGTCCGTCCTGGTGAGCTGCAGCCGGCCGTTGCGCCGCACCGCCTGGCCGATGAGGTGCACGCCGGGCCGCAGCTTGTCGCGGTCGATCATGTGCCGCGGCACTTCGGGATCGTCCTGTTGGGGAAGGAAATTGTACTTGGCGCTCCGCAGGCGGCCGTTGCCGCGGTGGTCGACGTCGAGCACCCCCTCGATGGGAACCGCCGGCTCCTGCCGCTGTTGCTGCTGGTGGCGGGGCTGCTGTTGGGGCTGCCGCGGCGGCTGCTGTTGCGGCGGAGGAGGCCGCGGCTGCTGTTCGGTCGCGGGCTGGCCATCCGGCGGGGGAGCCGCGGGCTGCCCCTCGGGCGCCGCCTGCTGCTGCTCCGGCGCGAGGCCGTTCTCATCAGAGTCGTCCTCGCCGCTGTCGTTCTCCACATCGACGATGCGGCCCTGCGCATCGAGCGGCGGCTGGACGTTCTGCTGCCCGTGCTGCCCGCCGCCCTTTCCGCGCCGCCCGCGCCCGCCGCGCCGCTGCCGGCGGAACCTGCGCCGCCCGCCGCCACCCTGGCCCTGTGGATCCTGTCCCTGCACCTGTGGTCCCGGGGGCGCGCCGTTCGGGCCGGCCTGCGGGTAACGTGCGTTGCCCGGCTCGGGTGCATCAGCGGCCTGGACGGGCTCCGGCGCTGTGGGGGGACGGTGTCCTTCTCCGTTCATTCGTGACTCCGGTTACTTCTTCAGCAGGCGGCTGAGAAAGCCGCCCTTCGCCTGTTCGACAGGCTTGTTCTTGAGCCGCCTGAATTCGGCCTTCGCATCGGCGAAGTCCGGGTCCTTCTCGTACGCTCTCCTCAGAATCGCCTTGGCCTTTTCCAGATCGCCCTGCAGCTCGAGCAACTGGACGGCGAAGAGCGTGCCGCTGCGCAGGCGCGGCTCCATCTCCAGCGCCTTCTCGACGTGCGGCAGGCCCTGATCCGCCTTGCCGGTGCGCTTGAAGATGGCCATGCCGAGGTAGGCGTGAAACTCCGCCTCGGCGTGGTTGAGGGCGATCGCCTCGCGGAAAACCCCTTCCGCATCCTCCCACCGACCGGTCTTGAAGAAGATCTCGCCTTTCTGGAAAAGCCCTTCGGCGCGGAGGATCGCACCCACGTCGGTGGGGAGGCCTTTCGCCTTGCGGTCGAGGAAGACGTCGTGGTCCGCGCGCTTGTCCTTGTCGGAGAGCACCGAGTAGGCGTCGTTCACCTTGGCGAACAGCTCCTCGGCGGCCTTGCGCGCGGAGCCCAGCTCGAGGCCGCTGAAGGAGTCCGAATGGAACTTCTTCGCGGCGACGAAATAGGCCTTCTTGATGTCCTCTACCGAAGCGTCGGCGGGGAGGCCGAGGACGTGGTAATGGCTCGCTTCCTTGAGCCGATCGCGCTCGGAGAAGAGGAATTTGCGGGCCTCGCCTTCCCGGGGCTTGAACACCTTGCCGCGGTCTTCGTCGCCCGGCCCGCCAGGCGCTCCGGGTTGCTGCTTGGCTGCGGTCCTGGGTCCTCCGGAAACCATCAAGAGCCCGCTCTTGCACAGGTGATGCAGCAGCGGCAGCTCCTCGTCCTTGGCGCGGGCGAGGATTTCCCCGACGGTCCGCCCGCTGGTGGCCGCCGACGAGACGCTCTCGCCCGGCCAGGTGGTCTTGAGGGCGAACATCTCCCGCTCCAGCTCCGGGCTGCGGTTGAGCCGCTCCTGCGAGCGCTCCTTGAGCCAGGCGCGCGCCTGCTCGACGTCGCCCTGCTTTTTGGCCGCCTCGAGCACCAGCACCACCGGGCTCATGCGCGTGTCGGGAGTGGCGGCGACGGCGTCGGGAGTCTTCTGCTCGAAACGCCAGGTGCCTTCCTCCCAGCCGAGCGCGCCCAGGCAGACGTCGGTGGTCTGCTGCTTGAGGGCGACCTTGAGCTGCTCGGGCGTGAGCACGCGCGCGGAAGCGAGTGCCTCGTGCAGCGGGACGCCCTGCTGCTTGGCGAGGGCCACCGCGCGATCGAACGAGGTCTGCTTGATGACTCCCGACAGGACGAGCGGCGCGCCCACCGCCTCCGCTTTCAGGTTGGAGAGGCCGTAGCGGACCATGCCCTGCTGGAAAGTGACAACGCGCTTGGCGGAGTGCTGGGTGAGCGTCAACGTGCCGGTGGACTTGCTGCGCAGCATCTCGACGAAGAGCTGCGCGGCAGGCTTGTCGGCGAGATCTCCATCCACCGCGGCGCTGCTGCCGCTGTACTTGGAGAGCGCGTCGCGCAGTGCGGCGGGCTCGAACGGTTTGGCGAAGAACGCCGCCGGCTTCACCTTGGCTGCGAACTCGGGGGGAAGCTGCTTGTAGACCCCGCTCACCACCACGATGGGGATCTGCGCGCCCCAGGTCGCGGCGCGCGCCGCGGCGGCGAACTGGAAGCCGTCCAGCTCGGCGAGCACCAGATCGAGCAGTACCACCGAGAAGGGCGATCCGCCCTCCGCCGCCTGCGCGCACAGCTCCTGGGCTTCCTTGCCGGAGCGTGTGGTGCGCGCCGAGAGCCCCGCCTCGGCGGCGATGGAGGAGAGCAGCCGCGAGGCGCTCTGCTCGTCTTCGATGATGAGAATGGTGTGCGGCAAGTCAGCGCACCTCGAGATCGTAGGGAAGGGCGGCGCGGACCGTGCCCGGCTCGCCGAGAAGCTGGAGGGCGCGCAGCGCGCGCCTGGTCATGGGCAGGGAAGCGAGGCCGGCCGGCGCGGCGAAATCTTGAAGGTCGACCTCTGCGTCGATCTCGTCCTCGAGATCGACGCGCGCATCCTCTACGAATCCGGCGCGAATCTTCGCCGACCTGACGGCGTCCTCGAAGCTGCCGAGGTGATCGACCAGCCTGCGCTCGAGCGCCTGCGCGCCGGTCCAGACGCGGCCCTGCGCCACGGCGTCCACCTGCTCCCTGGAGAGGCCGCGCGCCTCGGCGACGCGGTCGATGAACTGGTCGTAGAAGCTCTCTACCCAGCTTTGCAAGTTACCGCGCTCCACGTCGGTCAGATCGCGCACCGTGGAAAAGATGTCCGCGCTCTCGCCGCGCTTCATGGTCGTCAGGGTGAGCCCCAGTTTTCCATACAGCTCCTGCGCATCGAAGTGCCCGATGAAGACGCCGATCGATCCCGTGATCGTGGAAGGCTCGGCCCAGATCTCCTCCGCGCCCGCCGCCACGTAATAGCCGCCCGAGGCAGCCACATCGCCCATGCTCGCGATCACCGGCTTCTTCTTCTCCTTCCGCGCCCGCACCAGCTCGCGCCAGATGAGGTCGGACGCGGTTCCATCTCCACCGGGCGAGTCGATCCGCACCACGATGGCCTTCACCGCCGAGTCGTCCGCGGCCCTGCGGATGCGCCGCGCGATCGGCTCCGAAGCGGCGATCCTCACCGCTCCGAAAGGACCCCGCCGGCTCTCGCCGCGGAGGATGTTTCCCTCGACGCGCACCACGGCGATTCGCGGCGGGGGCCCCCACTGCGTCTGGCGCAGCGCGGGCGGCTCCGTGCCTGTCTTCTCCAGGGAGACCTTGCCTCCCAGGAGCTTGCCCACCTCCTCTTCGAGCTGGTCGGGATAGACCAGCCCGTCCAGCAGCCCTGCTTCCAGCGCCTCCCTGGGCTTGAGGATGCCCTTGTCGAGGAGCGCCTTCAGCTTGCCCGTCTCGAGGTGCCGCTTCTCGCTGATCTTCTGGACGTAGCGTCCATACAGATCGTCGAGGAGCGCGTTCTCCACCTCGCGCTGCTCGCCCGACATCCCGCTGCGGGTGAAGACGTCGGGCGCATTCTTGTAGGCGCCGACGCGGAAGAACTCCGCCTTCACTCCGAGCTTGTCGAGGCCCGCGGCGGCAAAGAGCGCCGTCGCGGAAAAACCGTTCACCGTCAGGACGGCCTGTGGGGCAGAGTAAATCCTGTCGGCCGAAGTAGCCAGACTATATTCGAGGTCGCCGGCGGATTCCAGATAGAAAACGACCTTCTTGCCGCGGGCCCGCAGGGACTCGATACTTTCGCGGAGTTCTTCGGCTTTCCCCAAGCCGAAGGGCAGGTCGCCGAGGCGGAGGACTACGGCTTTCACGGTACGGTCTTCGCCCAGCCGGCGCAGGGCGGCGAGAGTCATCGCCAGCGGGTCGTGCTGCGTCTGGGGGAAGAGGAGGTGCCAGATGCTCGTTTTGGGGGGCTCGAGCGCCTTGTCGAGATCGATCAACGCCGCCCGCCCGATGGGCAACGGCAGCGAGGGCCAGCGCTCGGAGGACAGCCGGACGCGCCACTCCGTCTGGGTCGTTCCCTTGTCGACAAACTGCGGCGCCCAGGTGACGCCGAGGTGCGCCAGATCGACCTGCAGGCCGACCAGCCCCGTCGCCACGTTTGCACCGAGGATCGCGAACTGGCCGACGATGCGCAGACCGGGAATGACCGGGATGTGCCCTGTGACGAGGAAGTCCTTGTGGTCGAAGCCGCAGGGCGGGGCGTACGCGCTCTGGACTTCGCGGCACTCGCTCCAGCGCATGTCCAGCGCCAGCTCGAGGAATTCACGGAAGGGCTTGGTGGCGACGGACAGCCGCCAGCGGCGCGGCAGGAAGCCGGGCTCATTGGCGTCCTGCACGGCGCCGGCGAAGGAGAGCGCGTTCGTGGGGCGGGCGAGGAAGCCGAAGTCCCAGGCCGTGAAGTCGAAGTCGCCAGAGAACTTGCGGTAGGCGGCGCCGACCCCCAGCCAGCCCAGTTTGAATCCAAGGCCGATGCTGGCTCGGCGCGCGGAGATCGTGAACGGCGCGTTGGCGAACTCCGGGCCGAGGGCAAAAACGCCGCTGCGATGGAGCCAGTCGATTCCGAGGCCCGCCGTCAGCGGTCCCGCGCCGAGAGTCCCGAAGAGCGCCTCGGTGTGCCCGCGGACGCTGGTGCGGTTTCCGCCGGGCGTGGGAAGCGGCGCCTGGTTGAACCCGTTGTGGAGGAAATTCAGCTCCAGCCCTTGAGTGAATCCCAGCCCGCCGGGATTGCCGCCGAGCGAGGTGCCGTCGTCCTGCAGCGCGAACGATTCCGCCGGCGCTTCCGCCGTGGCCCAGTCCGCCTGCTGAGCCTGCGCGGCAAAAGCGACCAGGCACGCGGCCACTGCTCCACAACAAGTCCGCGCTGGAGTAAGGTCCGCGCTTCCACGGCCGGGAGACCATCGCATGCTCGACCCCAAGACCATCCGCAACGTCGCCATCATCGCTCACGACGGGGCCGGCAAAACCGCCCTCACCGAAGCGCTCCTTCGCCACGACGCTCCCTCGCGCGCCAGCAAGGACGGGTCGACCAGCCACCTCGACGTCGACCCCGAGGAAGTAAAGCGCAACTTCACCGTCGCCACCCACATCACCTTCGCCGACCACGAAGGCGTCCTGATGAACCTGCTCGATGCGCCCGGCTTCTCCGACTTCCTCACCGACGCCGACCGCTCCATGGCGGTGGTCGAGGGCGGCCTCCTTCTCGTCAGTGCCGTCTCCGGTGTCAAGCACCAGACGGAAGCACACTGGGACATGGCGATGCAGCGCAGCCTGCCTCTGCTTGCCTGCGTGAACAAGGTGGACAAGGAGCGGGCCAGCTTCCTCCGTGCGCTGGATGACATCGAGAAGACGCTCAACGCCAAGCCGGTGGCGCTGCAGCTGCCGCTGGGGCTCTCCGAGTCGTTCAGCGGCGTGATCGATCTGATCAAGATGCGCGCCCACGTCTATACCAGACAGGCCAGCGGCAAGTTCGGCGGCTATGCCGAGGAGGACATCCCCGAGCAGCTCATGTCCGAGGCGAAGCGGCTGCGCACCCGGCTGGTCGAGGCGGTGGCGGAGACCGACGATCTTTTGCTGGAGAAGTATCTCGACGGCACCGAGCCCAGCGAGCAACAGCTCATCGAGGGCATTGCGCAGGGCGTGCTCGGGCGGCGTTTCCTTCCCGTGCTGGCGTGCGCGGCGCGGCCCGGGATCGGCGTGGACGACGTGGCGGCGGCCATCGTCCGCTACCTGCCCTCGCCCACCTCGCGCCGCGAGGTCAAGGGCAAGGACAACAAGGGGCACGAGATCGTCCGGCCGGCGATGCGCGATGCGCCCGCCACGCTGCTGGCGTTCCGCAACACCGTGGACCACTTCGTCGGGCGGCTGACGGCGGTGCGCATCTTCAGCGGCTCGGTGAAGGCCGGCTCGGTGCTCACCAACCCGCGCACCGGCAACACCGAGACGCTGCAGCACATCTACCGCATCGACGGGAACCACACCGTGGAGGTGCCCGACGGCGCCGCGGGAGACATCATCGGCCTGATGAAGCTCAAGGACGTGCGCGTGGGCGACACGCTCTGCTCGGCCGATGCGCCTTCGATCAGGCTCGACCTGATCCCCGAGCCCAAGCGGGTCATCGCCTATGCCTTGAAGATCGACCGCGAGCACGAGGAGAAGGTGGGCGTCGCGCTGCACCGCCTGCTGGAAGAGGATCCGTCGCTGGAGATGGTGCGCGATCCGGAGACCAACGAGACCTTGCTCAGGGGGATGGGCCAGGTGCACATCGAGGTGGCGGTGGAGAAGCTGAAACGCAAGTTCGAGGCGGAAGTGCACCTCGAGCTGCCGCACCCGGCCTATCACGAGACCATCACCGGCAAGGCCAAGGCGCAGGGCCGCTACAAGCGGCAGAGCGGCGGGCGCGGGCAGTACGGCGATTGCCACATCGAGCTCGAGCCCCTGGCGCGCGGGACGGGCGTCGAGTTCGAGGACGCGGTCGTGGGAGGCGTGATCCCGCGCAACTTCATTCCTTCGGTGGAGCACGGCATCCGCGACGCGGCGAAGCAGGGGCCCCTGGGCGGGTTTCCGCTGGTCGATTTCCGCGCCCGCCTCGTCGATGGCTCGTTCCACACCGTGGACTCTTCCGACATGGCGTTCCGCATCGCGGGGTCGATGGCGCTGAAGAACGCGCTCGCCTCCGCGAAGCCGGTGCTGCTCGAGCCGATGATGCGCCTCGAAGTCGTGGTTCCCGACGAGATGCTCGGCGAGGTGATCGCCGACCTGACCTCGCGGCGCGGGAAGATCAGCGGCATGGAGCCCACTTCGAAAGGGACTCTGATCCACGCCACCGCGCCACAGGCCGAGCTGCGCATGTACGCGCCGGAGCTGCGCTCGCTGACCAAGGGGCTCGGCTATTTCACCATGGAGCTGCAGAGCTACGAAGAGGTGCCCTCGCACGAGTCGCAGAAAGTGCTGCAGCTGCGCGCGACGGAGCTGGGCAAGGAAGAGGTGAAGCCCAACCAGCCGGGGAAGGGGCGCGCCTGAGAGTCCTGCTTCTCGCGGCGCTGCTCGCCTGCGCGCGGGTGGCGCCGCTGCCGACCCTGGAGCTGGTCGAGTCCGAGCCCATCGAGACCTCGCTGGACCGGCCCGATCTGCGCGATGCCTGGCAGGTGTGGCCGGAGATGATCGCGTCGGCGCGGGCGCGGATCGACATCGCCGAGTTCTATGCTTCGAACGAGCCGGGCAGCCGGCTGGAACCGGTGGTGCAGGCGCTGCTGGCGGCGGTGGGGCGCGGCGTGCGCGTCCGCTGGCTGGCCGACGCGAAATTCGCGGAGACGTATCCCGAGACGCTCCAGCGGCTCTCCGCCTCTGGCGTGCAGATTCACGCGATGAACTCGCTCCATGCGAAGTACTTCGTGGTCGACGGGCGCGAGGCGTTCATCGGCTCGCAGAACTTCGACTGGCGCAGCCTGACGCACATCGAGGAGCTGGGGGTGCGCTTTCGCGCGCCCGATCCGGTGCGCGCGCTGCAGGATATCTTCGAGACCGACTGGGGCGGCAAGGTCTCCCCGCCCTCTAGCGAGTACCTGTTCGA
>WNEY01000318.1_pt1 | contig 28741 bp, 24 predicted proteins | sample 5400531 | NCBI WGS metagenome assembly WNEY01 (sample SAMN13153338, study PRJNA577476) | soil metagenome | isolation source: 200 cm saprolite under Douglas fir tree site 1 | place: USA:California | collected 2015-04-18
CACGCATTCGCGGAACCAGGAGGATACGGGAGGACACGCAAGGACACGACGAAGCTGCGAATCAGGTACAGGAGGACACTGGAGGAGCCGCTGGGATACAGAAGGACACAACAGCACCGCGGTTCGGGACCGTGAGGCCGAGGGTTCAAATCCCTCGCCCCCGACCAACTTCTGAGTTCAAAGTCGGCACCGTCAGTAAACGTAACGTGACAGGATCGCTGTAATTACTGCAGCAGTTCTGCAGCAGTCGTGCTCGACGGCGGTAGCCGCATCCCGGACGTGCGCCCCAAATTTCCCGCGTGGGCAGCGAGGATTCGAACCGTCAGTTGCAACCACCGGGCGAAGGTCGCCCGACTGGGTATGTAAGGCCAGATCAAGGATCTATGGATTCTTCCGAGGTTTGTTGACCTCACGTAGCGCTGTCATGACAGGCTGATGGGGCCCGACGTCGTTGCCCTCGTGCCAGCGAACCTGATCAAACCCGGCGTGCTCGGCCGCAACCTTGAGAGCCTCTCGACCGATGGCTCGATAGCGAGTGCGGTAGTGGCTGACTTTCCAACCGGTTGGTCCCTCGGTGACTACTGACACCCCAAAACTGTAAACGCGATCCTCCACGTTGGATAAGTCGCGTTAAGCTTGCTCGCGACCATCGTGCGTGTTCTGCCAGGAGGGTGCCAATGGCGACTCGCAGCGCGATTTACGCAGCCCTAATCGCGGTCGTGCTCGCTCTCACGCCGGCGACGACGGGGGCGGCCGCGGGGCCAGTGGACAGCAATGCCGCTCTTGCCGCCAACGGCGGCGGGTGCTACTCCCCGCCTATCGTCCAGACCAGCCTCTTCGATCAGCTCCCAGCCGTGAACCCCGAGTGGGCGCCGGTACTGAACGGCAGCACGCCCTTCTCCGCGCCCGCCCTGGTCCATGGCACCACGGTCGAGTCGCATGTCTCGCAGGCGGACTTCCCCGCCGGGCACGTCACCTTTGATCAGAACACCGAGCTCGCGCTTGACCCCACAGACGCCGGATTCCTCGCCACCGGCAACTATTTCACGCCGAACCTCCACAACGGCCAGCCCACCCTCGAGCTGGAATGGGAAACGGGCAGTTACCCCTCCTGGGCTTGGGCGGGGGAGGGCGACCGCGTCGTCGCGTTAGGCCGGTGGATTTTCGACTGCGGGCATCCCGACCCCATCCCCGGCCTCAAGCAGGGAACTCACATCCCCTGCCTGACCGACGCCGACGCCCCGAAGGGCGTACCCTGCATCGGCGCGATCTTCAACTACCGCAGCGAGATGCACCCGCCGCAGGCGGTGGCGGTGATCCGTTCTGGCGGCGCCGCGATGCTCCAAGCCGCTGGGCGAGCCGTGCCGGTCACAAAGGCCGACGTATACGTCAGCGCTGATGGTGGTGGCGCCGGAGACGCCTGCGTGGTCACGCACAAGACGTCGCTCAACGCGACCCTCGGTGCGCCGTGCTTCCCGCTGCGCACACCGCTGGCGCCGCTCAACGCGCTCGACTTCTCCTTCGACGTTCCACTGCCCGCCGTCGATGGCGGACGTGACCCGATCCTTAAAGTGGCACCGCGCCCCACTCCGGCGCTCGGCACCGCACCCGTGACCCCTACCCTCGATGTGATAACACATTTCGACGGCGCCAACCCGCACTACGAAGTCACGGTGCGGATGACGCAGCCAGTGGACGGAAACATGCCGACCGGCTTTGCGGCGACGCTTCTCGCCGGTTGGCAGCACGCGCCCGCATCGCCGTCGGTTCACTTACGAGTCACATTCGATGGCATCACCGTCAACGACGCGCTGAAGCCCGCCGCCACCGGCATCACAATCCCGCCCGGCTGGAAGATGCAGACGGACCTCAACGGCGCTTGGCAGGAAATATCCGGCCTGAACTCGATCGATGCGAGCACCGCCGGGCACACAGTGCCGATTGCGGCGAGCTATGACGTCTTCCTGCCGCGCGACCAGACGCTGAACCTACACGTGGACGCGGCCAGCATCGGCTGTCTCGACACCCTCTTCGGCCACTCGCTCCTCGAGGACCTGATCCGCTTCGGGTTCAACCCAACGAGCCCGGCCACGTTCGACGGCGCGGTCCTGTTGGGCACAGAATGCCTGAACGCCGGCGAGCTGGGCGCGGGTTCGATCGACGCGAGCTTCGGCGCCCCGACGTTCGGCGTGAGCGACTCGACATATCAGGTCACCAGCAGCAACGGAGCTTTCACGCTCCGCTTCCGAGTCGATCGCTTCGACGACTGACGCCGCCAACGTCCGCCGGTGCTAGAAGCGACCAGGCACCTGTGAGGCCTGGTTCGTGACGGTCAACCATCCGGAAACCCGCTAGCCGAGCACTTCGTGGTCCGATCCGGGTCACAGCCGGGTCACAGATTCCCGGCACCAGGAGGGTCTGGGAGGACACGCATGGACACGAATCCAGCGCAATCTGAGTTCAGGAGGACACCTGAGGAACCGCCGGGATACACCAGGACCCGTCACTACCGCGGTTCGGGACCGTGAGGCCGAGGGTTCAAATCCCTCGCCCCCGACCAATTTCTGAACTCAATTTCATCCACCCGGTGGAGCTAACGCGACAAGCCCGCTGTACTGGTGTAGCAACCGCGTAGTAACGCCCAGTTCCTCCGCAACTGGCTGACCTTGGCATCTCATCCTCGGTGCGCTCGAGAGTTTTGTTGACGATCCTCCGACACCCTCAATGCTTTCTCGGCTTTGACGCGACCTGACGCGTCGATGAGACCTAGGGCCTGCGGCAAGCGCGCCGTTTGCGGGTGGGTCATCATGACGTCGAGGCGACGGTGATTCAAATGGGGATGGCGATGGTTGAGAAAAGGCGGTACACGCGAAATGACCTACTCGTTGAGCCACAGTGGCTCGAGGAGCACCTGTATGACTCCGACGTTCGTCTGATCGACTGTCGTCTGGAGGACGCCTACCGCCAGGGCCACATCCCACAAGCGGTCCGCCTTCCTGCCCCGCTTGAGCCCGCAGCCACCAACCCACTGTGGCTCAAGGATCCTGCAGATCCCAAACACGTGATGGATGCCAGCCATTTCGCGGATCTCACGAGTAGAGCCGGCGTCAGCAACGACAGCACAGTCGTGTGCTACTCCGACAAGGTCATGTTCGCAACGAGGTTGTGGTGGGTCCTGACCTACTACGGACATGAGAAGGCCAAGGTTCTTAACGGCGGATGGGAGCGTTGGCGAGCCGAGGGGCGGGCAGTCAGTACAGACGAGGAGAAGCCGGAGCCTTCTCGCTTCAAGCCAGCAGTCCAGCCGAAGCGCATCATCCTGTTCGAAGAACTCAAGGAGCGGTTTGCCGAACCGCACGTGAAACTGCTCAACCTCCTGCCGCACGGTTATTGGTCGGGAGCCGACAACCCGGTCGGGAACAGGCATCCTGGCCACATCCCGGGTGCAGTGAACATCGACTCCGACAATTTCCTCGACCAAGACGGGAACTTCAAATCCGCTACAGAACTAGAAGCGATGCTCTCTGACGCCGGCATCTCCCCCACTGACGAAGTGGTCGCCCATTGCCAAGCTGGGGTCCGGACAACGGTGGGGTTCTTCGTGCTTTCGTTGCTGGGCAGCGATTCCGTTCGAGCGTATGACGGAGCGATGGCTGAGTGGGGAAACCGGGATGACGTGCCGGTCGAGACTGGGGTGCTGTAACAGGGCAAAACTCGATCTGGCGCCCTGCGAGCGGACTCGTGCCGCCTCGCAGAACCCAGCAGTGACTTTTCTTGCAAGTCGAAAGGGTGCGTGTAGCAACGCGTGTAGCAACCCCAGCGGCATCCGGCGTCACGCAGCGGCACCTAACGGACTTGAAGCGCGGACTGAATGAACGCAAACGGCCTCTGGCGGAACGTCCCGAACCGACCGCTACTACGGTTCGGGACCGTGAGGCCGAGGGTTCAAATCCCTCGCCCCCGACCAAAATCCGAATTCAAATCGGCCACTCGTGCCCCAGGCAATATGACGACGCTGCTGTCATCTGTAGTAGTTCCGCGCTCAGTTCTGGTCCTGTTTCATCATTAGGCTCCACTTTGGGCGGGCTGCGAGGGTCGCCGTCGCATCGATCGTCTTCGAAAGCGGTGTGGTGGCCAGCTATCGCGGGAGCTGGGTCGGCGCCGGCCCTGTCACGCCGTGGGCCGGCGATTGGAGAATGGAGTTCGAGCGCGGCGAGATCGTCTGGACGAGCCCTGGCGAGGGCGACATGACGCAAGAGAGAGGGTCACGATTCGGCCGCGGCAGGGCGAGGCACATACCGCGGAGCTACCTGTCGTGCCCCGCCCAGGGACGTGGGGTACGCTGACGGAGTTCGTGAGGGCTATCCAAACTGGCCGCCAACCGGAGTCGTCGGGCCGCGACGACCTTGGCAGCATGCCTTAATGACAGCCGCCGTTGAGTCCGCCGCGCGGCGCGATTCTGTGGCCATCTCTCGGACCGAGGGAGCGCTGGCGGTCTAATGGCAGGCAGTCGCCGGCTTCGCGTGACGATCTGGAACGAGAACGTTCAAGAGCGCAGGGACGAATCAGTCATGCGCATCTATCCGGACGGCATACACGCGGCGATCGCTGCGGGCCTGCGTCGTGAACTGGGCGAAACCGCGAGCATCCGCTGCGCGACTCTGGCGGAACCCGAGCACGGCCTCACCGAGGAGGTGCTGTCAGAAACCGACGTCCTCACCTGGTGGGGACACGTAGCTCACGATCAAGTGACTGACGAGGTCGTGAGCCGCGTGCACGCCCGGATCCTCGAAGGAATGGGAATCGTCGTACTGCACTCTGCCCATTACTCCAAGATTTTTCGGCGGCTGATGGGAACCACCTGCGCGCTCAGGTGGCGTTCTGCGGAGGGCGGCGAGCGTGAGCTTGTCTGGACGGTGAGTCCTGCCCATCCGATCGCCGAAGGTGTGCCGCAGCCGATCGTTATCCCCCACCACGAGATGTACGGCGAGTTCTTCGACATCCCCACGCCAGATGAGCTCGTTTTCATCAGCTCATTCGAGGGGGGTGAGGTATTTCGCAGTGGCTGTTGCTTCTATCGTGGGGCAGGACGCGTTGTGTACTTCAGCCCTGGCGACCAGGAATTTCCCGTGTACCACCAGCCTGAGATCCAGCGTGTGATCGCCAACTGCGTGAGTTGGTGCGGCAGCGCGGCGGCGGCGAACGATGCGCCGTCGAGGCGGACGGGCGGCGTCCGGCGGGATTGGTTCTTGGTAGGATCCTGAAGCCAGGATCGCGTTTTGAGGGCCGTTGCCCTACCGGTACCGGTCCGGTGCCAATATAGCCAGCAAACTCTGATGAGTCGCGACGGAAGGATCGGAGTAGGCATCATCGGCGCCGGCGAGATCGCGGGCGCACACATACGTGGTTACCTGCAAGCCGTGGAGCACGCGCGAGTAACAGCAATCGCGGACGTCGACCCAGCGCGTGCCGAACGGTTCACCGAGCGGGCGGGCCGACCCGAAATCTTCATCGACTACCGACAGATGATCGCGTCTCCGTTGGTCGATGCGGTCGACATTTGCCTGCCGCATCACCTGCACAAAGATGCGATCGTGGCGGCGGCTGAGGCTGGTAAGCACATCCTGTGCGAAAAACCGCTGTGCCTCACCCTCGAAGAGGCCGAGGCGGTGACACATGCAGTGACCGATGCGGGCGTCACGCTCATGTGCGCGCACAACCAACTGTTTCTGCCCACCGTTGCAACGGCAAGGCAGATGGTTCGCGACGGCAGGTTGGGCAAGGTGTATGGCGCCCGCACAACCGACATCTTCTCCTTGACGATCGATCCCGATCGACTTGGTTGGCGCGCTCGACGGGCGACGAGCGGTGGCGGCGAGCTCATCGACACCGGATACCATCCGACGTATCTCTTGCTCCATCTGATTGACAGCGCGCCCGTGAAGGTTGCGGCCATCCTCAGCCGACATCGCCTTGAGATTCTTGAAGGCGAAGACTCCGCCACTGTGCTCATTGAGTTTGCGGACGGCACGGTCGGGACGATAGTGACGAGCTGGGCATATGAGCCTGCCGGCTGCACCGAGAGGTTCTCCATCGTTGGCGAAGCGGGAAGCCTGTGGAGTGATGGTCGTGCGCTGTATCACAAGCCGCGTGGCGGGGAGCAGATGGTTGTCCAAGAATCCGGCGGCGAGACAGACACATACGCCGCGGAGGTTGTCGACTTCATCGCCTGTCTTGTTGAGGGGAGGCGGCCAATCAATACCGAGGTCGAGGGCGTCAATGTCCTCAAAGTCATCCTCGGAGCGTATGCGTCCGCGGAGCATGGAGAGATCGTGGAGCTGAAGAATCCGTAGGCGGTTGTGGGCCTCGATTGGGCTCGCGATCGTGCTCGTTGCTCTCGTGCTCGATGTTCTAAATCGCTACGAGCCAATCGGGATCGACTTTCACACCTATCTTGCCGCGGCGAGGGTTGGTGTAGAACGGGGGTGGTCGCTTATCTACGACCAGAACCTCGTCGGTATCGAGCAGATGCGGTTGGTGCCGGACCAGATCGCTCAGCCATTCCTCAGCCCTCCGACCGACGCCTGGCTGACGGCGCCCCTGGCACCGCTCCCATACTGGGTTTCTTATTGGATCTGGGCGGCCATTACCCTGGCGGCCCTGGTGGCGGCGTTGGTGTGGGCGTCGCAGAGCCGTGGTCTCGAGCGGTGGATCATCGCCGGAGCAGCCATCGCACCGTGGTGGGTCTTGCATGCGGTGAACCTGGGGCAGGTGGCGCCGCTGGTCGCGGCGGGAGCGGCGTTGACGACGCGCCTCGCGCGCGAAAGGAGAGACCTCACCGCAGGAATCGCCCTGTCCCTCCTGTACTTGAAGCCGAACACCGCGCTGTTGATCCCGTTCGCCCTTTTGGTTGCGGGCCGATACCGGATTTTTGCCTCGTGGGCAGCGGTGGGAGTTGTCATCGTGCTGGTGGCCTTCGGTTTGATGGGAAGCCAGGGCGTGTCCGCTTATCTCAGCCAGCTGCGCGGACCACTGCCGGAGGGCGCCAACAACCTGACGCTGGAGGGGGCGTTCGGTGTGGGAGGCGGGCTTGCCACTGCGCTTCGGGCCGTCATCGTCTTGGCAAGCCTTGCAGCCGCCTATCGACTTCGCCACACGCCTGGGCTCGTTATCGCCGTGGGCGCGATCGGCTCACTGCTGGTGGTGCCATATCTCCACGGCTCGGACCTGTGTCTTTTCAGCGTGGCGGCATGGATTGTCTGGGAGGAACGGCCGGCCATGCGATGGCGAGTTCCGATCGCGGCGGGGTGGCTGGTGAGTACTCCCTATATCAACAGCACGGCTCTCGCTTTGCGCTTGAACCGCTGGACGCTATCCGAGGTCGTTTTGCTGATCGCTCTGGCTGTCGTGGCGGTCTGGTCAGGTGGTGTAGCCCCTAGACGATCAGCTTCAGCGTCAGGATCTTGAACGGCGTGAGGTCGAGCTCGAGCTGACCGTCCCGCGCCTCAATTTCTTCGCGATTTCGTTCGAGCAGGTCGCACAGAAACGCTCTCGACACCGTCAGCGACGTGCGCACGCGCGCTCGGCAGCGGCCGCCCCACGCTTCGTAGAGCCTGATGACCACCGCGTCCGAATCCTCTGCTCGCTTGATCGCCTCGACCACCACCTGTGGCGTATCGACCTCGATCAGTGAACGCCGTTCGCCCGCACTGATCCCTCCGCGCACTACCCGCAGCGGATTGTTGAGGTCCTCGGCGGCCGCGATCACTCCAGCTTCGCGGAAGTCTCCCGGATGAGGCATCAGCGCATACGTGAAGCGATGCTTGCCGCGGTCCGCGGCCGGGTCGGGATGGGTGGGCGCGCGCAGCAGCGACAGCCGCATGACCGAGCCCTGGATGTCGTAGCCGTACTTGCAATCGTTGAGCAGCGCGACGCCGTAACCTGGCTCGCCCACATCGGCCCATCGATGGGCGCAGACCTCGAAACGAGCCTGGTCCCAGCTGGTGTTCGTGTGCGTGCTGCGCTCGACGTGGCCGAACTGGATCTCGTATGTTGCCCGGGACGATCGGACGGAGACCGGAAAGGCAACCTTGAGGAACTTGTGCTCCTCATGCCAGTCGACTTCGGTTTCGAATCGAAGCACCCGCGAACCCGCGTCGAGGACCATTCGCTGTTCCAGCTTGGATGAACCGAAGTTGCGGGTGAACCGCACTGCGGCCCGCAGCGGCCCCTCCATCTCGACGTTGGCCCTCGCGAGCTCTGTGAGTTGCACAAAGCTCTTGCGATAGTCAGCGTCAACATCCCATGCGTCCCAGTTTTTCGGGTTGTCGTCGTGCAGCAGGAGCGCGTTGCCTGGATCGCCCGCAGAGAGCACCTCGCGCCCAATCTCTTTGTCCCAGATCGACGTCAAGAGACCACGCTCATCCCACATCACCCGGAGCAGGCCGTTTTCCATTACGCGGCCCGAAACCGAGACCGGCTCCAAGTGCGTCGGCGCCAAGTCGGTGGTCGACGCCCAACCACATGCCGGTGCGCTGACAAGAACCGGCCGCTCATCGATCTCAACCACTTCGCGGCGCGCATGTGAGTTGACGTTGAAGACCGTCAGGTTGTCTCCGCTGCCGGCCAGGCTGGATTGGGCGGATGTGGTGATGCGACCCGCGACCTCGATGACGGCCTCGAGCTCGCGCTCGGCGTCCTCATAAACCCAGTCGATGCTCGATCCCGGAAGGATGTCGTGGAACTGGTTGATCAGCAGGCGCTTCCAGGTGGAATCGAGGACGTCGGCCGGATAGCCTTCTCCGACGGCAGCGGACCAGATCTCTGCCTCACGCAGGGCCTGTTCAGCGCGTCGGTTCAGCCGCTTGGTCCGCGCTTGCGACGTGTAAGTGCCGCGATGGAGCTCGAAATACAGTTCACCAACCCACGTCGTGAGGTTGTGCGCCTCTCGTTTCGCATGCGCGAAGAAATCGGCCGCGCGGCCGAGCTCGACCTGCGGCGCACCATCGATGCTCCTCAGACGGTGAGCCGATTCGATCATGTCCGGCTCCGGGCCACCGCCCCCGTCTCCCCAGCCGTAGAGATAGAGAGAGCGTGATGAGCTTTCCTTGTCCTTGAAGTCGGCGGCGCTTCGCATGATCTCGCCTGCGGTGAAATTGCCGTTGTACGTGTCCGCCGGCGGAAAGTGCGTGAAGATCGCCGTCCCGTCGATGCCTTCCCACATAAAGGTGTGGTGAGCTGGCTTGTTCGTGTCGTTCCACGATAGCTTCTGAGTCAGGAAGAATTCGCCACCTGACTCAGCGATCAGCTGTGGTAGGGACGCGGGGTAGCCGAAGACGTCGGGCAGCCAGAGATCGCGGGTATCGACGCCGAACTCCCCCATGAAGAAGCGCTTGCCGTGCACGAACTGCCGGACCAACGCCTCCCCCGAAGGAAGGTTGCAGTCGGCCTCGATCCACATGGAACCTACCGGCTCCCATTGCCCGGCTGCGACTTTTTGACGGATGCCCTCGTAGATGGTTTGATACGACTCCTTCATCCAGGCGTACTGGGCAGGCTGCGAGCAGGCGAATCGGTAGTCGGGGTACTCGTCCATCAGCGCGAGCGCGGTCGAAAAGGTTCGCGCGCACTTTCGCCGAGTCTCGCGCAGCGGCCAGAGCCAGGCGGTGTCGATGTGCGCGTGTCCGACCGCGGTGATCTGATGGGTCGCCGTGCTCGGTCGTGAGAGGACTCCTTTGACGTCTTCGGGATCCTTGCTGTTCGCGAATCGATTCAGCGCTTCCAGGATCTCCGTGCGCCGGTCACCCTCCGGGAGGGCAAGCGCGAGCTCATAAAGGACTTTGAAATCAAGCGCCTGCTTCCGAGCCGATGGATCCTGGATCCGCAGCTCGGCCTGTCGGAAAACGAAAACTGGGTCCTTAGACTCACGGAGGGCGATCATGGAGGGAGCCTCGGCTGGTCCGGCCACCACAGCCGTTGGGATCGCGGAGGCTTCCAGGTAAAAGTCGACCTCGCTCGACCCGACAGGCAGCCAGCGGTGATTTGGATCCACCCCGCGCCAAGGCTTGCCGTCCCGCCACGCAAGCGCCTCGCATGTGAATCCGGTGTGGCCTTGGAATCCGAGGTCGAAGACGGCGACCACGCTCATTCCGGTCCACGCAACCGGAACCCGTCCACGTACGTGGAACCAGGTTGTGCTCCAGGGTGGACCCCACCGGTCGCCCACGTGGAATGGCCGGTAGTCGCCGCGTGCCGCCTCTGCAAATGTGACCGGCTCGCCGCGCACGTCGTGCGCCGTCAGCTCCAGAGGCGCTTCTTCGGGCTCGACGGCGGTCATGAGCTTGGCCATCTTGGTCGCCAGATCGAATTCAGCCGCCGTCCCCACGCCGTCCAAAAGGTTAGCCTGTCCATCCGGTGGCGCGCGAGTGATCGGTCCGATCCGTGTCGGTGTTATCGGATGCGGCACCATCAGCGGCGCATATCTGAAGAACATGGGCGCCTCACCGCATCTGACGGTGGTGGCTTGCGCGGATCAGGTTCGGGAAAGGGCGCAAGCCAGAGCGAAAGAGTTCGGGGTGCCTCAGGCGTGCACCAGTGAAGAACTTCTCAGGTCCGACGAAGTTGAGCTTGTGGTCAACCTGACCGTCCCGCTCGCACACGCGGACATCAGTCTGGCGGCCCTTCGCGCCGGAAAGCATGTGTTCACCGAAAAGCCGCTGGCTACCACCCGCGACGACGGTCGCCGCATTCTTGACGCGGCAGCGTCAAGCGGCCTCAAGATCGCATGCGCGCCAGACACCTTTCTGGGGGCGGGAATTCAGACCTGTCTTCGACTCATCGCGCAGGGCGAACTTGGCGAACCGCTGGCAGGTTCCGCTTTCATGCTCAATCGCGGCCCTGAGAACTGGCATCCAAATCCTGGTTTTTTCTATGAGGCCGGCGGCGGCCCACTCCTCGATATCGGGCCTTACTACGTCACCACGCTCGTTTGCCTGCTAGGCGCGGTGCGGCGCGTCACCGGAATGGCGCGCATCCTTTATCCGACGCGCACAGCGGACCGTGGGCCGAGAGCGGGCGAGACTTTCAAGGTAAGCACTCCCACCTTCGTGGCGGCCTTGATCGAATTCGAGGGCGGCGCTCAGGTGGCTCTCGTCAACAGCTTTGGAATCTGGGGCCACGACCTCCCAAACATGCAGCTCTACTGCAGCAAAGGGATTTTGAGCGTTCCCGATCCCAACTATTTCGGGGGCCCGGTGAAGGTGCGACCCAATGAGGACGAGTCGGTTTGGCGAGAAGTTCCGCTCCTCTACCACCACACCGAAGGACCCGGCAATTTTCGCGGACTGGGTGTAATCGAGATGGCGCTTGCCATAGGCAGGGGAGACCAACCACGCGCGGCCGGCGATCTCGCGTACCACGTGCTCGATGTCATGGAGTCAATCGAGGAGTCCTACACCACCGGCCGACACGTCGAAGTTCGCAGCAGATGCCGGCTGCCATCCCTGCTCCCGTTAGATGACAGCCTGGTGGTCGCGCTGTGATCGCGGTCCAGCTCTACACGATTCGGACCCAACTCCAGCACCCATCGCGCCTGGGGGGCGTTCTTGGTCGCTTGCGCGAAATCGGCTATCGGTCGGTCGAGGTTGCGGGCCTGGGCCCGAAGACGGTAGGTCGTTTCGGCGAGGAGATGAGGCGCGCAGAATTGGTCGCCTGCGCGGCGCACGTGGCGCTCGATCGCCTGGTGAATGATCTCGACACGGTGGCTGCCCAGTGCAATGAGTGGGGCTGTGAGTACGTGGTCGTACCGAGCCTTCCCGAAGCGTATCGCTCGGAGCAAGGCTACCGGCGATTCGCGGCTGAAGCGGCTGAGCTGGCGAATCGGCTGCGCCCGTTTGGGCTCGAGCTCGTTTACCACAATCACAGTCACGAGCTGGAGCGGTTCGGTCAGCAAACTGGGCTGCAGACGCTATTTGGCGCCGCCCCGCTTGACGCCCTCAAGGCGGAGCTGGACACGTACTGGCTGCAATACGGCGGTGCCAATCCAGCCGCTTGGATACGCCGCTTCAAGCACCGAGCCCCGCTCGTCCATCTCAAAGACATGGCCGTCGATCGAGGCCGGCCGGTCGATGCCGAGATTGGCGAAGGCAACCTAGACTGGGTTGAAGTTCTGAACGCATGCCGCGACGCGGGTACCAAATGGCTCGTGGTGGAGCAGGACGAACCCCGGCGCGACCCGATGGAAAGCGTGGCGATCAGCTATGCCAACCTGTCGAAGCTCACAGCCGAAGTCGGATTGGAGGCCTGAGGATGCGTAAGCGCCTGCTTGGTCGAACCGGCGTCCTCGTCTCGGAGTTCGCCCTTGGGACGATGACCTTCGGGCAGGAGGCCGATGAGCCGGCAGCAAACGCCCTCCTCGACCACTACGTGCAGAGCGGCGGCAACTTGATTGACACCGCCGACGTATACCCGCCGGTAGGGCCGCGAGGCACCTCCGAGGAAATCATCGGGCGATGGCTGGGCCGGCGTCGTGCGATTCGCAACTCGATCATCCTTGCCACCAAATGCCGCGGCCGGATGGATGAATCCGGCAACTCGGAAGGTCTGTCCCGTCGCTGGATCATTCAGGCTTGCGAGAGCAGCCTGCGCCGGCTCGGGACCGACCACATCGATCTGTATCAAGCACACCAATGGGATCCGGCGACCCCGATCGACGAGACTCTCGCTGCCTTCGAAATGCTTGTGAGGTCGGGCAAGGTTCGGTACATCGGCGTGTCTAACTTCACCGGCTGGCAGCTCGAGCGCACTGTTATGACGGCGCGGCACCTGGGAATTTCGGCGCCGGTCTCGCTTCAGCCGCAGTACAACATGCTGGCTCGCGAGATCGAGTGGGAGCTGGTACCGGTCTGCATTGAAGAAGGGCTCGGGATCTTGCCTTGGGGACCGCTGGGGCAGGGCTGGTTGTCCGGCAAGTACACGCGCGAAACCGCACCGACTGGTGCGACGCGTCTCGGAGAGGATCCCAACCGAGGCATTGAGGCCTACGACCGCCGCAATATCGAGCGCACCTGGCGAATTGTCGACGCATTGCACGCAGTAGCCTCCGAGCTTGGTGTTCCGCCCGCGCGTGTTGCGCTGCGCTGGCTTGCCGACCGGCCTGGGGTTACTGCACCGCTCCTCGGAGCTCGAGCCGTTGAACAGCTGCGCGACAACCTTCTGGCCGCCGACATCTCACTGGACGACGGACAGCGTGTAAGGCTCGACGCAGTCAGCGAGCCGAACACCCCGGATTACCCATACCGGCTGCTCGCTGAAAACGCCGCAGCTCGGCGAAGTCTCCTCTAGGGGATTGTGGCTGCTCCGGGGACCCTCACCAACTCGAACGGGACGATGGACTGGCTTGGTGTCGGCTGCCCATCGAGCTGCGCGAGCAGCAGATCGACGGCCAGGCGTCCCATCTCGCGCTCATTTTGCTGAATGTGAGTAAAGCGAGGCTCGACGAATTGACCCGGGGGGGAGTCGAAGCAGGCGATCATCGTCCCCTGTAGGCGCAGCATGTCGCGGAGCACATCTCTGATGATCAGCGCTATCGGGTACTCGGATGCGACGAAACCGGTGATCGACTCGCGGCGCTCGAGAAATGCACGGATTGCTTCGTGGTCAGCCGGAATCCGGCTCTCAGGATTGGGAAAGCCGGATGTCAGGTCGGTCAAAAGGTGCTGCCCGCCCAGCCCCAGGCCACGCTGACTGAACGCGGCGCGAAAGCCATGCAATCGATCTTCGATGCTGGACGTGTTCGCAGGCGGCGATGAGACGAAGGCAAGGTGTTTGTGGCCGGAATCAAGAACGGATCCCGTCAGCTCTCTTGCGGCTGCCAGGTTGTCCGTGGCAACAGAGCTGGCCGCGATGCCCTTGAGGTATCGATCCACAAGCACCAGGGGGCGCTTCGCGAGCGCAAGTCGCAGCAGGCTTGCGTTGTAGAACTCGCCGTTCACGGGAAAGACGATCATGCCGTCGACGGAGCCGGAGCTCACCAACGCCTCGATGGCACGCTCCTCTACTTGCTGCTCACCCCGACTGCGCTTCAAAACAAGGCTCAATCCGTTTTCGCCGGCCCTCTCTTCGATCGCGTTCAACAGCTCAAGGCCGTAGGCCGGAGACGCGTCCGGGATGAGGAATGCTATCCGCGAAGTCAGGCGGCGCGAGAGAGGTGGCAGTTGTGGGTCACCGAGCTCTGGCAGTCGCCCCAGGTCACGTCTTACGAAAGTCCCCTTGCCCCGGATCCGCTCCACCAGTCCAGCCCGTTCGAGGTTCTGGAGTGCTCGCATCGACGTGATGCGGCTCACACCATGCTTGTTGGCCAACTCATTCTCAGATGGAACCCGATCGCCGCTGCGGAGGCTGCCCTTTCGAATATCGTCCAGGACGTAGTTGTAAAGCCGTTCGTACAGGAGGTGGCGCTGGGGATTCATAACTGTATTGAGCTTGCCTTAAGACATCTTAATACATCTGATTTCGAGCCCATCCGACTGTCTGGAAGATGCTCAGGGGCATCTCCAATCTCGTCAAATGGGTGTTCTTGACATGTCATATCTGCAATGTTAGTTTGCTGCTTGGCCCGTCGGGTCGGAAGCGGTGGAGTAATTGAGGCCCCGCGCCGGCGCACTCTCGCCCCGGTCCGGCGAACAGCCCACCGGGAAGAAGGCGCAGGGTCCACCGTCATTGCGAACGGAGGAGACAACGCTATGACATTACTTCCGGGGCGAGGTTTAAAGGCCTCGCTGATCTCGCTGGTGGTAGTCGTTTGTGCCTGCGGCGGCGGGGGCGGCCAATCAGCTGCGCCCCTTCCGGGATGCAACGCGGGTACGTCGCAGGTTCTGTTCTGGACCTCGCACACGCCCCCCGACACGACCGGCATGCAGCATATGGTCGATGCCTTCAACAAACAGAGCACAACATCGTGCGTGAAAATGGTCGCGGTGCCCGGATCGGAGACCGACATCGCCAAGCTGACGACCGCTGTGCGTGGTGGTACGGGTCCAGACGTTTACGAGCTCGACCGCTTCACCGTCGCCGAGCGAGCCGCCGCCGGTGTGCTCGAGGACCTGACCCCCTTCGGCGCGGCAAGCGAGTCCGCCAACTACCTGGATTTCGCATGGAAGGAGGCCCTTTTCAAGGGCAAGCCCTATGCACTTCCATTTGACACCGACGCGCGCGCACTCTTCTACAACAAGGATCTGCTGCAGGCAGCAGGGGTTGACGCCAGCGCGCTGGACATCTCGAAAGGCGCGCCGACGATCGACATGATTCGGACCATGGCGACCAAGCTGAACAAGAAGGATGCCTCCGGCAAGTACACGACGATCGGGTTTGTGCCTTGGCTCAGCCAGGGTTGGCACTACACGTGGGGCTTTGCATACGGCGGGAGCTTCTTCGACGCAAATTCATGCAAAGTGACGCCGGATGACCCGAAGATCGTGCAGGCCTTCAAGGACATGTTCTACGACTGGTCAGGAGCACTCGGGGTCAACGGAGTCCAGACGTTCGTCAGCACCTACGCCCCGACCACCCCGGCGCTGCCAACCGAGCAGGACGCCTTCCTGACCGGGCACATCGGCTTCGTGGTTACGGGCCCGTGGGTCCTGAGTTGGTTCCCCCAATACCAACCGAATCTTCACTACGGAATCACCTACATTCCCGTGCCGCATCAGGGCGACACACCCGCAACCTGGGCCGGTGGTTGGTCAGTCGTGATCCCCAAGGGCGCCAAGAACTCCAAGGGCGGCTACGAGTTCATGAAGTACTTCGCCGGCGCACCGGGCCAGCGGATCTATACCAAGGAGACCCAGCACATGCCGACCTGGAAGACCCTGCTCACGGACAGCACCCTCTACCAGGGCGACCTCAGCCTTTTCGTCAAGCTGTTGCCGACGGCTCACAGCCGGCCTGCGCTTCCGGTGGGAAGCCTCTACTGGGACCAGCTCAGCACTGCACAGGACGCGGCGACGCGCCAGAGCACTGATCCCGGGGCGGCGTTGAAAGCCGTGGCTACGGCGACCAATGACAAGCTTTCGCAATACTGCCCGCTCGCTGGCTAGCTTTACGTGAGGAAGTCGGTAACTGAGGAGCGGCGTTGATCGCCGCTCCTCGCCTCCGCCGCTTTCGCCTCAACGAACAGGATTGGCGCAATCTACGCACGGCGCTGCCTTTCATAGCGCCGTGGATCATCGGGTTCTTGGCCTTCACCGTGTATCCGATTGTCTACTCGCTCTATCTCAGCTTCACGCACTACTCGGGTTTCGGAGACGCGACTGCAGCAGGGTTCGAGAACTACCAGCACATGATGAAGGACCCTCTTTTCTGGCAGTCGCTCAATAACACGTTCTACTACACAGCGCTCGCTGTCCCGATCGGCGTGGTCGTGGCCATCGCGCTCGCGCTGATGATGAACCAGAACGTTCGCGAGGTCGCTATCTACAGGGCAGCCTTCTATCTGCCCTCAATCATTCCGCTGTTCGCGCTGACCTTCATCTTCATAGTGCTGCTCAACCCTGGCTTCGGATTCGTGGACTTCGTGCTTGGGCTGTTCAAAATACCCGCTGTCAACTGGCTGGGCGATGCACGCTGGACAAGGCTCTCGATCGTTCTTCTGGCTCAGCTGGGCGCAGGTGGACCGGCTCTGATATTTCTGGCGGGCTTGCGGGCGGTCCCATCTGAGCTGTACGAATCGGCGGTGCTGGATGGAGCGGGACCGCTTCGCCGCTTCTACAAGATCACTCTTCCCCTCATCTCACCGGTCATCCTCTTCGACCTGATCTACGGGACCATCCTAGGGATCCAGATTTTCACGCCGGCCTTCGTCCTCGCAGGGGGAACGAGTGGTGGCGGTGCCTATACCGCCGGTCCCGAGAACTCGCTTCTCTTCTACGTCTTTTACCTTTACAAGAACGCTTTCCAGTACAGCGACATGGGGTACGCGTCGGCCATGGCCTGGGTGCTCTTCGTGATCAGCGTCGTGCTCGCCCTCGCCATCATGCGCTCGTCAAAGTACTGGGTTCATTACGAGGCGAGCTGATGGCAGTCGCTCCGCAGATCAGAGAGGCTCCGCCAGTCGCCATAGCGCGCCAACCTAGCCCGCCTCCGTGGCACCATGTGAGGTTTCCCAAAACTCTTGGCGCGCGCCTCGGATTGATCGTCGCGGGCCTGCTGTTCATGCTGCCCTTCTACTGGATGGCCAACTCCGCGCTGAAGAACATCCAGGAGCTTTCGGCCTTCCCGCCGACGCTGTGGCCTCATGCGCCGGCCCTCGAGAACTTCGTGAGGGCCGTGACGTACATACCTTTCGGTACGTTTCTCCTCAACTCGGTGATCCTGACGACCGGGGTCACTATCGGTTCCGCGATTTCCAACCCTCTGATTGCCTACGGCTTCTCCCGCATCAAGTGGCCTGGACGTGATTTCGTGTTCGGGATCGTGCTGGCGAGCATCTTCCTTCCCTTCCCGGTCTTGATCGTTGCCCTGTTCGACATCTTTGCGAAGCTGCACTGGATCGACACCTTCCTGCCGATCATCGTGCCGGCTTTCTTTGGCAACCCATTTTTCATATTTCTGATGCGGCAGTTCTTCATGGGTTTGCCGAGCGAGATCTCGGAGCAAGCTCGGATCGATGGCGCCAACGAGTTCCAGGTCTTTCTTCGCATCATCATGCCGCTGGCGAAGCCTGCGGTCGCGGTGGTGATCATCTTCGCGGCGGTGCAGGCCTGGGGCGAGTTCCTCGCACCGCTGCTCTACCTGCAGGACGAGTCCAAATACCCGCTGTCGATAGGCTTGCAGTTCTACCGCCAAGAGCACGACGTGTCCTACAACCTGCTAATGGCGGCGTCCACACTCATCGTGCTACCGGTCGTGGCCCTCTTTCTCGCCTTCCAGCGCTTCTTCATCGAGGGCATCACCGTGGGAGCCGTCAAGGGCTAGCCAAGGCGCTTGAGCCACGGAGCGTGCGGCGCTCCGCATCACCAAAGCTAGCCGCTGTCTCGATGTGATTGAAGCCATGGTGCATTAGGACTTCGAGAGTCCGTCCGAAGTGGGCGCGAGCGATCACAGGACTGCCTGGCCCGTCCGGGCGTCGAACAGGTGGATGCGTTGCATGTCGATCCCGAGCTGCACGCGCTCGCCACGCCTGATTTTCAGATGTGAATCGACGCGGGCGACGATTGCATCGTCGCCCACAGCGCCATAGACGAGCTGGTCGCGGCCGAGCATCTCCACCAAGTCCACTTGCACGTCAATCGTAGGTTCGCCCATGGACACGCGTTCATGCAGAGCTTCAGGACGGATCCCGAGGACGCCGCTCTTCAATCGCGGCTCGCGGGGCAGCTCGATCAGGAGCACCGAGCCTCTCGCAGTTCTGCCGCGGACGTCCACTGGGATGAGATTCATCGCCGGCGTCCCGATGAAGCCGGCGACAAACATGTTTGCAGGGTGCTCGTAGATCACGTCTGGAGGCGCGACCTGCTGCAGCACGCCATCCTTCATCACGGCGATTCGGTCACCGAGCGTCATCGCCTCGACCTGGTCGTGCGTGACGTAGAGAAACGTCGCGCCGAGCGCGTGATGGATCTTCTGCAACTCGATGCGCATATGCTCGCGCAGTTTGGCGTCAAGACTGGACAGTGGCTCGTCGAAGAGAAACAGTTGGGGATCCCTGACGATGGCCCGGCCGAGCGCGACGCGCTGCTGCTCGCCGCCCGACAGCTGCCGAGGCAAACGCCTCAGCAGACCACCAAGTCCAACGATATCCGCCGCCCTGTTGACGGCCGACTCAATCTCCGACTGGTTGATGCCCTGCATCCGCAGGCCAAACGCCATGTTGTCGAACACGTTCATGTGCGGATAGAGCGCGTATGTCTGGAACACCATCGCTACATCGCGATTCTGCGCAGGCACCTTGTTGACCACGGTTTCGCCGATCTTGATCACGCCCTCGGTCGCTTCATCGAGTCCGGCAAGTATCCGCAGGGCCGTCGACTTTCCGCAACCGGAAGGGCCGACAACGACCATGAACTCCTTGTCCTTCACCTCGAGGCAAATGTCGTTCACAGCGACCTCGCTTTCTGCGAATCGTTTCGTGACGTGTTCGAAACTCGCGGATGCCATCGGCGCCTACCTAACCAGTCAGATCGCCAGCTGGGCGCGGGTGTGGGGCACTCGGACCCATTCTCTTCGTTCAGTCGACTCGACTGCGGCGGTCATCAGCGCGATGGTGCCGAGGTTGTCACGGCCGGAGGTTTCCGGCTCACGGTTCGCACGCAGCGCGCTCACGAATTCAGCGAGCGTGCCCGCGCGGTCGATGTGGGCCATCGCAGGCAAGGCCACGACGCTTCGCTTCCCGCGACGCGACCTCATTACGACCCGATCTAGCAAGACATTGTCCTCACCGCGGCTCGTCCAGAAGAGTTGCCCGTGCTGGAACTCCATCCTCCACTCACCTGCCCACGCGGTGTTGGGACCGGCGCTGATCCAGCTTCCCCGATAACTGACCACCGCTCCACTGTCGAGCAGCATCGATGCGACCGCAACAGGAGGACTTTGGAAACCACTCCACGACGGATTCGAGGCTTCGCACGAGACTGACAGCGGCTCGTTGGCAAGGATGAGGCGGAGCAGGTCGAAGTGGTGGATCGACATGTCCACGAGCAGGGGATGGCGGTCGGTGTGGTGCCGCATTGGCGGGTTGGGCGGGACGGGGTCGTTGCGCCGAAAGTCGATGGCGGCTTCATACAGTTCTCCCAGTGCACGCTCACGAACAAGCCGCGCCGCTGTTCTGACCGCGGGGAAAAACCGATAGTTCTGGCTGACCATCAACGTCACGCCTTTCGCTGCCGCTAGGTCGACCAGTTCCTTCGCGACCTCGAGCGTGTCGGTGAATGGCTTTTCGCACAACACAGGGAGACCCGCTTCGAGTGCTGCTCTCGTGATCGGCGCGTGTCCAGGGAGCGTGGTCGTGACGAGCACCGCGTCTGGCTGGGTTGCGTCCACAGCTTGGTCCAGTGAAGGGAAGCATCTTTGCGCGGAGAAAGGAAGCTGCTCCTGAAGCAAGGCCAGAGCCCGGGGGTCGGAGTCAACGCAGCCGACAAGTTCTACTTCAGGGACCTCTGGCACGACGTGTTCGGCCCAATCGCGGCCCCAGAAGCCCATGCCAACCTGCACGATGCGCAGCGGGTGCTCAGCGCCTTCGGTGATCTGCCGCAAACCACTTGAAGATGCCACGCTCACCGAAGTCTAGCCGGGCGCTCAGCACCCACCAGAACTGCGATCCCTCTGCTCGTCGGCGAGAACCTCCTCGATCGAGCGGCGTTCAATGCCGGCGAGCTCGGGATTGGTGGTCTCGTAGTAGGGCAAGGCAATCAGGCCGAAGGACAGCGCCCACCCGCGACCGCGCGCCCAAGTCATGTCGTCGAGCGGCATCGCCGCGCGGAATGTGTCACGGGTTTCGGCGGAAAGATACGTCCACGCGACCATCACATTGCATGCGGGATCGCCAACTCCCATGCATCCGAAATCGATGACGGCGCTTAGTCGCCCGTGTCGGGCCAGCAGGTTCGCTGCATGGAGGTCACCGTGTAGCCATACGTCCCCACCCTGCCACACCGGCGCATGGAGGGCCGCTTCCCATGCAGCGATGACCGCGGCGGCATCGAATGTGTTGCGCAGCCTCCTGATCGCGTCTCGGGTGGAGGAATCCCGGCGTGACAGAGGTACACCTCGGAAAGAGTTGTGCTCATCAGGGGGCGGCCCACCTGCGGGATCAACCCGCTGCAGTGCGGCGACGAACTCACCCAACTCGGTCGCGGCTTGGAGCGGATCGGCGATGCGGTCGATGGTCGCGGTCTCTCCTTCCAGCCATCGGTAGATAGACCAATGCCATGCGTAGCCTTCGGCAGGCATCCCTTTCGCGATGGGGATAGGGACGGCAAGCGGCAGGCGGGGCGCAAGTCTCGGCAGCCATTTGCGCTCCCTCTCAATCTGCCCTGTCGCCGTGAGGATGCGAGGCAGACGGACGACCATGTCTTCGCCCAGGCGATAAAGGGCGTTGTCCGTTCCGGCCGAGCGGATGGGCTCGATTGGAAGGCCCGCCCACTGCGGAAATTGCGCGGCGACCAGTCGAGCAACGGGGTTGCGTCAATGTCCGCCGCGCCGGCGTGCATCATTGCCTGGCTGCTTCAGCCTCCAAACAGATTCTGATCGCTGCCGGCTTCGCAGCAGGCGTCCGTGAGGGCAAGCACGAACTCTCGTTAAGATCGCGCTGATTTGCCTGTTGTTAAACCACTTTCCCGCACATACTATCGGGAACGTTCCCGATTCCGAGAAAGGGGCCGCCAAGCCATTGCACATCGGACTGATCGGCGCTGGCAGAATCGGGAGTTTTCATGGCAGCACCCTGAAAAATAACGAGCTGGTTGACCGGCTGACGATAACTGACACCGACCTCGGCCGGGCATCCAAGCTTGCGCGACAACTCGGCGCGGACTTCGCTGAGACCCCATCCGCATTGCTCGGGGCGGGGGTAGACGCCCTCGTGATAGCGGCCGCCACTCCCGCCCATGCCGAACTCATACATCTGGCCGTGGACGCCGGCTGCCCCGCGTTTTGCGAAAAGCCGATCGCTCTCGACCTTAGGACCACGGATGCCGTGATCGAGCACGTCATGCGCGAGCGAGCGTTTGTGCAGATCGGATTTCAACGACGCTTCGATGCCGGCTATCGGGCAGCGAGGGAGGCGGTCAGCTCAGGCGCCGTAGGCCAGGTGCATCTCGTTCGCCTCGCAACCCACGATCCAGCCCCTCCGCCGGAAGCCTATGTGGCCGAATCTGGCGGCATATGGCTCGATCTGGCCATTCACGACTTCGACATCGGTTCATGGGTCCTCAGCCGCTCGGTAGTCGAGGTCTATGCCGACGGGCAGGCCCATGACGGCATGTTCGAGCGACACCTCGACGTCGATGCTGCATGTGCGGTGCTTCGTTACGTTGGAGGCGAGCTTGGTGTGCTCAGCGCATCGCGAAATGATCCGCGCGGATACGACGTTCGCATGGAGGTCTTCGGCCTTCGCGACAGCCTGGCTGTGGGCTCCGATGGCCGCACCCCACTCCGTTTCGTCGAGCCTGACATCGAGCCTCCCCGTGAGAAGGGATACCAGGACTTCATGGATCGCTTCAAGAACGCGTATCAAGTCGAGCTGCATGCGTTTCTGTCAGCCGTCAAAGACGGCAGCGACAGCCCTTGTCCGGTGACCACTGCGCGGGACGCGTTGGTGGTCGCCCTCGCTGCAGATCGGTCCCGCCGCGAGCACCGGCCGGTTCGAATTCAGGAAATCGGATGAAGGTCGCTGGTGCGCCGATCTCGTGGGGAGTCAGCGAACTTTCCGGCTGGGGACATCGCATGCCACCCGACAGGGTGTTGGCGGAGATGAAAGAGGTGGGGTTTGAAGCGACAGAGCTCGGACCTCCAGGCTACCTCCCCGAGAACCCGCAATCATGCCGCAAGCTCCTTGACCGTCACGGACTGCGCCTGGTTGCGGGCTTTCTTGCCGTCATCCTTCACGATTCAAGCGCGCTTGCCGAGGTGGAGAGAGAAGCGACGGCCTTGGCCGCTGTCGGCGCCAACATGCTCGTGTTGGCGGCGTCTACGCCGGGTGAGAGCTACGACGGCCATCACCAACTTTCCACCGCGGAATGGCAAGCCTTGGCCGTGAATCTGACCGCTGCCCAGAACATCGCAACTGCTCACGGCCTGAGCGTTTCGTTCCATCCTCACGCCGGTACCGCTATTGAAGATTCCGAGCAGGTTGCTAAGTTGCTGGCAGCGACCGAAATCGGCATTTGTCTCGACACTGGGCACTTCTTGCTCGGCGGCATCGACCCCACCCGGTTTGCCAGAGAGGCAGGTCCGCGGATCAACCATGTCCACCTCAAAGACGTAGATATGGAGATTGCCGCTACAGTCCGCGCTCACGACCTCAAGTACGCCGATGCTGTGAAGAAGGGACTGTATCGACCGCTGGGGCAAGGCGGTCTCGACTTGGAGGCGATCTTGAGTCGGCTGCGCGAGATCCGTTACGACGGCTGGTTTGTGCTCGAGCAGGACATGACGATTCCGGTCGAGCCCCCGCCAGGAAGCGGACCGATCGAGGCAGCGCGGCAAAGCCTGATCTACTTTCGTCGAGTGTTCGGCCCCGAAGCAACGGTCGACAGCCCGCGATGATCCGCAACCTGATCGGCGGCCAGTGGTGCCTGCCATCTGAAGGTACGGCATTTCTGCCCGTGTTCAACCCGGCCACCGGAGAGGTGATCGAGCAAGTCCCGCTTTCGGCCGCACGCGATGTGGATAGCGCCGTGCAGGCAGCGGCCAAGGCATATGCGGCGTGGTCGCGCACTGCAGTCATGGAACGGGTGCGACTGATGTTCCGCTACAGAACGGTGCTGGAAGAGCATTTCGAAGAGCTGGCATCGATCATCACGCGCCACCACGGCAAGACGCTGGACGAGTCTCGTGGCGAAGTCCGGCGCGGCATTGAAGTGGTGGACTTCGCCTGCGGTGCGCCGACGCTGCTACAGGGACGAACGCTGCGCGACGTGTCGGCGGGGGTAGACCAGGACCTATACCGCTACCCGGTGGGTGTCTGCGCCGGCATTCCGCCTTTCAACTTTCCGGTGATGATCCCGCTGTGGATGTTGCCACTGGCGGTGGTCGCCGGCAACACCTTTGTGCTGAAGCCGTCGGAGCGGACGCCGCTGGGCGCGGTGCGACTTGCCGAACTCTTCAGCGAAGCGGGTTTTCCGGAAGGCGTCCTGAACGTAGTTCACGGCTCGGCCGAAGCGGTCAACACGCTGCTGGCGCATCCGCAAGTGGCCGCGATTTCCTTCGTCGGTTCGGCCCCGGTGGCGAAGCACGTCTATGAGACAGCGGCGGCGAACGGCAAGCGGGTGCAGGCGCTCGGCGGGGCGAAAAACCACATAGTCGTCATGCCGGACGCGGATCCAGAGGTAACGGTGCCGGCGATCCTTAATTCGGCTTTCGGTAACGCCGGAGAGAGGTGCCTTGCGGGTTCGGTAGCGGTCGCGGTTGGACGTGCCGCAAACCACCTTCTGGAGCCGCTTATGGCGGCTGCCTCGAAGTTGGTGGTCGGGCCCGGCGACCAACCTGGCGTGCAGGTCGGGCCGCTGATCCGTGCTGAGCACCGCGACAAGGTCGCAGGCTATGTCGATAAGGGCGTGGCCGAGGGCGCGCAGCTTCTGGTCGACGGACGCGGCGCGATGGCACGGCCAGGATTCTTCTTTGGCCCGACGATTCTGGATCGAGTCACCGCAGGCATGGCCGTCGGCCATGAAGAGATCTTTGGACCCGTGCTGTCAGTCGCGCGGGCCGCGACGCTCGATGAGGCGATCGCCCAGGCCAACCGTATGGCACTCGGCAACATGGCCACGATCTTTACGCAGTCTGGCCGAGCTGCCCGGGAGTTCCGAGAGCGCATCGAAGCGGGGATGACAGGTATCAATGTGCCGATCGCGCAGCCTTTCGCCTTCTTTCCGTTCAGTGGCTGGAAGGGATCCTTCTACGGCGACCTCCACATGCACGGTACTGACGGGATCGAGTTCTTCACCCGCAAGAAGGTCGTAGTCACGCGATGGTGATGTGTGTAGTGTGGAGACCGAGTTGAGGGTCGCTTACCGAAGCCGCCTCCACGAAATGACGCAGACCACGCCGACGATGCTGTGGAACGACTCGGCGGACATCGACGAGCTCACGTACGCAATCGAAAACGGCGCGGTCGGAGCCACGTGCAACCCCGTCATCGCCCTGGGGATTCTCAAGAAGGAGATCTCCATCTGGCGGCCACGGATCCAGGCGCTGGTCGATGAGCTCCCGGGCGCGACAGAGGACCAGATCGGCTGGAAGCTGGTCGAGGAGATGTCGGTCAGGGCGGCGAGGCTGCTGGAGCCGGCGTTTGCCGAGCACGCGGGGCGCGATGGCCGGCTGTCGATACAGACAGACCCCCGCTTTTTCCGCAATTCCAACGCCATCGTCGAGCATGCGATGCGCTTCAGCACCCTCGCGCCGAATGTGATCGTGAAGATCCCGGCGACCAGGGCGGGAATCGCCGCCATCGAGGAGGCGACGTATCGCGGGCTGAGCGTCAACGCGACGGTCTGCTTCACCCTCCCACAGTGCATCGCGGTGGCGGAGGCAGTTGAGCGGGGCCTCCAGCGCCGTCGGAGCGAAGGCAAGGACATCAAGTCGATGGGCCCGGTTTGCACGATCATGGTCGGGCGGCTCGACGACTGGCTGAAGGTCCAGCTCGACACGCGGGAGATCACGGTCGACCCCGGCTACCTCGAGTGGGCGGGCGTGGCCGTATTCAAGAAGACGTATGGCATCTTTCGGCAGCGCGGCTACCGGCTGCGACTGTTGTCCGCGGCGTTCCGCAACCACATGCACTGGAGCGAGCTCATCGGCGCGGACGCGGTCATCTCGCCACCGTCCGCGTGGCAGCGGCGATTCAACGGAGGTGACATTGAGGTGCGGCCGCGTATCGACAACCCTGTCGACCCGACGATCGTGGAGGCGCTGCTCGCGCACTTTCCGGATTTCCGTCGCGCGTACTCCGAGGACGGACTTGCCATCGATGAGTTCGACACGTTCGCGCCGACTGTACGCACTCTGCGCCAATTCATCGCGGCGTGCACGGACCTCGACGCGCTGGTGCGCGACGTGATGCTTCCAGAACCCGCTTAGGTGGACGCTGTCCGGCTCACCATGGCGCAGGCCCTGGTGCGATTCCTCGCCGCGCAGCACGTCGAGCGCGACGGTGTCGAGCATCGGTTCATCGAGGGCTGCTTCGGGATCTTCGGCCACGGCAACGTTACGGGCGTCGGCCAGGCCCTCGCCGAGCACCCCGAGCTGTTGACCTACTACCAGGCGCGCAACGAGCAGGCGATGGTGCATACGGCGTCGGGCTTCGCGAGGATGCGCAACCGCCTCGCGACGCTGGCGTGCACGACCTCGATCGGCCCGGGGGCGACGAACATGCTCACTGGCGCAGCCGCCGCGACCATCAACCGCCTGCCCGTGCTGCTTCTGCCAGGCGATGTGTTCGCATCGAGGCGGCCCGACCCCGTGCTCCAGCAGCTAGAGACGCCATGGCGCGGGGATGTGAGCGTCAACGATTGCTTCCAGCCCGTGTGCAGGTACTGGGATCGAATCACCCGGCCCGAGCAGCTGGTCGCCGCTGCGCTCGGGGCGATGCGTGTGCTCGTGAACCCGGCGGAGACCGGCGCAGTGATGCTGGCGCTGCCGCAGGACGTGCAGACCGAAGCCTTCGACTATCCGCTCGAGCTTTTCGAGCACCGCGTCTGGCTTATCGGCCGGCCTATGCCTGACGTCGCAGCGCTTGATCGGGCGGCAGAGGTCATTCGAGGAGCGCGCCGGCCGCTGATCGTCGCCGGCGGTGGGGTCATCTACTCCGAGGCGGCCGGCGATCTGGACTCATTCGCGCGGCGGACCGGGCTCCCCGTCGCCGAGACGCAGGCAGGCAAGGGCTCGCTAACGTTCGATCATCCGATGGCTGCGGGCGCGATCGGCGCCACCGGGGCGCTGCCCGCGAACCGGCTCGCAGCCGAGGCCGACCTAGTCATCGGTATCGGCACGCGCTACAGCGATTTCACGACCGCCTCCAAAACCGCGTTCCAGGGCATCGGGGTGCGATTTGTGAACATCAATATCGCGGATTTCGATGCGCACAAGCACGCGGGCCTCGCGCTGGTTGGGGACGCACGCGCGGCGCTGGTAGAGCTCGATAAGCGCCTTGCCGGCTGGTCGGTCGACGCGAAGTATCGCGAGTTGACCGCGACGCTTCGCGCCGAATGGGACAAGGAGGTGAACCGCCTATACCATCTCGGCCACGGCCCGCCGCCCGCGCAGTCCGAGGTCATCGGGGCCGTCAACGAGCTTTCGGGGCCGCGCGACGTGGTCGTCTGCGCGGCGGGCTCGATGCCCGGCGACCTGCACAAGCTCTGGCGTACGCGCGATACGAAGGGCTACCACGTCGAGTACGGCTACTCGACCATGGGCTATGAGATCGCGGGCGGCCTCGGGGTAAAGATGGCGGACCCCGAGCGCGAGGTGTACGTGATGGTCGGCGATGGGTCGTACCTGATGATGGCCCAGGAGATCGTCACTTCGATACAGGAGGATCTGAAGCTCACCGTCGTCCTGGTCGACAACCAGGGCTTCGCGTCGATCGGCGCGCTCTCGCGGTCGAAGGGCACAGCGGGTTTCGGCACCAGGTATCGCCATCGAGAAGACGGCTCCCTCGGGGACGATTCCAGTACGCACGACGGGAATGCGCTGCCGGTGGACCTGGCACTGAATGCTCAGGGTCTCGGCGCTCATGTGATCCGGGCGCGAAGCGTAGACGAGCTGCGCGATGCCTTAGTCGCCGCGAAGTCCATCGATCAAACCGTTGTCATCCACGTGCCCACCGACCGCTACCACGGCGTGCCGGACTACGAGAGCTGGTGGGAGGTCCCGGTGGCCGAGGTGTCGGAGAGCGCCGAGGTGAAGAAAGCGCGCCAAGAGCATGAGCAGGGCATGGCGCGACGCCGCTGGTACTTGTGAGCGGCAAACTCGTCAGGTCCAGTCTTCGCGCAACGGCACCGGACGGCTTGCTCGTTTCTGTCACACCGGAGTCGGCCGGTTGGTCCTACGTCGGTTTTGAGGTCTTTCGGTTGGCCCCGGGGTCGACCATCAAGCGCTCGACTGCCGGACGTGAGGTTTGCGCGGTCATGCTTTCCGGGCGGGCCGACATGTCGTTCGGCGATCAGGAGTGGCGCAACATCGGCTCACGGGACAGCGTGTTTGCGGGCCGGCCGGATGCCATTTACGCCCCATGCGGCGGCGCGATCACGATCACGGCGGTGAGAGAGCTTTCTGAGGTGGCGTTGTGCTGGGCCCCTGCCACCAGCGGCCTGCCTCCTGCGCTCATTCGGGCCGGCGACATTCGCCCTTTCACACGTGGGTCGGGCAGGACGGAGAGGACGATCCATAACATCCTCATGGAGGATCGGCCAGCCGAAAGCTTGCTCGTAACTGAAGTGTTGACGCCGGCGGGTAACTGGTCAAGTTATCCTCCCCATAAGCACGACACTGACGATCCACCGAGGGAGTCGTACCTGGAAGAGACCTACTACTACCGCACTGCACATCCGGACGGTTTTGCGGTGCAGCTCGTGTACACGCAGGACCGATCAGTCGATGAGGCGATTCAGGTGCGCGATGGCGACGTGGTCATGGTCCCGCGCGGCTACCATCCCGTCGCTGCCGGTCCTGGCTACGACCTCTATTACCTAAATGTGATGGCCGGCCCTCGGCGTCATTGGTTGGTCACCACCGACCCGGATCACCGCTGGCAGGTGGACTAGATGAGTACGGTCGCGGTGCGTAACTCAGCGCCGTTTCGTGTAGTAGTTCGTGTAGTAATCAAGCTGGATCTGGGGGACCGTGAGGCCCCGGGTTCAAATCCCGGGCCCCCGACCAAATTCTGTTCTCAGATTTGTGAGCCCCATGCGTGGAGGAGGATAACCAGAGGGGCGGCATGCTTAGGCTCGAGTGACGGCGGGCGGAAGAGTCGGTAGGTGCGTGCGTAGCCGCCGACGATGATTTTCCCGTGTTGAACGGCAGCCGGGCT
>WNEY01001262.1_pt1 | contig 28672 bp, 27 predicted proteins | sample 5400531 | NCBI WGS metagenome assembly WNEY01 (sample SAMN13153338, study PRJNA577476) | soil metagenome | isolation source: 200 cm saprolite under Douglas fir tree site 1 | place: USA:California | collected 2015-04-18
TTCGTGGTCTGGTTCACAGGGCTCTCCGGGGCCGGCAAGTCGACCATCGCCAACGCCCTTGCGGCCGAGCTCGCCAGGCGCGGAAGGCATTCCGAGGTGCTCGACGGCGACGAGGTCCGTGCGCACCTTTCCAAAGGCTTGGGCTTCTCCAAAGCAGACCGTGACACCAACATCCGGAGGATCGGCTACGTGGCGCGGCTGGTCGCGCGCAGCGGCGCTGTCGCGATCACGGCGGCGATCTCTCCGTATCGCGAAGTGCGCGACGAGGTCCGGGCGCAGGCTCCCGGCTTTGTCGAGGTCTACATGCGCTGCCCGGTCGAGACCCTCACGGAACGCGACACGAAGGGCTTGTACCGCAAGGCGCTAGCGGGCGAGATCGCCAATTTCACCGGCGTCAACGATCCCTACGAAGAGCCGCTCCATGCCGAGGTGGTTTGCGACACCGCCCGCGAGACGCCGGCCGAATCGCTGGCCAAGATCGTCGATGCTCTCGAGCGCCTCGGCCACCTGCCCAAGCGGGTGGTTGAGCGTTTGCCGTTGGGCGATGAGCTGCATGCTCTGCGCGCCGAAGCGCGATCGCTGCCGCGCCTCGATGTCGGCCAGCGCGAGCTGTCCGACCTGTTCATGCTCGCCAGCGGTGGACTCGCCCCCCTCGACTCGTTCATGGGTGCCGAGGATTACGAAGCCGTCGTCACCACCGGCCGGCTGGCGAGCGGCCACCCCTTCACGATTCCCGTCGTCCTGCGGGCGGTAACTGCGCCGACTGCCGGCCGGCTGGCATTGTTCGTGGGCGACCTGCCGGTCGGGATCATCGACATAACTAACGCGTACCGGACCGACCACGAGGCCGAGGCCCGCAGCGTGTACGGAACCGATGACGACGCGCATCCAGGCGTGCGGGTGCTGAAGGACTCGGGGCCGTGGGCGATCGCCGGCGGCGTGGTGGCGCTCGCGCAGGCCGCGTCCGGATTCCCCGAGTACGACCTCACCCCGGCCCAGGTGCGCGGTGTCAAGAGCGATCGGGGTTGGAAGACGATGGTCGGCTTCCAGACGCGCAACCCGGTCCATCGCGCCCATGAGTACCTCCAGAAGGTGGCGCTCGAGACCATCGACGGGCTGCTGCTGCACCCGCTGGTGGGGGAGACGAAGAGCGACGACATACCCGCCGCGGTGCGGATGAGCTGCTACGAAGAGCTGCTGCGAGGCTACTTTCCGCCCGAGCGCGTGCTGCTCGCGACCAACCCCGCGTGGATGCGCTACGCCGGGCCGAAGGAAGCCGTCTTTCACGCCATCGTGCGAAGGAACTACGGCTGCACGCATTTCATCGTCGGCCGCGACCACGCTGGAGTGGGCAACTACTACGACACCTATGCGGCTCACCGCATCTTCGACGAGTACGCACCCGGTGAGCTGGGCATCGAGATCCTCCGCTTCGAGCACACCTTCTACTGTTCCGACTGCGGAGGGATGGCGTCATCGCGGACTTGCCCGCACCCCGCGACCTCCCACCGGACGTTGAGCGGGACAGCTGTGCGCAAGCTCCTCGACGAAGGCAAAGAGCTGCCGCCGGAGTTCACGCGCCCCGAGGTCGCGAAAGTGCTTCGCGAAGCAGCGAAGAAAGAAGAGGCAACCGCGTGAGGTACTACCCGGTCTTCCTCGACCTCGTGGACCAACCGTGCGTTGTTTTGGGCGAAGGCAAGTTCGCGAAAGAAAAGGCCGCCTCGCTCCGCGAAGCCGGCGCCGTTGTTCGAGTTATCCCGGCGCAGGAGTACAGGCCCGGTGATCTCCTCGGCGCCCGCCTCGTCGTCGATGCCAGCGAAGACCCTGACATCAACCGGCGCAGCTGGAAGGAGGCGGAAGAAGCAGGCATTCTCATCAACGTCGTCGACCGTCCGGCGCAGTGCCGCTTCATCGCACCCGCGATCGTGAATCGGGATCCCCTGCTCATCGCCATCTCGACATCGGGCGAAAGCCCGTACTTGGCGTCCGCTCTTCGCGCTCGCATCGAGCGCTGGCTGGGGCGCGAGTGGGGACCGTTCGTGGCCCTGGTCGGAAACGTGCGGCGGCAGCTGCGGGCGCAAGGCATGCCGATCACCGAGCAGACGCGCGTCTACCGGCGCATCGTCAACTCCGAGGTTCGCAACCTGCTCCGGCGCGGACGTGGCGATGAGGCGGCCCACCTCGCAGTGGCCATCGGGCAGGCCGGCGCCAACGGACCCGGCCGCGTCGCCCTCGTCGGCGCCGGTCCTGGCGATCCCGACCTGCTCACATTCAAGGCTCGCGAGCTGCTGGCGGACGCCGATTACGTGCTGCATGACGCCCTCATCGCGCCCGAGACGCTCGCCCTTTGCGGTCCCGACACCCGGCTCGAGGACGTGGGTAAACGCGCCGGCCACGACAACCCGAGCCAGCAAGCCATAACCGCGCGGCTCATCGAGCTGGCGCGCGCGGGCCACGCTGTGGTGAGACTCAAAGGTGGCGATCCGTTCGTCTTCGGGCGTGGTGGCGAGGAGCTGAGCGAACTGTCGAGCGCCGGCATCGAGGTCGTCGTCGTTCCCGGAGTTACAGCCGCGCTGGCTGCGCCGGCGGCCGCCGGCATACCTGTGACGCTGCGGGGAGTCGCCTCGTCGATTGCGATCACCACCGCCCAGGGCGAACGCTCGCTCGACCGCCTCGGCGAGCTTGCGCGTGCCGCCGACACGCTCGTGGTCCTCATGCCGAGGTCCAACCTGGCCGAGGTGGCGGCCACTCTGGCGAGGGCCGTCGGGGGCTCACGCCCGGCCGCCGTGATCAGCAATGCGACGCTGCCGAACCAGGAGAGCGTCAGTGGCCCGCTGGATCGCATCGCTCGCATCGCGGACCAGGCAGCTATCGGCACCCCGGCGACGCTGGTCGTCGGCGACGTGGTCGCCGCGGCGCCCACCCTGGCGGTGCTGCCAAACTCGACTGTTGACGGTGGGTTCGGCTAGACCGCTTCGACTGGGTACTCGTGGGTCGCGCCTGGCGCTGGTGCAGAGCGAGATCGTGGCGGCGCGGCTGCGCGCCAGCGGCGCGCCGGTGGAGGTGAAGACGATCGTCTCCGACGGGGACGTTCGTGCGAAGGATGCACCGATCGGCGAAGGCATATTCGTCACCGCGCTCGAGCGAGCGCTCGTGGCGGGCGAGATCGACCTTGCCGTCCACAGCGCCAAGGACCTCCCCCTCGAGGAGGACTCAAACCTCGTCATCGCCGCCTACCCCGAACGCGCCGACGCCCGCGACGCGCTGGTGACGCGGCTTGCGGAACGATCCATCGACGAGCTCGCAGTGGGCGCCAGGGTGGGGACCGACAGCCCCCGACGGGCAGGCTTTCTTCGCGCGCTCCGACCCGACCTCGACGTGATCCCCCTACACGGCAACGTCGACACGCGGCTCCGGCGCCTCGATTCCGGAGAAGCGGACGCGCTCGTGCTTGCCGCCGCGGGTCTCGACCGGCTCGATCTCGGCGGCCGCATCGCGACGCGCATCGATGGCGAGTCGATGCCGCCCGCACCCGCGCAGGGTGCGCTGGCCGTGCAGGCGCGCAGAGACGACGCCGACGTCCTCGATGTGCTCGGCCGGCTCGACGATCCGGGCGTCCGGCTAGCGGTGGTGGCGGAGCGAGCTCTGCTCAAAGCGATGGGCGGCGGGTGCAGGGCGCCGGTTGGCGCGGTCGCCGTGCAGGTCGACGGCGTGCTGACGATGCTGGCCGGAGCGGTGACGCCGGATGGCCGCTCGAAGCATCTGGTTCGCCTCTCGCATGACATCGAAAACGGCGGGTCGCTGGCGAGGGCGGTGTCCGACGCCGCTCACGAGCTGAAGAGCTTCGTGTCGCTGCACTCGCGCGCGGTCATCGATACGCGTCCGGAGCTCGACGCTGCGGAGCGCGAGGCGATCGAGAGCGACGGCTTCCGTGTTCTGCACGTGCCAGCGATCGCCATCGGGTCGGCCGGCGCCAACGGCGAGATCGAGCGCGCTCGCTCGCGAGTCGGCGAATACGACTGGGTCGTGCTCACGAGCAAACGAGGCGTGTCCGCCTTGCTCGATGGTGTGCAGTCGCCGCCGTCGAACGTGCGGTGGGCGGCCGTCGGCGCGACCACGGCGAAGGCCTTGCGAGACCGCGGTGTTCGTGTGGACGTCGTGCCCGCGTCGGCGCGAGGCGATGCGATCCCGGAGGCGATGGCGCAACTCGGAACCTTGAGTGGATCCCGGGTTCTCCTTGCTCGGGCGGACGCCGCTGACAACGCGCTTCCGCAAAAGCTCATCACGATGGGCGCCCACGTTGACGAGCTCGTCGCCTACCGCACGGTCACCGCACCTGCCACGTCGCGGCGCGCCTTGCTCGATGCGCTTGCGGACGGAGACGTGGAGGCGATCGTGTTCGCCTCTGGGTCGGCAGTTCGCGGCACGGTCGAGCTCGCCGGGAAGGAGGCCGTTCGCGCACTGGCGCTGCACGCGATCAGCATCGGTCCCAAGACCAGCAGCGTGGCGCGGGAGCTTGGGTTCCAGGTGGCGGCAGAAGCCGAAACCCAGGACGGCATGGGCCTTCGCGCCGCCCTCAGGCGAGCGTTCGACGAGGAGGTGGAACGATGGGTCGCGTCGCAGCTCCCGCAGCCCGCATAAAGACGCCAGGTCCCGAGCGCCCCCGTCGCTTGCGACGGACCGCGGCGCTGCGGTCGCTGGTGCGCGAGACGCGGCTGTCCGCCGGCCAGTTTGTGATGCCGCTGTTCGTCGTCGGCGGCAGAAATCGGGTGGAGCCGATCGGCTCGCTGCCCGGCCATGCGCGACTCAGCATCGATCGCGCGGTGGACAAGGCGCGCGAGCTGGCGCGGCTGGGCGTAGGTGGGGTGCTGCTGTTCGGCATCCCCGAGCGGAAGGATGAGGAGGGAAGCGGTGCTGCAGACCCTGGCGGCCCGGTGCCATCGGCCCTCCGTGCGCTGAAAGAAGCCGGACTGCCCCTCGTCCTCATGGCTGACGTCTGCATGTGCGAGTACACGAGCCACGGTCACTGCGGTGTGATCGTGAATGGGGACGTGGACAACGACGCGACGCTTCCGTTGCTCGCGGAAGCCGCGGTCGCTTACGCGGACGCCGGCGCGGACATCGTCGGCCCCAGCGGCATGATGGACGGACAGGTCGCAGCTCTTCGCATGGCGCTCGACGCCGCGGGTCACGACGCCACCGCGATCATGGCGTACTCGTCGAAGGCCGCCTCAGCTTTTTACGGTCCGTTTCGCGAAGCCGCAGGGTCGGCCCCTGCGTTCGGCGACCGGCGCGGCTACCAGATGGATTACGCGAACGCGGACGAGGCGATGCACGAGATGGAGCTCGACGTCCGCGAGGGAGCGGACATCCTGATGGTCAAGCCCGCGCTCACCTCGCTTGACCTGCTGCTCCGCGCACGCCAACGCTTCGACGTGCCGCTGGCCGCATATCACGTGAGCGGCGAGGTCGCGATGCTGGAGGCCGCTTCCGAAAAAGGCTGGCTTGATCGCAAATCGGCGGCACAGGAGGCGTTGACCGCGATCGTGCGCGCGGGTGCCGGCATCGTCATCACATACCTGGCCGCGGATGCGGCGCGCTGGATCCAGGAAGACGCTGTCCGGTGACCGATCAATACGTCCATGCGCTGGCGCTCGGCCTCGACGCCCAATGGCGCCGGCTTCCTGACGCGCAAAGGCGGTCGACGCTTGCCGACTTCATCTCCTCGGTCGACCAGTCTCGGAAGGTCAAGACATACGCATACACGATGGTCGGGCTGCAGGCCGGAGTCGATCTTCTGCTATGGCGCCTTGCTCCCTCCCTGGAGGCCCTCGAAGAATCGGCGGCGGCCGCCCTGCGGTGCGGAATGGGGAACTGGATGAGCGTGAAGGAGAGTTTCCTGGGCTTGATCCAACCCTCCCAGTACGTGAAGAAGCCGACGCCACAGGAGCAGTCCCTGTTCAGCGGCGAGCGGTCGCGGTATCTGATCGTTTATCCGTTCACGAAGTCCGCCGATTGGTATCTGCTCGACAAAGAAACCAGGCAGCGCGTCATGAACGAGCACATGAAGGTCGGCCACGGATACCCGCAGGTACGCCAGCTGCTGGCCTACTCGTTCGGCCTGGATGACCAGGATTTCGTCGTTGCTTACGAGACAGACGACCTCCCCGCATTTGGCGAGCTCGTGCGTGCGCTTCGTTCCACGGAGAGCCGGCGCTCGACCGTACGCGACACGCCGATCCTGGCTGGGATCCATCGGCCGCTTGGGGAGCTGGCCGAGCTGTTTGGCGCGTGACCGCGATAAGCGCTCCCCTTTTCCTGCGCGCCTGCAGGCTCGAGCCCGTGGAACGGACGCCCGTCTGGCTGATGCGCCAGGCGGGTCGCTCGCTGCCGGAGTATCGGGCTCTGCGTGAGCGTTGGAGCCTGGAGGAGATCGTCGCCCAGCCCGAGCTTTGCGCAGAGGTGACGTTGCAGCCGGTTCACCGCCTGGGAGTCGATGCGGCGGTGATGTTCGCCGACATCATGCTGCCGCTGCGCGGAATGGGCGTCGACTTCGAGCTCGTCGAATCGGTCGGCCCGGTCATCGCAAATCCAATTCGTACCGCTGAGGCTGTTCGAGCGCTGCGAACACCGCCGGCAGCCGAATCCGTGCCTCAGGTCCTCGACGCGGTGAAGGTCGTGGCGCGCGAGTCGCCAGTCCCTGTCATCTGTTTCGCCGGCGGCCCCTTCACGCTGGCGAGCTACGCCATCGAAGGGAAGCCGAGCCGGGACTTCACGCTGACCAAGCAGTTCATGTACCGCGAGCCGGAAGCGTTTGCGCTGCTGCTCGACAAGCTCGCTGCGGTGATGGCCGAGTACCTCGATGCGCAGGTGGCTGCGGGCGCGCAGGCGCTGCAGGTCTTCGACAGCTGGGTCGGCGCGCTGTCACCCGCCGATTACGAGATGCGCGTGCTGCCGTACACGCGGCGCATCTTCGAAGCCACTGCTTCACTTCACGTCCCGAGGATCCATTTCGGGACCTCGACCGCGGGGCTGCTCGACCTGATCGCAGGATGCGGCGCGGAAATCATCTCGCTCGACTGGCGTGTCGACCTGGATGAGGGTTGGGCGCGAGTCGGCCACCACCTGGGTGTGCAGGGCAACCTGGACCCGGCCGTCTTGCTCGGACCCGCCGAGGGCGTGGTCGGTGGGGCGCGACGCGTGCTCCGGCTCGCGGCCGGTCGCCCCGGCCACATCTTCAACCTCGGCCACGGCGTACTCGCGACCAGTTCGCTCGAAAACATCCAGGCGCTCGTCGAGACGGTTCGCGAAGGAGTGCCCGCCGTTGCCTGACGCTAAGACAGGCGTCCTTTGCATGGCATACGGAAGCCCCGCCGGGACTGATGAGAACGACGGGATCGAGCCTTACTACTCGCACATTCGCGGAGGCAGGAAGCCGTCCCCGGAGGCTCTAGCCGAGCTGCGCGAGAGATACCGCGCCATCGGAGGTTCGCCGTTGACGGAGATCACGCGCGCGCAGGCTCGGGCGCTGGCCGCTCGGCTCGGGCTGCCGGTGTTCGTGGGCATGAAACACGCGCCTCCGTTCATCGCCGACGCTGCGGCTGAGGCGCGGAGCGCCGGGATCGAGCGGTTGGTCGGGCTGCCGCTCGCGCCCCACTACGCCGAGATGAGCCTCGGCGCGTATTTCGCGTCGCTGCGGCAGGCCTGGGATGGAGAGCTGATCGTCGTACGCGGCTTCCACGACCATCCCGCATTCATCGCCGCGGTCCGAAATCTACTCGCAGAGGCGCTCGTTGATTTCGAGCCGGAACGGATCTTCTTCACTGCCCATAGCCTGCCCGCTCGCATCGAAGCGACGGGGGATCCCTATCGCGAACGGCTCCTGGAGAGCTGCCGGCTGGTCGCGGAAGGGTCGGCCCTGCCGGAATGGGAGTTCGCGTTTCAATCCGCCAGCCACACCGGCGAGCCGTGGCTCGGTCCAGACCTGCTCGATTCGCTGGCCCGGTCTGGTGTGCGGCGGGCGTTGGTGTGCCCGATCGGCTTCGTCGCCGACCACCTCGAGATCCTCTACGACATCGACGTCGAGGCGATTGCGTTTGCGCGCGAACATGGAGTCGACCTGCGCCGGACGCAATCCTTCAACACCCGGCCGGAATTTGTCGACGCCCTGGTCGCGGTGGTGGGCGACGCGCTCGTCACGTCTTCGCCGGCCCAAAGCGCAGGCATAATGACGAAGTGATCTCGGGATCACTTTGCCGAAGCTCCTTGCATCTTCGCGTCCTAGACGGCTGGGCGCCAGCCCACCCCACGAAATCTGCGATTTCGCGGGGACCCCGGGCGGCGCTGAAGCCTGCGTCGCCTCCTGTGCCCGCTCGGTCACGCATCAACGTGATGCGCTCCCTCACGTGCTCGTCGGCTCCTTGGCTCCGGCCGTCGATGCCGCGAAATATGCGGCGGATTTCGGCGCCGTGATCCCGGCCTTCCGCGTGGAAGCTGATCCGCGCGCTCAGGAATGGATTCGCGCCCACGCCACCGATAAGCCGCGAGTCGTCGCGTTCGACGTCACGCGGTGCTGCGGTGGGGCCAAGCTTTGTTCGGTGACGGTTCGCAATCAATCGCGCAGCGACGATCGGCGGGACTTCGTCACCGCGGTGCTTGGCGACGGCAGCAGGCTGCTGGTCGACCGGCGTGCGGCTCGCCGCCTACCATCTCGGTTCGGTCTCACCGTGCGCGGGCTCGGGCCGTTCAAGCGGCTCGACTTGGCGCTCAGCGGCGAGCAGTGGGGCGCCCTCCTTTACGACTGAGCCCCGCTAGCGCCCGGCTTTCTTCATGGCCCACGGGCCGAATTTGATGACCGCGACGAGCATCCAGACGAACATCGCCAGGCCGAGCACCGCGAACAGCTCGCTGATGATCAGGCCCGCCACCGGTATGGGCGAGCGGTCCGGGTTGGCGAACGATCCGATGTTGGTGAAGACCGTGATCCCGCTCAATCCGTAGAGGACCAGCGCGGCCCAGAACATCCATCGCCACCCCAGGTAGCTGCCGAGCGCAGCGACCAGATACAGCAAAGAAAAGAAGATGGCGACGCCGTAGGTGACCCCGATCGTGATGTTGACGACGGTGTCGACGCTCGTGCTTACGGGGATCTGCGTGCCCTGTGCATGAATCGCCCGCAGGACCGAGTCGTGGTTGACGAACGCGATGGTGATGAGGACCCCGGATATGGCTGAGATGGCGAAGAGCGCCGCAGTGATCAGCTGCATGGGACGGGTCCAGGAGGTCGGCTCGCGGTAGTTGGCGGGGAGCGGCACCCACTGCTGGCCGTCCCATCGGAACTGCCCGTCGGCGGAGATCTGGCCGGCGGCCTGTGTGGAGGGCACCGGGTCCATAACCGCACCAGCCTAACCCCGACACACTAATGTGGGCTTGTTGGATGAGCCCAAGTACGTCTCGAAAGTGAGGATCGTCCGCGAGCGCGGACCAGTCCGGAGGGCCTATCTGCCCATGGAACCCGAGCCCATCATGTTTGGGACCCACGACGAGGTGCGCGAGCATTACGGCACCGCTCCCGGCCAGTACCCCGACCACGCGACCACGCTCGACTACGTCGTCGCCGCGGCGGCCGGTTGACTCACCGGTACCCTTGGAGGCGCGCTGGAGGCGCGCGGGATCGACGCCGGTGAGGGAAAGTTGACCTCCGATGCCGAGGGTGTCGTGGTCGTCCAGGACAAGGTGCTCGTGATCAAGAGCATCCACGTTCGCTATCACCTCGCCGGCTGCCCGGAGGACAAGCGCGAGGCGGCGGAGCGATCGCATACGTTCCACGCGAGCCGCTGCCCGGTTGCCAAGAGCATCGGCGGCTGCATCGAAATCACCACGGAGCTCGAGTTCGTCTGACGGCCCGCACCGGCCTGGGGTAGGCTTCGGTCTTGCAGGCTGTCGCGGCGGGGAGATAGGGAGGACACCGACGATGTCATTCATATCGCGCGGATTTCGTGGTAAGCGGCGTGACACAGCCAGCAGCTCGCGCCTGCCGCCGGGGCAGTACCTGGTCAACGATTTTCCCGTGTTGTCGGCCGGCCCGACTCCTCGCGTCCCTCAGGCCGAATGGAGCTTCGTCATCGAAGGCGAGATCGACAAGCCTCGGAGCTGGTCGTGGGATGAGTTCCGCAAGCTGCCGACCGAGCAGGTGACCAAAGACATTCACTGCGTCACGAAGTGGTCGAAGTTCGACACCGGCTGGACGGGCGTATCGGTTGACACGCTCCTCGAGGGCGTGGACACCGCGGCCGAATACGTCGTCGAGTTCTCATACGGCGGCTATACGACCAACCTTCCGCTCGAGGACGTGACCGGCGGCAAAGCATGGGTCGCGTTCGAGTTCGACGGCCAGCCCCTCCATCCCGAGCACGGCGGTCCGGCGCGGATGCTCGTCCCGCATCTGTACTTCTGGAAGAGCGCGAAGTGGGTCCGCGGCCTTCGATTGGTGAACGAGGATCAACCCGGCTTCTGGGAGCAGAACGGCTACAACAATTACGGGGACCCATGGCGGGAACAGCGGTACTGGGGCGACTGATCTGGCAGTTCGGCACGCTCGCCGAGCTGGTCCAGGAAACCCCAAAGGTTGCGAGCCTCATTCTCGACGTGCCCGGCTGGACCGGTCACCTTGCCGGCCAGCACGTGGACGTGCGCCTTACCGCCGACGACGGCTACCAGGCCGAGCGCAGCTACTCCATCGCCTCACCGCCAGAGGATTCGCGGCTGGCGATCACCGTGGAGAGGCTTGACGACGGCGAGGTGTCGCCCTACCTCGTCGGCGAGCTCCGCAAGGGCGACAAGCTGGAGCTCCGCGGACCGATCGGGGGCTACTTTGTGTGGAGGGGGGATGACGAGCGCCCCGTCCTGCTGGTCGCCGGCGGATCGGGTGTGGTGCCTTTGATGGCGATGATCCGCCATCGCGCCGCCAATCATTTGAAGACCCCGACCAGGCTGCTCTATTCGTCGCGTTCGCTTGACGACGTCATCTACAGGGCGGAGCTCGAGCGACTGGCGTCTGCCGGCGACGGTCTCAGCGTCGCCCACACGCTGACTCGGATGCAGCCGCCTGGATGGAGCGGCTACGCGCGGCGGATCGACAGCGCAATGCTGGCCGAGGTCGCATGGCCGAAGGCGCAGATGCCCATCGTGTACGTCTGTGGACCGACACCGATGGTGGAAAACGTGGCGAGTCTGCTCGTCGACATGGGGTACGACCCGGCATCAGTCAAGACCGAACGCTTTGGAGCAACAGGAGGTTGAGCCAGGGCACGTGCGCAAACTGCGGCAAGGTGCACATGGTTGGAGAGGTTGTCGTCTACCTCCATGCGCCGGGTGTAGTGGTGCGATGCCCCTCGTGCGACTACGTGCAGATGAAGATCGTGCAAGGCCGCGGCAGGTACTGGATCGACATGTCTGGGGTGCGCTGCCTGGAGTTTTCCGTCTAGAGCCGAGCGCCAAAAGTCTCAACCGATTCCAAGCCAGTTTTGAGGTTGGCGCCGGAACATGCCTGCTATGAGCAGAGCACATACGTTGTTGATCGCCTCCGCCATCGCGGCGTCAATGGTCGTCGCCGGTGTCGTGGCGGTGTCGGCAGCCGGCCTGGCCGGCGCCACCAATTTCCTTGCAGCCACTTCGCCAACGCCGAGCCCTGGCGCGTTTAAGTCAAACGAGACCTCGGCCCACGAAGCCGCCGAGTCGGCTGCCCACGAGACGGCCGAGAACAACGGCACGTTCCATCCAGGTGGTCCCGGCGGCCCTGGTGGACCCGGTCACTCGAATGAGACGTCGACCCACGAGACCGGCGAGACGGCGGCCCAGGAGGCTGCCGAGAACGCAAGGGCGACCGCGACCCCGTCACCTAGCCAGTAACAGCAGCGAGGTCCACCGACCAGGTCGGGTTGTAATCGATCGTGGCGATGTCGGCCGTCGTCACGATGACCCGGCCGGGCTGCAGCACTGGAAAGTACGGCCCGTCCTGGTTGAGCTGCCCCTGCAGCTGCTCCAGGAGCTGCCGGCGAATGACTGGGTCGGCCGTGGTGCCGGCCTGAGCGCCCAGGCTTTCAAGAGCCGGATCCGAGCCTGCGGTCCACCCGGCTTTCGATCCAATCGCGCCGCCAGGCAAGAAGTCGAGGTATGAGCCGGAGCCTGCGGCGCTCGACGTCCACAGACCCATCTCCTCGACGCCCGCATCGAGCTCCGCTTTCGCCGCGTTTGATGGGCTGCCGGCGAGGTTGACCTTGATGCCGGCCGCGCCAAGATCTGCCTTGACCAGGCTGGCAAGGGCGCCGATTGGGAGGCCGCCGATGTCGAGGTCGCTTGCGTAGCCCAGGTTCACGGTTGGGTCCTTGATGCCCAACGCTGTCAGCTCGATCCTTGCCGCGCCCAGGTCGCGCCGAGGCGCAACCCAAGCAGGGAGTGCACCGAACATCGTGCTTGGAATCACGCCACGCGCCTGGAGCGCGCCCAACCCCATCAGCGCGACCATCTCCTTGTAATCCAGCGCGTCGCGAACCGCGTTTTGGAAGTGCTTGTCCGCAGTGACCTGCGAGACCTGCGGGTTTGTGTTCGCAAAGAGAAAGACGATGTCGGGGCCAGGGCTTGCGTTGATGCGGAGAGATCTGTTCCCGCTCAAGCTCTCCGCTTGCGCCTCTGAAAGGTCCAGCGCGATCTCATTCCTGCTCGACCTGATGTACGCGAGCTGCGTGGGCGCGTCCATGTTGCGGACCAGAATCCGCCGATAGAAAGGTTTGGTTCCCCAATAACGAGGGTTGGCGACGAGCTCGATGTCTGAGAACGTGCTGAACGACTTGAGCATGTAGGGCCCGGAGCCCGCGGAGGTCGCGTCAAGAAAGCCTTGCGGTTTGCCATTGACCATCGAAGAGCTGACGATTGCGAGCGCAGGGTTTGTCAATGTGGAAGGCAGCACGGGGTTCGGATCGTTCGACGTGAGGACGATCGTGTAAGCATCGGGCGCGGACGCCCCGACGCCACTGATAAGCCCTGATGGCGTGGCGTTCAACACAGCGATCCGCGCCAGCGAGAACACGACATCTGCGGATGTGAGCCGGCTGCCATCGGAGAACGCCACGTCGCGGCGGAGCTTGAATGTGAACCGCCTTGCATCTTCTGAAGAGGTGTAAGAGGAGGCGACCGACGGCAGAGTGTCGTACAGGGCTTTCGAGATCATGGCGCCGGTGACGCTGAGCTCGCGATGCGGATCCGCGCCTTTCAGGTCAAATGTCTTGTCGACGATGAGCACACTGTTTGTGCTCGTGGCCGCGGGCGAGCTGCATGCCGCGGCGGCGAGCAGGGCGGCGAGTGCAAAGCTCGCCAGGGCCGGCGATCTCCTGAGCATGCGCGCGTTGGCATAATGCCACGGGGGTTAGTGAATGGAAGACCACGAGCTCGGCATCGTTGGATTGGCGACCATGGGGATGAACCTGGCGCGCAACCTCGCATCGCATGGTGTTCGTGTCGCAGTGTTCAATCGCACGCGTCACCGGACTGATGAGTTCATGGCTTCATATGGGGCTGAAGGGGACTTCAAACCCGCGGCCACTCTCGAGGAGCTGGTCCACATCCTCACGCCACCACGGGCGATCCTGCTCATGGTCAAAGCCGGCTCGCCGGTCGATGACGGCATCGATGCGCTCTCCATGCTGCTCGAGCCCGGCGACACGCTCATCGACGGTGGTAATTCGCTGTTCCACGACACGCGGCGCCGAGCGGCCGCTGCTGCGCGGGCGGGCCTTGGCTTTCTGGGCATGGGCGTGTCCGGTGGGGAGGAGGGCGCGCTGCTCGGCCCAAGCCTGATGCCAGGCGGTTCTCGCGAGTCCTACGAACATGTCGAGGAGATGCTGAACGCGATCGCGGCCAAGGTCGATGGCGTGCCTTGCTGCACGTATATCGGCCCTGATGGCGCGGGGCACTTCGTGAAAATGGTGCACAACGGGATCGAATACGCGGACATCCAGCTGATCGCCGAGAGTTACGACCTGCTGCGCTCGGCGCTCGGTCTCACTCCACCCGAGCTCGCCTCGATCTTTCGCGAATGGAACGAAGGCCGGCTGCAGTCGTACTTGATTGAGATCACGGCCAACGTCCTCGCCAAGGGCTCGAACTCGAATGGGGCTCTGGTCGACGTGATCGAGGACGAGGCGGAGCAGAAGGGCACCGGTCGCTGGACGAGCGAGTCGGCGCTGGAGCTCGGCGTCCCGCTGACGGGGATCACGGAGGCGGTGTTCGCGCGCGTCCTCTCGAGCCAGAAGGCGGAGCGGGTGAACGCGGCCGGGATTCTCACCGGTCCCGCGGCGAGCCACATCCATTACGACCGCGACATGGGTCTGGTCGACGACGTCCGTGACGCTCTCTACGCCGCCAAAATCGTCGCGTACGCGCAGGGATTCGAGCACCTGCAGGCAGGGTCTCGGGAGTACGAATGGGGGCTCGATCTTGGGGCGCTCGCGACCATCTGGCGCGGCGGCTGCATCATCCGCGCCGCTTTCCTGGACCGCATCAAGGATGCGTACGTGGAGCAGCCCGGGCTTCCGAACCTGATGCTCGCTCCGTTCTTCCAGGAGGCGCTGGCCTCCGGGCAGGACGCCTGGCGCCGCGTGGTCAAGACCGCCGTCGAGCGAGGGGTCCCGATCCCGGCGTTCTCCTCATCGCTCGCGTATTACGACGGGTACCGGCGAGCTCGCGGACCGGCCAACCTCATCCAGGGTCTACGCGACTACTTTGGCGCCCATACGTACCATCGCGTCGATCGGGAAGGCGCATTCCACACCAGGTGGGCGCAGGATGGGTCAGAGGTCAAAGTCGACTAGCCTGCGCGGCGGCGGCTAGGGAACCTTTCCAGCGAGGATCGCGCTCAGGACCTCAGGGTCGATGTTGCCGCCCGAAACGATCGCGACATATCGACCCGGTCCGGCAAGGCCCTTCAAGGCCGCCGCCACCGCAGCCCCGGCAGCGCCTTCGGCGACGATCGCCGCGTGCGCGACCAAGTGGCGGATCGCCGCCGCCACGTCGGCCAGGTTCACGACCAGGGATCCCGCTAGGAGCCGCGACGCGGGCGCCCACATCTCAGGCAGGACGGTCGGGCTGCCGATGCCGTCGACGAACGTGGCGATGCGCGGGAACGGCACTGGACCGCCGGCCGCAAACGCAGCCGCCAGCGGCGCTGCCGTGTCGACCTCGCAGCCGAAGACGCGCACTTCCGGACGGAGGCTTCTGATCGCCGTCGCGATGCCGCAGCTCAACCCGCCGCCGCCGAAGGGAACGAGAACGGTAGTAACGTCCGGCAAGTCCTCGAGGATCTCGAGCCCGATCGTGCCGTTGCCGGCCATGACGTCGACGTCGCTCACGGGATGGATGAATGCCGCCGGCTCCAGCGGCGCGTACCGATGCTCGACTAGAACGTTCCACCAATCGTCATAAGGCACCGAGATCGTTTCGGCGCCAAGGCGCTGGATCGCATCGAGCTTCGAGTGCGGCGCGCCATCGGGCACGACGGCGGTGCATCGAATGTCAAGCCGTCGAGCATTCCAGGCGACACCCTGCGCCATGTTCCCGGCGCTGGCGGTGTAGACGCCCGCCTGCATCAAGCCCGGGTCGAGCCTGGCGATCGCATTGCCGGAGCCGCGCACCTTGAACGACCGGATCGGCGGTAGGTTTTCGAGCTTGAGGTAGAGCTCGCCGGTGCCTCCGTCGTCGAGTCTTATCAGGGGCGTGCGCGGCAAGATGCCGTCCAGTCGCTTCCTCGCCTCCTTGACGTCCTCGAGCGTGATCGAGTCCGGCTCGCGAGCGCTCAAGGCTTCGCGGGTGGCGGTGGCGCCGGGTCCTGAGCAAAGAGCAGGAACGCGACCGCGAGCACGACCGCGACCGCGACGGGGCCATAGTCGGCCATCCAGCCTTGAGGGAAAGCGACCCTGATGACCGCATCAGCAAAGATGTAGATGGCCGCCAGCACGAGCACGATGCGGAACCTACGGGCGGCCAGCCTGAGCTGCTGCCGGATTCCGCCCGGGCGGATGGAGAGCACGGTCAGGCTCAGCCCGATCAGCAGGATGAAACCGAAGAGAAACGCCCTCACCGGGTTTCCGGCACCGGCGACTTGGTCAGGAGCGTAGGTCTCGCGCCATCTCCCCGAAGTTGTCAACGTAGCGCTGCACGTCGTCGGCCGAATGCTGCACCGAAATCGTCCAGTTTTCCTCGGCGCCGGGAGCCATCAGCACGCCGCGGTTGCACTGGTACAGCCAGCTCAGGTAGGCGAACGATTTGTCGATCTCCAGGTAGTCGCGGTAATTGCGTACGCGCTGGGCGCGATAGGTGATGCCGCCACGTGCCGCCAGCGTGATCACGTGAAATGGCAGCTCGTGCTCCGCGATCACCTGATCGAGCCCGCCCTGAAGAGTCTCGGCCAGCGCGTCGAAATGCGCATAAGCGGAGGCGTCGAGGATCTCGAAAAGCGTCACCTTCGATGCCGCCATCGTCAGGGGGTTGCCATTGAACGTGCCCATCTGAGCCACACGCTTCTCCTCGATCACCGTCATCACGTTGGCGGTGCCGCCAACCGCGCCGCATGGCAGTCCGCCGCCGATCGCTTTGGCGAGGGCGACGAGGTCCGGGGTGACCCCGAACCGTTCGGTGGCTCCGCCCGCGGCGATTGTGATGCCGGTCTTGACCTCGTCGAAGATGACGAGCGCGCCGTTGCGGTGGGCGATGTCGCGCAGGCCGGCCAGGTAGCCGGGGTCGGGCAGCACGATGCCGACGTTCATCATCGCCGGCTCGACGATCACCGCCGCCACTTCGTTCGGGTAGCGCGTGAACGCACGCTCGATGGCTTGAAGGTCGTTGAAGGGGACGACGGTCGTGAGCTCGACGATCGCCGGCGGGATGCCCTCGCTCTGCGGCACGGAGGCAGGTGCATCCGCCGGACCCATCAGCTCCGGCGGCGGCTCGACCGACACCATGAGGGCGTCGTGGTGGCCGTGATACGAGGCCTCCATCTTGATGAGCCTCTGGCGACCGGTGAAGCCGCGCGCGATCCTGACCGCGTCCAGCGTCGATTCCGTACCCGAGTTGGTGAATCGCCATTGCGGCAGCCCGAACCGGTGAGACAGCTCGCCCGCCACCTGGATGTCGTCTGGCGTCGGTTGCGCGAAGTGGGAGCCGAGCGCGATCCTTTGGCTGACAGCGTCCACGATCTTCGGATGGGCGTGCCCGACCACCATCACCCCGAAGCCGTTGTGGAAGTCGACGTACTCGTTGCCGTCCACATCCCAGACCCTGCTGCCCTTGCCCCGTTCCATGAACACCGGCTGCGGCGCCGCGTCCTGGAATGACGAGGGAACGCCCCTGGGCATGACTGCGCGGGCTTCCTGCCAGAGCTTCTGAGACCGGGGCCGGGCCTGCCGGAACTTCTGTTCCTCGCGCGCGGTCAGCTCTTTGACGCGAGATGTCGAAACTTGACGCGCGGTGGGCGTGCTCACGTATGGATCCCCTCCCGAACTAGGGCCAGCTTGACAGCGATTGCCCCGGGCCCTCTAATTGTCGCGATTTCATCGTTTCTTAACGTTGGGGAGGGTGAGGCATGGGGGAATCCGCAGCCGTAGCCGAGCTTGTCGCTGAGAAACGCAAGCTCAAGAAGTCTCTCTTCAGATTCGACATGATCTTCTTCACCGTCTGCGCGATCGTGGCCCTGGACACGGTCGGCCAATCGTCTTCTTATGGCGCTCAGGCGATCTTCTGGCTTATCGTCTCCGCTCTCACCTTCCTGATTCCCTACGGCCTCATCACGGCTGAGCTCGGCTCTGCCTTCCCGACCGAGGGGGCGACATATGACTGGGTGCGGCTGGCATACGGCCATTTCGCGGGAGCGGTGGTCGGAGTCCTGTACTGGCTGAGCAACCCGATCTGGCTGGGCGGCACGCTGGCCGCGGTCTCGATCGCGGCGATCGACGCGCTTTGGGGCACATCGTTCAGCGGCAACCAGGGCCCCGAGACTGTGATCGGGTTCCTGTTCATCTGGGTCGCCGTGACGATGAACATCCTGTCGCTTCGCTACATGAAGTGGGTGCCAAACCTGGGCGCCATCATCCGGCTCGCACTCCTCGCTTTCTTCGCCCTCCTGGTCCTGGTGTCCGGCCTACAGCACGGATTCCACGGCAACCTCGGTGGCTTCTTTCCGACGGACACCACGATCTTGATCGGAGTCATCGGAGTGATCGTGTTCCAGTGGATCGGATTTGAGCTGCAGACCAACGCCAGCGAAGAGATGGACAACCCGCAGCGTGACATCCCTCGCGCGGTGTACGCGTCTGGGATCATCTCTTTCCTGGGCTACGCCGTCCCGATCGTCGGCGTGATCCTGATCCTGTCCACTGACCAGCTCAGCAATGTGGCGGGCTTCGTTGCCGCCTACCAGTTCGCCTCGAGCAGCGTCCTGGGTGGAGCTGCGCCGTTCTTCAACCACGTCGCGGGCTTGGCTTTCGTATTCGTGCTGCTCTCGAGCGGAACCACATGGCTCATGGGGTCCGACCGCCTGATGGCAATCGGAGCCCTGGCAGGATCAGGGCCGCAGCAGCTCGGCTACTTCTCGACCAGGTTCGGAACCCCGATCGTGGTGAACGTGCTGTCCGGCATCATCGCCACCATCTTCATGTTCATCACCTTCTTCGTCACCGGAGGCGGCCTCCACGGTTACTTCGCGGCGGTCCTCGGCCTCGTGATCTCGACCACCACCTTCTCCTACATCCTGATATTCCCGGCTCTGCTCACGCTGCGAAAGAAGTATCCGAACGTGAAGCGGCCGTTCGTCGTACCGGGTGGCAACGCCGGCGCCTGGATATGCGTCATCCTCACATTGTTCTGGGTGGTCGCCGCCACCGTCTTCTCGCTGTGGCCGAACCTATTCACATACCAATGGAGCGCAGACGTCGCGAACGTAAGCCGGACACAGTTCGAGGTGTACACGTTTGTGACCGTCGCAATCCTGATCGGGGTCGCGGTGGCGTTCTGGTGGGTGGGCAGGGGACATGCCATCCACACCGGACCGGTCATGATGCAGGCGCAAGCAGCACCCGCGGCCGGCGACTGATCTCCGTCTAGCTTTCGTATACGAGGCGACCGCCAACCACGGTCGCCTCTACTTTTGTCTCGGCCAGCTCGTCGCCGGGCGTCGATGCCAGGTCGCGATCGAGGACCGTGATGTCGGCGAGCATGCCGGCCTGCAGCGCGCCCTTCTCATTTTCCATGTGCTCTGCGTAGGCTGCACCCGACGTCCATGCCGCCACGGCCTGCTCGATGCCGATTCGCTGCGCGGCGTATTTCTCGGTCGCGATCTGCAAGCTGGCGACAGGATCGATGGGCACGACTGGCCAGTCAGTGCCAAATGCCAGCCTCGCCCCCGAAGCCAGGAGCACGCGCCACGGCCAACCGCGCATCGACCGCTCGGCCCCGAGGTTGCGCCGCCAAACCGATGTGAGGTTGGAGTCCGCGTGCTGAGGCTGCATGCTGGCGATGACCCCGAGCTCTGCGAACCTGGCGATGTCAGCCGGCGCCGGCGTCTCGATGTGCTCGACGCGATGCCGGTGGCCCTGATCGCAGCCGGTGAATGCGTCGAGCGCAACGCGGATGGCGCGGTCGCCGATCGCATGCACCTGCACCTGCCAGCCGCGGGCGTCGGCCGCGCCCACGGCCTGCACGAGCTCATCTGGCTCCCAGAGAAGCTCGCCGCTCTCTGAATTGCCTTGGTAGGGTTCCAGCATCGCGGCCGTTCGCGACTCGACGACGCCGTCCGCGAACGCTTTGATAATTCCCGTTTGGAGCCATGAGCCCGAATCGCGGAGTCGAGCGGTCTCGTAGTCGTCGAGTCTTTTCTCCCAGCCGGCTGAATCGAGGCCAGGAATCATGTCGAACGCGAGGCGAACGCGCATCGTCAGCTCGTCGCGCTCTCTTAGGGTCTCGTAAAGCGAAAGCTGGGCCATGCCGTCGCCGGCCTCCTGTACGGAGCCGATGCCGCGCGATGCAGCCAACCGCATTCCCGCCTGCACGGCAGCGATGTCCAGGTCAGCGGTCCGCGGCGGCAGGTTGCGAATCACATCGAGCATCGCTGCCTCTTTGAGAACGCCGGAGCCGGGCCCGAGCCCGGACACGGCACGAGCGCGGCTGTTGACCCACGCGGTGTGTGCGTCGAACGACTCGAGGTAGGCCGGCCGGTCCGGCACGAGCTCGTCGAGCAGCTCGAGCGACGGCATGCCGCCGGGAAATGCCGAGTAAAACCAGCCCCGGCCGACGAGCCAGCCGGAATGCCTCGCGTCAACGAAGGCGCGTATCCGGTCGGCGACCTCCTCCTGCGTCTGAGCCCCGAAGAGATCGAGGCCATCGAGCGACCTCGACGCCATGAGGAAATGCACATGGGCATCGTTGAAGGCGGGCAGGATCGTGCCGTGGGCGGCGTCGAGGACGCGGGTCGTAGGGCCGACCAACGAGCGGACATCGGCGTCGCCGCCGACCGCCACGATCCGCTCGCCATCGACTGCGAGAGCGGTGGCGCGTGGCCGTCCTGGCGCCCAAACAACTCCATTCAAGATGACCAGCGATGCAGCCACGGCAGCATTTTGCGCGGGTGCGAGAATGTGCCCTCAGTCATGAAGCTCGAAACCAACTCAGGGGTCGCCCGGGCGCACACGCTGCCTTCCCGGATGTACCTGGACCCGGTGGTCCTCGACCAGGAGAAGGAGCGGATCTTCTCGCGCACGTGGCAGCTGGTCGCCCACTCGAGCGAGCTCGCCCGCCACGGTGACTTCAAGCCAACCACCATCCTCGACGAGCCGATCCTCCTCACGCATCCCGAGGACGGCCGCCTGCGTGGCTTCTACAACGTGTGCCGCCATCGCGCCGCCCAGGTCGTGACGACTCGCGGCAACCGGAAATCGCTGCAGTGCGGCTATCACGGCTGGGTCTACGGACTCGACGGGCGCCTGCAGGTCGCGCGCGAGATGGAGGGCACCGAGGACTTCGACAAGGCGGACTTCGGGCTGGTCCCCGTCCAGGTGGACACGCTGGGGCCGTTCATCTTTGCCAACCTTGACGACCATGCGGCCCCGCTGGCGGACTGGATCGGAACGATTCCGGCCGAGATCCAGAGCGCCGGTTACGACCTATCGACCATGCGCCGGGTCGAACGCCGCGACTATGTGATCGAGTGCAACTGGAAGGTGTACGTCGACAACTACCTCGAGGGCTATCACCTGCCCATCGCGCACCCGGGGCTTTTCAAAGAGCTCGACTACGACCAGTACCGGGTCGAGACCTTCCGCTACTACTCGAAGCAGCACGCGCCGATCCGAGAGCTGAAACCAGGTGAGGTGCCGGGCCGCGACCGGCGTTACATCCGGATGCCCGGAGCCGAGGAAGTCGCCCTCTACTACTGGCTGTTCCCGAACACGATGCTGAACATCTACCAGGACAACGTCAGCACAAACGTGATCATCCCGCTCGGCGTCGACAAGACGCTGACGATCTTCGAATGGTTCTTCGCCGAGCCCGGTACCGGTGCCGGCTGGGAGTCGATGCAGCAGACGATCGCGTTCTCGGACGAGATCCAGCAGGAGGACATCGTGGTCTGCGAGCAGGTGCAGCGCGGCCTGCGATCGAGGTCGTACGACCGCGGGCGCTTTGCCGCGAAGCGTGAGAACGGTGTCCATCACTTCCAGTCGCTCGTGTCGGAGTTCCTCGACCGGGCCTAGATGCTGGCGCGAGCGGTGGCCCTCGTGCGCGACCATCCGCTGCTGACCCCGCTCCTCATCGTCTACGCGGCGATCAACGTGGTTGCCGGCATATTCGCGTACACGCCCTGGCTCGCTCCGATCAACCTGCTTCTTCTAGTTGCCTACGTTTCGGTGATCCACTTCGCGACTCGCGGCCGGCAATTGGCCATGCCCGATGCTCGCCCGCCGAACGCTCGCTCTCGCGATTTCGGCTTGGCGACAACGGTGGCGGTCCTGCAGCTCGCAGCCGTCGCAGTCGTGTGGTTCTTGATCATTCCGCACGGTCTGCCCAAGGCGTGGGCTGCCGACTTGACAGCCGCTGGTCTTCCATCACTCATCGCGGGGAAGGCCGCAAACGTCGCTCTCACGATCCCGCTCCTGTTGTTGCCCACATTGGTGGCGGTGGCGTGTTTCCGGGTCCGCGCGCGCGAAGTTGGCCTGACCGTGATTCCGCGAGACCTTGCGTTGGGGGTCGGATTGGCCGCCATGGGTGTCGGTCTGGCCCTGGTTTCCGTAGCTGCGGGCGCCAGACCTGGGCTCCTCTGGCAGTCGGCGTCGCTTCCGATCGTGACAGCCACGACAGTGCTGCAGTCGCTCTCCAACGGGGTGCCGGAGGAGCTCGCTTTTCGAGGCGTGATCTTCGGCCGACTGATGCCATGGCTGGGCCGGCCGGGGAACAGCCTGGCCCTCTCCGCGATGGTCTGGGGCCTTTTCCACGTGCCCATGCTCGTCGTGGGTTCAGGCCTTCCGATCTGGGTGGCGCCTTTTATCGGACTATTTGGAGCGCTCCAAGGACTCGTCTACGGCTACCTGTTCTATCGGACCCGATCCATATGGCCAGGAGCCATCTGGCACACGTCGAATACCAGCCTTGGTCTCATCTTTCTCTAGAATCGAACCAGCGGGAGCCGAGTAAAGGCTGAGAGGGCGTATGGCGCCGACCGCAAGAACCTGAACTGGGTAATGCCAGCGGAGGGAGAGTTTGAGCAACGTCGCCGCTCGTACCGTCGAATCCGATGCCTTCGGAAAGGTCGAGACGCACGGCATCGACGCGATTCCGGCCGCCGAACGACATGGCCATCCGCGTGAGCTCGGATTTCTCTGGGCGGGGGCATTCACCAACTACGCGAGCCTCTTCACCGCCAGCCTGCTCACGACCTATTACGGCCTGGGCGTCTGGGACGGCCTTGCGGCGACGATTCTCGGCACCGTCGCGGCGGCGCTGATTCTCGGCCTCCTCAGCAACACCGGTCCCAGAAGCGGCTTGCCCCAGATCGTCTTCACGCGTGGCATCTTCGGCCGGCGCGGGTCCTACGTCGGGGCGGCGCTCACGCTGTTTCTCGCGGTCGGCTGGTTCGCGGTGGATTGTGTGATCGCGGCCCAGGCCGGCGCTCAGCTCTTCGGCGGCGGCAACCGCGCCATCACCTTCGGTCTCGTCATCCTGATCGCCGCGCTCAGCGTGGGCGTCGCGGTGTACGGCCACCGGACGATCAAAGTCCTCGAGACGTACGGCGCGGTGATTTTCGTCGCGCTGGCGGCTGTCCTTTTCGTGCTGCTGGCGCCCCAATTTCACTGGGGGCAGGGCCGGTCGGTGTCGGGCGCCGACTATCCCGGCGCGTTCGTGCTCGGGTTCATGACGTGCTTCGCGCTGGTCGCCTCGTGGTATCCGTTCGCCAGCGACTACTCGCGCTATCTCCCGTCATCCAGCCCGACGCGGTCAGTGACGTTCTGGCCAATCGTGGGCGTAGCCGTGCCGATGGTTCTCCTAGGCCTCTTTGGCCTGCTGCTGCCGACCATCGACGCGAACCTCGCCTCCAGCCAGGGCGTGCTGGCGGTCATCAGCACGCACGCACCGGTATGGGTGGCGGTGCCCTTCTTCGTCTTCGTGGTCGTCGGCGAGATCTGGGCCAACTACCTCGACGTCTACACGGCCGGTTTGGTGACCCTGACGATGGGCATCCGATTGCAGCGCTGGCAAACAGCGCTGGGCTGTGGAATTCTCGGCACCGCGCTTGCGGCCTACGCGGTATTGGTGACCGACCTGCATGTGGCGTACGAGGACTTCCTGATCCTCACCTACCTGTGGGCGCCGGCGTGGGCCGCGGTCGTCCTCCTCAGCTTTTTCGTCTTCGAGGGGCGCGCGCGCCCGAAGCTTGCGCTCGCCGCGTGGCTCGCGGGCGCGGCCACGAGTCTCCTGTTCGTCAACTACACAAACCTCTTCGGCAACGTGGTGTCGACGCCGCACTTCTTCAACGATGGTCTTATCGCCGGACTGCACGGCGCCGACGCGAGCGGCCTCGTCAGCATCGCGGTCGCCGCGGCCGTGTACTGGGGCGGGCGCCGGCTGCAGCCGTCTCGGTGAAACTCCCGGTCGCGCTGACCATCGCCGGCTCGGATTCGGGCGGAGGCGCGGGCATCCAGGCAGACCTGAAGACGTTTGCGGCGTTCGGGGTGCACGGGACATCCGCGATCACCGCCATAACCGCCCAGAACACGATCACGGTGACCGATATCCATGCAGTGCCGGTGCGCGTGATCCGCGCCCAGATCGATGCGGTGATCGATGACATAGGCGTGCAGGCGGCGAAGACCGGGATGCTGGCTAGCGCAGAGATCATCGAGGCCGTGTCCAACGCGATCCGCGAGCACGGGATCGAGAAGCTTGTCGTCGATCCGGTGATGGTCGCGAAAGGCGGCGCGAGGCTGCTCCAAAACGACGCCATCGCGTCGCTCTATCGCTACCTTCTCCCCCTTGCGCTGGTCGTCACCCCCAACCTTCCCGAGGCGGAGGTGCTGCTCGGCCGATCCCTCAGAACGCTCGACGATCGCCGCCAGGCGGCGCGCGACCTGGTTGCGCTCGGGCCGCACGTAGCGGTCGTCAAGGGCGGTCACGCGGACTCGGATGAGCAGGCCGTCGACATCTACTGGGACGGCAAGGACATGGTCGAGCTGAAAGGCCACCGCTTTGAGACGAAGAACACGCATGGCAGCGGCTGCGCGTTCTCGGCCGCGATCGCCGCGGGACTTGCCAAAGGCCAGGGGCCGCTGGAGGCGGTGCGGGCCGCCAAAGCATTCATCGCCGGCGCCATCGAGCACTCGCTCGATGTCGGCAAAGGCCACGGCCCGGTCAACCCGATGTTCGACCGCATGAGCTGATCCCTGAGGGCCGTTGCGCCGTCGTGCTGCTGGGAGCATTCTGTGTCGGACTTTGGACAACGCCGGACGGATCAGCATCTTCAAACCGGCGACGTGGCCTGGGACGAAGTTCGACTGGGCCTTCGCCATGCTCGCGACGATCCTCGTCGTCGCCGGGTATTCCGATGCCTGGATAGACCGCAACGTGGCACCGGAGCCTTGGCTCCACGCACCGTCACAGACGGCCTGGCTGTTGGTGACTCTGTTTCTCGCCGGCACGGCGCTCAGGCGCTGGCTGTCAGAGCGGCGCTTGGAGACGATCATCCCCAGCGGTTACGAGCTCTCGGCGGCCGGCTGCATCGCCTTTGCGGTCGGGATCCTCATCAGCATCTGGTGGTCTGAGGCGTTCGGCACGGAGGTCCTCGGCGTGCCGGCAATCTTCCGGCCGCCAAACCTCCTGCAGATCGCCGGCGGCGTGCTCATCGTCACGGGTCCGCTGCGGGCGGCAATAGCCCGCGGTGAGCTCGTTGCGGGGCCCACCGCATTGATCTCAGCGACGATGGTGTTCGCGGCGATCACGTTCTTTTCGCAGTTCAACCACCCCTACATCAACGACTGGGCTGCACATGCGATTGGCGGCTATCCGTACAACCCGAAGCCTGTCGAGACGTACATCGACCAGGAACTCGGAGCGCTCGGCCTGCTCATGCAGAGCGCGATCGTCTGTGGCGCTGTATTGCTACTGCTGCGCCAGGTACGCCTTCCGCCCGGCAGCGTCACGCTCATGCTCACGTTTACCGCTCTGCTCCTGTGCGCGCAGTACGGGCGGTACCAGTACCTGCCTGTTGCCGCCGTGGTGGGAGTCCTCAGCGACCTCCTGCTGATCTGGGCCCGACCCCGTTCCGATCGCATCTTTCAACTCAGGGTGTTCTCGGCCGGCACGGGCGCGCTGCTGCCGGCCGTGTACCTCACGGCTGTCCAGGTGCAGAACGGCGAGATCGCTTTTCGTTCGGCGGACGTGGTCTACGGGAGCGTCGTGATCTGCGGGCTGGTCGGCTGGTTGATGAGCTACCTAACATTCCCGGAGATGGAGGTCGCCAAGGCCGCCGCGGTGTTGTGGCCGCCGCTCGAACAGGACTCGAGCCCATCCGCGCCAGACATCACCGTAGAGCGCCTCGAGCACGCACTCAAGGTGTTCAACAATCTTCGCGATCTGGGCGAGAGCCCACTTGTCAACCTACGCTGCCTCCCGTCCCACAACGCTTCTTCGCTGCGCCAGCTGATCGAGGACTCCATCGCGTCGCTGCGAGGTTCGCCTTCGCAGGTCGATGCACAGGCGGGTGAGATCCTGAACCTGTATTACGTCCGCCGGATCGGCGGCCATTACGCGGTCGAGCGGCGGGTCGGGCTGAGCCGCGCCGCCTACTTCAACCGCCGCTCCTACGGCGTCCGGCGCCTGGTCGATCGCTTGAAAGAGCTCGAGGAGACCGCAGCCACCGCCTGAGACCAGTCCACCGAGCCGGCTGGACCAGTCTCGCGCCCGTGCTCCGACTCATCTCGTACTTGATCCGGACCTCAGCGCGAGGGGTCTGTTTCGACGCTCCGCCTCACCGAGCCCAACCGGGCCGGAAGGAGGAGCGAAATGTTCTGGACCAATCGACGGACCGCTCGCAGTCAGCACCCGAAAAAGCGCACCGGCCTGGAGCGTCTGGACCTCGCCGACCTGCATTTCGCCAACGAGATGCCGGCGGGACGGCGGCTCGATCTGCCGGGTCGCGGCACGATCTTTGTCCGCGAGGCTGCGGGGCCTGTCGGCGGCCCGACCGTGCTCCTAGTGCATGGATTGCTCGGGACAGCGGACCTGAACTGGTCGCTCGCGATCCCTGAGCTGTCGAGCCGGTTCCGCGTCATCGCGCCCGACCTGCGAGGGCACGGCGACGGCATCGCGACCCGGCGTTTCGATGGCGGCCAGTGCGCGGATGACCTGGCGGCGATCGTCGAGCTCCTGGAGCTTGGTCGCGTGATCGTGGTCGGCTATTCGTTGGGCGGGCTGGTCGCGCAGCTTTTCGCGCGGCGTCACCCCGAAATGATTCGTGGCCTGGTCTTGTGCGCCACGGCCCACAACTTCTCTTCGACAGCGGGCGGCAGCGCGATTCGTCTGCTCACACGGGCTGCGCAGGTCGCGCCCGAACCTCTGCGCAGGGCGGCGATGATGGCGGTGTTGGCGCCTCGATCAACAGATGGCGAGCAGGGCCGGTGGGTCATGGACCAGATCGCCAAGCACGACACCCGCGCGATCCTGCAGGCGGCGACCGAGGCGATCGCATTCGATTCGAGCGGCTGGCTTGGTGAAATGGCGGCTCCGAGCGCTGTGGTGCTGACCTCCAACGACCAGGTGATCTCGCCGGACGTTCAGCGCGAGCTGTGCAGAGTCCTCGCCAACCCGGTCGTGCACGAGGTCGAAGGCGACCACTTCGTCTGCGTGAAGCGGCCGGAAGCCTTCAACGCTGCACTGATGGCCGCGTGCTCGGGATGCCGGCCTTGATCAGCTCAATCTGCGATGAGACGTTGAGCTTTTGATAGACCTTCTGCAGGTGCGTCTCCACCGTGCGCGGCGATAGCGACAGATGGTCGGCGATCTGGCGCACCTTGAGGCCGTCGATCGCCAGCCGGGCCACGCGAAGTTCCTGCGGTGTCAGGTCGTCTGGGCTCGCGTGCTTGCGCTGCCGGCCGCCGGCGGCGTGCAGCTCGTCCATGGCCTGCTGCGCCAGCCAGACGGCTCCGGCCTCGGCGGCGACATCCGCCGCTCGCGTGAGATATGGACGCGCCTCGACCGACTTGCCGACCTGTCTCAGGAACCGTCCGAAATAGATCAGCGTGCGGATCTCTGACAGCGGCTGGTGGATCTGCGAATAGACCTCGAGCGCCTGGGCATAGAGCTCCGCCGCCATATCGTTCTTGCCTGCCTTCTCCGCGAGCTGGGCGCGCCCGAAGACGGCTGTTGCGCGCGGCCAGAGGCAAGGCAGGTCCGCGCTTTTGGCCTCCAGCCAGGCGACGACCCGGGCGGCGTCGTCGAGCCGCCCGCATGCAACGTGAGCGGTGATGGCGTCGCGGGACCAGGGCACCACGCAGGGCTCGTTGAGGCCCGCTTCATTGGCGATCTTCTCCGCGACCAGAAAAAGGTCGCTCGCTTGCTGCTGCTGCCCGCCCCTGCCCGCGATGATGCCGCGCATGCGCTGAATCCAGAGTCGCTGGACCATGCTCTGCGGCAGCTTGTCGAGCCGGTCGCACCATGCCGCCGCCTCGTCCATGTGCCCCATCTCGAGAACGGTGGCAGCGTTCGCGATCCATGCGTAACCGGCCAGCGACGGCACCAGGTCCACCATCGTCAACGCGTGCTCGGCATGATCGCGCGCCTCGCTCAGGCGGCCGCGCCTGATGAGGGCATTCGTGCGCAGCGTATCGAGCAGGCCAATCGCCATCGGCGCGCCCAGCTGCTCCGCGGCGCGATAGGCGACGTCGAGCACGCGCTGAGCTTCGTGGTAGTTCTCCGAGAACTCCGAGATGAACATGTAGTTGCCAATCGGTCCCCAGCCCCAGGTCGGGTCGACGGTCTCCAGCAACGGGTTCAGCTCGGCCTCGGCGGCCGCGGCTGCCGCCGCTGGAATCCCTTCAGCTGAGCCCGAAAGGAACGTGACCAGGGCCCAGGTCGATTCTGCCCGCCG
>WNEY01000542.1_pt1 | contig 28670 bp, 26 predicted proteins | sample 5400531 | NCBI WGS metagenome assembly WNEY01 (sample SAMN13153338, study PRJNA577476) | soil metagenome | isolation source: 200 cm saprolite under Douglas fir tree site 1 | place: USA:California | collected 2015-04-18
CGCGCAGCCAGTCGAGCACGGTCATGGTCGGAGGCACGCCCGCCTCGCTCCATGGCTCTCCGTTCAACAAGAACCGCACTGCTGTCATTGCTCGGCCGGCATGAATGGTGCATTTTCGACGCCGGGCGGCCCCAATGGGGACGCGGACCGAGCTAGCATGGCGCTTTGCCCCACGCGCAGCAATCTCCGGGGAGCTTTCGAGGAGGCGAGATCATGGGACCGGACGCGCGCAAGCTGCGGGTGATCGCCTTCGCGGGAGCCGTCGGCGCCCTGCTCGCAACCGGAACTCCGCAGCCCGTGCTCTCGCAAGCGGCGGAAAAGCTGACGGTCCGATTCACCTGGAAGCTCAAGGGCGAATATGCGCCGCTCTTCGTCGCCCTCGATAAGGGCTATTACAAGGCCGAAGGCCTCGACGTCGAGCTCGCCGAAGGTTCCGGCGCCCAGACCGTGCTCAAGCTCCTCGCTAGCGGCAACGAGAAGCTCGGCTACGGGCCGGCGGTCTCTGCGGCGCAGGCCGTGAGCCAGGGGCTTCCGCTCAAGGTCGTTGCGCTCTACCAGACCAGGGCGCCGATGGGCGTGATCTCGTTCCCCGACGTGCCGCTCAGGACCCCGAAGGATCTCGAGGGCAAGCGGCTGGCGATCTCGGTCGGCGAGACCTTCGGCGACATGCTCGTCCCGTTCACGCGCATCAACCACGTCGATGTCGGCAAGATCCAGCAGATCCAGATGGACGCCTCCGCCCGCACCGCCCAGTTCCTGACCCGCAAGATCGACGTCATGTCGGTCTATCTCAGCAACGAATGGCCGCAGATCGAGAAGCGCGCCGGGGTGAAGTTCAACGTGCTGAAGGTCGCCGATTTCGGGCTGAACCTTTTGGGCGCCTCGATGATCGTCGGCAACGCCTTCGCCGAGCAGAACCCGGAGGCGGCGAGGAAGCTCCTGCGCGCGACGGCGAAGGGCTATCGCGACGCCATCGCCGATCCGAAGGACGCGGCCAAGATCATGGCCAAGTACATGAAGGTTCCCGAGGACCCGGAGGTGCTCGAGCGCCAGGTCGAGGCGACGGTGGTCTCGACCAACGCGCCGCAAGGCAAGCCGCTCGGCTGGCAGGAGGCGGCGGACTGGCAGGCCAACCTCACGCTGCTCAAGGAGACCGGCGGCATCGCCGAAGCGAAGCCGCTCGGCGCGTACTACAGCAACGAATTCCTGCAATAAGATCGGCGCGACACTTGGCTCGCCGCTCGGACGACAGCAGCTCGCGCGGCGTTTGATCCAACGGCCGTGCCGCAAACACGGTGTGCTCCCCTCCCCCTTGTGGGGAGGGGTTGGGGGTGGGGGTCGTCCGCGATCTTTCGCTTCATCCGACTTCGGCCAATCATTAAGTGACCGAACTCGGGTAAACCCGAGTTCGGTTGCGAAGAGCGGGGAGAGGGAGCAGACCGAGCCAGCGGCACGGATTTCGCTTTCTACGGATTTCACTCTCTTCGGAGGGATCACGAATGACAACCATTGCGACTGACGCATCTACATCATCCGGCGCCCTCGCCGGCTTTATCAACCGCAACGGCCCGGTGCTGGCGATCGTCGCGGTCATCTTCGCGCTGTGGGAGATCGCGGTGCGCGCGCTCGACGTACCGGACTACCTGCTGCCGAGCCCGTCGGTGATCGCAGCGAAGATCGTCGTCTCCTGGCAGCTCCTCCTCGTGAACGCCTTCGTCACCCTCGAGGAGATCCTGCTCGGCTTCGCGCTCAGCGTGCTGATCGCCGTGCCGCTCGCCGTCGCCGTGGTCTATTCGCGCATCTTCGAGCGCGTCGCGTTTCCCTTCATGGTCTCGCTGCAGACCATTCCCAAGGTCGCGCTGGCGCCGATCCTGGTGATCTGGCTCGGCTACGGCATCATGCCGAAGGTGATGGTCGCCTTCCTGATCTCGTTCTTTCCGATCGTCATAAACTCCGTCATCGGCATGCGCTCGGCCGAGCGGGAGATGATCTACCTCGTGCAGTCCATGGGGGCGGGCGAGCTGACCACCTTTCTCAAGATCAGGCTGCCGAAGGCGCTGCCTTCGATCTTCGGCGGGCTCAAGGTCGGCATCGGGCAGGCCGTCGTCGGCGCGACCGTCGGCGAGTTCATCGCCGCCGAGCACGGCCTCGGCTATCTGCAGCTCGTCTCCCAGGTCCGGCTCGACACGCCGCTCCTGTTCGCCGCGGTGGTCGTGCTCTCGCTCCTGGGCGTGCTGCTGTTCAACGCCGTGGCCTTGATCGAGCGGATCGCGCTGCCGTGGAGCCGCGTCGCCACCGACGTGGTCGAATAGGATGATCCGCGACCAAGGCGTCGCGGCGCCGGCGCGCGCGGGCGTGCCGATCACCATCGCCGGCGTGACCAAGCACTACCGCACCGCCCGCGGCGGCGACGTCCACGCGTTGAGCGAGATCGATCTCGCGATCGCCGCCGGCGAGTTCGTCTCGATCGTGGGGCCGAGCGGCTGCGGCAAGAGCACCCTGCTGATGCTGGTTGCCGGGCTGATCCCGCCGACCGCCGGGGCGATCGAGGTCGGCGGCGCCCGGATCGGCGGGGCGGTCGGCAACGTCGCGATCGTGTTCCAGCGCGACGTCCTGCTCGATTGGCGCACCGTGCTCGGCAACGTGCTGCTGCCGGTCGAGATCAAGAAGCTCGACCCCGCGACCCATCGCCGGAAGGCGCGCGATCTCCTGCGCTCGGTCGGGCTGGCGGATTTCGAGGAGAAATATCCGGGCGAGCTCTCCGGCGGCATGCGCCAGCGCGTCGCGATCTGCCGGGCGCTGGTGCAGGACCCCGGCCTCCTGCTGATGGACGAGCCGTTCGGGGCGCTCGACGCGCTCACCCGCGAGCAGATGAATCTCGATCTGCAGCGGATGTGGCTGCGCGACCGCAACACCGTCCTGTTCATCACCCACTCGATCGAGGAGGCGGTGCTGCTGTCCGACCGCGTGGTGGTGATGTCGTCGCGGCCGGGCCGCATCGCCGATATCGTGGGCAACGAGCTCCCCCGCCCGCGCGGCGCCCATACCCGCAGCGAGCCGGGCTTCGTCGAGCACGTCGAGCGCATCCGCCGGCACTTTCTGGCGTTGGGCGTGCTGTCGGAGACGTGACGGGCCGTTCACCTACAATTGCGTCGGCCCCGCCGCCTGGCGGCCGGCCTTGAACACGATCCGCTCCGCCGGCCGCCGCGCCAGCGCGTCGTCGAACGACGACGCCTTGACGAGAACGAGATCGGCCGCCTCTCCCGCCGTGATCGCGCGGCGGCCGTCGCAGATCGCGGCGGTCAGCTCCGCCGGCTCGTCGAGATGCGAGGCGACGGCGGCGAACAGCGCGGTATCGAGCATGTCGCCGTCCCCGAACGGGTTGTCGGTGCCGAGGCGCACCGGCACGCCCGCGGCGACGAGCTCGCGCAGGAGAGTCACCCCGCGCCGGATCGGGCCCCGCGCGCCCCGGTCCTGCAGGAACAGGTTGGTCTCGGGGAGCGCCACGACGGTGATCTCGGCGCGGATGAGTTTTTCGATCAGCTCGCCCGCGGCCTTGTCGTCGAGCGTCGCCAGCACGCAGAGGTGGCTGAGCGTGACCCGGCCGAGCAAGCCCCGCGCGATGACCGCGTCGGCGACCGTCCTCGCCAGCATCCGGCCCGGCTCGAGATGCTCGTCGAGATGGATGTCGAGGCGCAGGCCCGAGCGCTCGGCGAGATCGAGCAGCGCCGCGAGCGCGCGCGCGGGATCGGCGCTGGCATTGAGGCTCGCGCCGATGAGGTCGGCGCCGATGCCGACCGCGCTGTTCAACCGAGCGACCGCAGCGGGCTCGGCGAGATCGTTCCTGGAGGTCGAGAAGGCGACGACGTCGACGTCGATCCGGCCCGCCATTCGCCGCTTCGCCGCCAGCACGCCTTCCATCGAGCGCAGCGCGACGACCGGATCGACGTCGGTGTGGGTCCGCATCCGCGTGACCCCATGCGCGACCGAGCGCTCGAGCAGCCGCGTGGCGCGCGCTTCGACGTCGGCGGCCGTGAACCCGGCGCGCGACGCCGTCGCGGCCGCGAGCGCGTCGGCGAACGAGCGCGGCCGGAACGACTGCACCGTATAGGCGCGGTCGGCATGGGCGTGCAGGTTGACGAGGCCGGGCAGCGCGAGCCAGGCGGCTTCGCCTTCGGCCGGGCGAATCGCCGCGATCGCTCCCGCGCGCAGCGTCACGCTGAACACGCCGTCGCGGCCGGGAATGGCGACTGCGTCTATTGTTGTGTCGTTCGACATCGTCGGCATTTTACCGTGCTGTCGTCCCCGCGAAAGCGGGGACCCATATTGCAGAGACCGCAGTGCGTGGCATGATGGGTCCCCACCGCATGTCGGCTATAGCCGACATGCGCACGTCAGATGCCGATCTCGGGTAAACCCGAGATCGGATGCGCGGGGACGACATGGTGGGCTGATTCAATACCCCTGCGGGCCGAACACCGCGATGCCGAACCGGCGCTCGAGCGCGCGGCCGAAGCGGTATTTCATCTCCGGTCCCTCGTAGGTCATCGGCGGGGTGCGCAGGAAACCTGCTTCCGGCTCGACCCGCAGCACCGTGAACGAGGGGCCGTCCTCGGCGGCGATGCCGGGCAGCTGCCCCTCGAGCTCGTCCGGTGTCGCGATCGTGCGGGCGCGCGCAAATCCGGCGGCGCGCGCGATCGCGGCATAATCGGTGCGCCCATCGTTGACCATCGGCAGGCCGCCGACGGTCTGGTAGACGCCGTTGTCGAGCACGAAATGCTTGAGGTTCTTCGCCGCCTGCGCGGCCTCGGTGATGAGGCAGCCGAGATTCATGCACAGCGAGCCGTCGGCGTTGATCAGCCATACCGCCGCCTGCGGCAGCGACAGCGCAAGCCCGAGCGCGAAGCTCGCGGCAAAGCCCATGGCGCCGTGCATGTAGAAGCTGTCCTCGCTCTCGGTCGCCGCCCACCATTCGTTCGCCGCCATGCCGAGCGCGCAGACCGCGACGGCGTCGCCGCGATGGCGCGCCAGAACGTCGATCGCCGCGCGCGCCCTCATGCCGCCCCCTCCCCTCGCCCCTCTCCCCTTCCCTCGCCTTTCACCAGCCGCCGAGTCAGGAACAGCACGAACGGCCGCTTCTGCAGGCGGCAGGTCTCGAATGCATCGGGAATGGAGCCGATGTCGTCCGGCCGGTCGACGACGTGATAGGGAAAATCGTAGGCCTGCAGCAGCGGGATGGTGCGCCGGCCCTGCACCTCCTGATAGATGCGATGGTCGTCGATCGAGCCGCGCTGGCTGACGATCAGGAACACCGGGATCTGGTGGCGCAGATTGAGGGTGGCGAGCTCGCCGGTGCAGGTGAGGAGCCCCGTGGCGCCCATCAGCGCGACCGCGCGCACGCCGCCGAAGAACGCGCCACTGCAGATCGCGATTGCCTCCGCCTCGCGCGCGACCCGCACGTGCCGGATGCCGTTGTCGGCGGCGATGCGCTCGATCAGCGGCGCCACCCAGTCGTCGGGCAGCGAGGCGGCGAGCCGGACGCCGCATCGCGTGAGCTGCGCATGGATTGCCGCGGTCGCGTCCATGGTCGATCGACTCGCTGCTCGTTGGGCGCGGCTCAAGGCGCCGCCGCGATCGCCTCGACCTCGACCAGGAATTCGGGCCGCGAGAAGCCGGAGACGATCATCAGCGTGGAGGCGGGCGGCGGATCGCCGATATACCGGTCGCGCACGCGCATGTAGCCCTGCAGATGCTCGCGGCCGGTCACGAAGGCGTTGATGCGCACGATGTCGGCGAAGCCGAGGCCGGCGTCCGCGAGCACCGCGCCGATATTGCGGAAGCAGAGGTCGGCCTGCTCCTCGGCGCTGGCCGGCACCTTGTCGTCGGCCGCGATCCCGAGCTGGCCCGAGCAGACGAGGATGCGATGGCCGGGCGGGATCTCGACGCCGTAGCTGTAGCGCGCGAACGGCGGCCGGATGCTTTTGGGGGTGATGTGTCTCATTGGCGCGGCACACGTGATGGTGGGGCGTGACAGGCAGGGCTTCTGCTATACCATGCACCCGCTCCCGAACGTGAGTCCGCTCATGGCCCTGTCGCCGTCGCTGGCCCAAGAGTTGCGCAAGGACCTCGGCGACGTTCCGGTCCTCGCGGATGCGGGGTCGCTGCGCATGCGCAGCCGCGAGACCTGTAGGGTGGGCAAAGGCGCGGCGCGCGTACTCCGTGCTCGCCAAGCAGACAGTGCAGCGCCGTGCCCACGCGTTAGTTCGCACACATTTCTCCGCGTGGGCACGGCGCGCTCGAAAGACTTGTGCCGGAAACGCCGCGGCGGCAGGCGCGCCTTTGCCCACCCTACGGTTCGAGCGTAGCATGGCCGCCAAGCGCTTCTGGTCCGAGCTGAAATCGAGCGAGTTCGCCGCGCTCGATCCGCACACCACGCTGGCCATCCTGCCGGTCGCCGCGACCGAGCAGCACGGCCCGCACCTGCCGGTCATGACCGATACCGCGATCGCGCAGGGCATGATCGAGACCGTGCTGGCGCGCCTGCCCGACGATCTGCGGGTGCTGTTCCTGCCGATCCAGACGATCGGGAAATCGCACGAGCATCTGCGCTCGCCCGGCACCATCACGTTCTCGGCCGAGAGCCTCATCCGCATCTGGTGCGAGATCGGCGAGAGCGTGCATCGCGCCGGCCTGCGCAAGCTCGTCATCGTCAATTCCCACGGCGGCAATGTCGACGTGATCGGCATCGTGGCGCGCGAGCTGCGCGTGCGGCTCGACATGCTGGTCGCCACCACGCAGTGGCGCCGCTTCGGCCTGCCGGACGGACTCTATGCCCCCTTCGATGCGACCCACGGCATCCACGCCGGCGACATCGAGACCTCGCTGATGCTCCATTTCCGGCCCGACCTCGTCGACATGAGCAAGGCCAAGCTGTTCCCCTCGCAGGCCGCCGCGATGGAGAAGGACTATCGGTTTCTGCGCCCGGCGGGCCAGCACGGCTTCGGCTGGATCGCGCAGGACCTCAATCCCGACGGCGCGGTCGGCGACGCCTCGCTCGCGACCGCGGACAAAGGCCGGCTGACCGCCGAGCACCAGGCCGACGCCTTCATTGCGCTGCTGCGCGACGTGGCGCGCTTCCCGCTCGCTCGGCTCGCGTGAGAGGGACGCCATGCTTGATCTCGGGACGAGCTTCCTCGCCAGCGTCGCGCGCGACCCCGAGGCGCCGGCGATCGTCGACGGCGAGCTGCGCCTGACCTATCGCGCGTGGCTTAAGCGGATATCGGCGCTGGTCGCGGGCTTCGACGAGCTTGCGCTCAAGCCCGGCGATCACCTCGTCACGCTCCTGCAGAACCGCTGGGAGGCGGCGACCATCCACTGGGCCTGCCAGCTCGCCGGCCTCATCGTCACGCCACTGAACTGGCGCGCGAGCGCCGACGAGCTCGACTTCTGCCTGACCGACGCGGACGCCAAGGCCATCGTGTACCAGGACGTATCGGCCGCGGCGGTCGCCGCCGCGCGCGCCTCGCAGCAGCGCCGCCGCATCGCGGTCGGCCTGCCGGGCTCGCACGACCTCGCGTTCGAATCGCTCATCGGGCCGGCCGCGACCGACGCCGAGGCGCGGGTCGACGCCGAGGCCTGGTCGGTGATGCTCTATACCTCGGGCACCACCGCGCGCCCCAAGGGCGTGCCGCGGCGCCACCGCGCCGAGCGCGCCGCCGCGCTCGCGCAGGTGGCGCAGAATCTCTACGCCCGCGGCGAGCGCACGCTCGGCGTGATGCCGCTCTATCACACCATGGGCGTGCGCTCGCTCCTCACCATGTCGCTCATCGGCGGCACGTTCGTCTGCCTGCCGCGTTTCGATGCCGACCGCGCGCTCGAGCTGATCGCCGCCGAAAAGATCAGCAACCTCTATCTCGTGCCGACGCTCTACCACGACCTCGTGCATCACGAGCGGCTCGCGACCACGGACGTGAGCTCGGTGCGCAAGCTCGGCTTCGCCGGGGCGCCGATGACCGACGGCCTGCTGCAGCAATTGCGCGCGGCGTTCAAGCCCGACCTGTTCGTCAATCACTACGGCTCCTCGGAAATCTACACCTTCACAATCGAGCAGAACGCGCCAGGCAAGCCCGGCTCGGCCGGCCGCGCCGGCATCAACCAGATGGTCCGCGTGGTGCGGCTCGGCGCGCGCTCGGCCGACGAGGTCGTCGCGACCGGCGAGGAAGGCGAGATCATCGCGCTCGTCAAGGGCGATGAATCCTTCGAGGGCTATTGGCGCCGGCCCGACGCCGACGCCACGGCGCTGCGCGAGGGCTGGTACTTCACCGGCGATACCGGCTATTTCGACCGCGAGGGCGATCTGTTCGTCACCGGCCGGGTCGACGACATGATCATCACCGGCGGCGAGAACGTCTCGCCGGTCGAGGTCGAGAGCTGCCTGTCGCTGCATCCCGCGGTGTCCGAGGTCGCCGTGGTCGGGCTTGCGGACGACCGCTGGGGCAAGATCGTCGCCGCCTTCGTCAAGCGGCGCGCGCCGGTCGCCCCCGAGGCGCTCGATCAATTCTGCCGCCAGTCCGGGCTCGCCAATTTCAAGCGTCCCCGCCGCTACCTGTTCGTCGAGGCGATCCCGAAATCTCCCGTCGGCAAGCTCCTGCGCCGCAAGCTCATCGCCGGCGAATACGAGCTCGAGCGCGGCACCGACCCAGCCGCCCGGCAAGGAGCCGCATGATGAGCCCGAGCGATCCCGCGCTGACCGGTCTCGACGGCTTTCGCGTCGAGATCGACCCCGCGCGCGAGCGCGCCGACGTGATCCTCGACCGGCCGCCGCTCAACATCGTGTCGATGCCGCAACGCGATCAGCTGCGGCGCGTGTTCGAGACGCTCGACGCGGATGCGCGCGTGCGCGTGATCGTCCTGCGTGCGGTCGGCGAGCATTTCTCGAGCGGCGGCGACATCAGAGGCTTCCTCGAGGCCTCGCCCGAGCACGTCTCGAAGCTCGCCTGGAACATCGCCGCGCCGGCGCGCTGCGGCAAGCCGGTGATCGCCGCCAACCGCGGCTTCTGCTTCGGCGTCGGGTTCGAGCTCTCGCTCGCCTGCGACTTCCGCATCGCCTCGGAGACCTGCTTCTACGCGTTGCCGGAGCAACGGCTCGGCCAGATCCCCGGCTCGGGCGGATCGGCGCGGCTGCAGAAGATCGTCGGCATCACCCGCACCAAGGACATCGTGATGCGCTCGCGGCGCATTGCGGGGCGGCAGGCCTGCGACTGGGGGATCGCCACCGAATGCGTGCCGGACGATCGGCTGGAGGCGGCGACCGACGCACTCACCGACGAGCTGCGCGCGTTCTCGCCGTTGGCGCAGCGCACCGCCAAGAAACTCCTCAACGACACCGAGGATGCGACGCTGTCGACCGCGATCGAGCTCGAAGGGCACTGCTACGGCCGGCTGCGGCAGTCCGACGATTTCCGCGAGGGCGTCGACGCGTTTCACGCCAAGCGGCCGGCCAAGTTCAAGGGAACCTGAAGGCAGAGGAAGAACCATGACGAATGCGAAAGCCGGACCGCTCGGCGTGCTGGTCGCGCTGCTGACGATCATCGGCGCCGGCGGCGCCGGCGCGGAAAACTATCCGACGCGGCCGATCCAGGTGATCGTCCCGTTCGCCGGCGGCAGCGCGAGCGACGTGGTCACGCGCATCCTGCTCGACCGGGCGGCCAAGTCGATCGGGCACCCCTTCATCGTCGACAACCGGCCGGGCGCCGGCGGCAACACCGGCACGCTGGCGGCGGCGCGGGCGACGCCCGACGGCTACACGATCGTGGGCAGCGGCACCGGCCCGGTCGCCGCCAACAAGACGCTCTACCGCGATCTCGGCTACGATTCCGAGAAGGATTTCGAGCCGGTCGCGATGATCGGCGTGTTTCCGATCGTGGTCGTGGCGAGCGCGAAGCTGCCGGTGAGCGCGCTCGCGGAACTCATCGCCTATGCCAAGGATCACCCGGGGCTCAACTACGGCTCGGTCGGCATCGGCAGCTCGCAGCATCTTGCCGGCGCCTATTTCGAGCAGCTCGTCGGCCTCAAGCTCACCCACGTGCCCTATCGCAACATCGCGCAATACACGCCCGACCTGATGGCGGGCGCGGTGCCGCTCGGATTCCAGTGGCTGCCGAACGTCACGGCGGCGATCAAGAGCGGCGGTGCCAAGGCGCTGGCGGTCGCGGCGAAGCAGCGAATGACGGCCCTTCCGGAAGTCCCGACCACCGTCGAGTCGGCGCTGCCCGCCTACCAGGCGTCCGGCTGGTTCATGATGCTCGCCCCGAAGGGCACCCCGAAAGCAATCGTCGCCAGGCTGAACCAGGAGCTCAATGCCGCCATGTCGGACCCGTCGGTGCGCGCCCGGATCACCGAGCAGGGCGCGGAAACGCTCGTTCTCTCCCCGCAGGAAGTCGCTGCGTTTCTCAGCTCCGAAGTCGCCAAATGGCGCGACATCATTCACAAGGCGGGCATCGAGCCGATCCAGTGAGGGCTCTGGGCGCGGGCGTGAGCGCAACGGCCTCGAGCAATCCACGAACGCATGGCCGTTGAAGACCGCGTCCTGATCGCCGGCGCCGGGCCGGTCGGCCTCACCGCGGCGGCCAATCTCATAGCCGGCGGCGTTCCCGTCACCGTGCTCGAGGCCGGGCCCGATCTGAGCGAGGAATCGCGCGCCTCGACCTTCCATCCGCCCACGCTCGACATGCTCGATCGGCTCGGCGCCGCGGCGCCGCTGATCGCGCAGGGACTGAAGGCGCCGCAGTTCCAGTATCGCAACAAGCGGGACGGCGTGCTGGCGCAGTTCGATTTCGGCGCCATCGCCGACGTCACCGGGCATCCCTACCGGGTGCAGGCCGAGCAATCGAAGCTCACCCGCATTTTGCATGACCGGCTCAGCGGCAGGCCGAATTTCGAGCTGCAGCTCGACGCGCAGGTGCAGGACGTGCGCCAGCACGGGTCGGGCGTCGAAGTCACGATCGCCCGCAAGGGACGGACCGAGAGGCGCTCCGGCCGCTGGCTCATCGGCGCCGACGGCGCCGGCAGCAGCGTCCGCCGGTCGCTCGGCATCGCATTCGAAGGCTTCACCTGGCCGGAGCGCTTCCTGGTCGTGAGCACGCCGTTCGACTTTCGCGCCGTCATCCCCGACCTGGTCGCGGTCAGCTACGTGACCGACCCTGTGCGCTGGCATTTCCTGCTGCAGATTCCCGGACTGTGCCGGGTGATGTTCGGGGTCGCCGCCGACGAGAGCGACGAAGTCGCGCTGAGCCCGCAATTCGCGCAGTCGCTCATGGCCACGGTGGTGCCGGGCCGCTCGCGCTACGAGGTCGCCCACGTCACGCTCTACAAGGTGCATCAGCGGGTCGCAAAAACATTCCGGCAGGGGCGCGTGTTCCTCGCCGGCGACGCCGCCCACATCAACAATCCCCTGGGCGGCATGGGGATGAACGGCGGCATCCACGACGCCATCAACCTGACCTCGCGCCTGATCGAGGCGTGGCAGGGAACCGAAGCCGAGCTCGACCGCTACGACCGCCAGCGCCGCCTGGTGACGCTCGAGCACATCGAGAAGCAGTCGATCGAGAACAAGCGCAACCTCGAATCCGACGGCGTCGAGCTCGGGCGCAGGCTGCGCGAGATCGCCGCCGACCGGGCACGGACCTACGAGTATCTGTTGCGGGTCTCGATGATCGCGAGCCTGCGCCGCGCGCAGGAGCTCGGCTGAAGCGCCGATCACGTAGGTTGGGTCGAGCCTCGAGCGCATTTACGCGCGTCTTCGACGCGCCATGGCGAGACCCAACGATTGCTGTGAGCCGCTAGGCGTTGGGTCTCGCCAAGAGGCTCGACCCAACCTACGCGCTGTCGCTCACTCCGCGGGCGCGGCGGCGACCGCTTTCTCTTCCACCGGCAGAGGCGCGGACAGCGCCGCCGGGGCGCGGCTCAGTCCGAACAGAAACGCGGCCACGATCGCATAGGCGACGGCGACGGTCGGCGTGACGGCCAAGCCGACCGCCTCCCCGTGCATGAAGCCGAAGAAGGTGAGCACCGCGCCGGACAACGCGAACGCGGACGCCTCCACGAACTTCTTCTCGATGACGAACACGCCGACCGCCCCGAGCACCAGGCCGGTCAGAATCGATCCGCCGCCGAGGACCTCGAGGCCGCGGTAGAGCACGCCCACTTGGCCGAGCTTGTCCATGCCCACGGCCGCCGCGCTGGTTCCGGCGGCGCCGAGCGCGCCGTCCATCAGGGTCTTGCACCAGGCCGCCAGGTGCGGCGTGAGCGCGAGCACGATCGCCGGCGCGTGCTTGGCGGGCGTGGTCTGGAACGCCTGCGCGCCGATCAGCATGCCGATATAGAGCAGGATCGGCGAGATCGCGACCACCGGCACCAGCGACAGCAGCACCGAGATGATCGCGAACCAAGACAGCACGATGACCATGAGGCCGGTGGCGGCCGAATAGCCGATGCGCCCGCCCATCGCCTTCCAGCCGGGATGGCCGATATAGACCGCGTTGATGAACGGATTGCCCATCAGGCAGCCGATCAGGCTGACGATGCCGTCGGCGGTGAGCACGCGGGTGGTCGGGTAGGCGTCGCCGGCCGCTTCCGCGCTCTCGACGTTGTCCATGGCCTCGACCAGGTCGTAGATGCCGAACGGGATGGCGGTCACCAGGATCACGCCGAGGAACTGGAAGCCGGAGAACACGTGGTCGACGGCCGGGATCGGCACCGAGAAGCCGAAATTGCCGAACGCGGCGCGCAGGCCATCGAGGCTCAAGCCGCCGTAGCCCAGGCCGAACAGGTTGGAGCCCCAGGCGATGATCATGCCGACGGCGATGGCGACGAGGCCGGCGGGGATGCCTTTCGGATATTTGACGCCGCCGAACCAGCTCACCATGATGATGGCGAAGCAGGTCAGCCCGATGATCGGGGTCATGTACATCTCGAGCGCCGGCCGCATGGAGATGAACGTGACGGAGACGCCGGCGAGCGTTCCGAGCAGCGCCGCCCGCGGCGTGATCCTGCGGATATACGGGGCGATGAAGCCGCCGATCATCAGGATGAAGCTCTGGAAGAACACCCAGACCAGGCCGGCTTCCCAGCCTTTGATCGGATCATTGGTCTTGAGCGTGATCGGCAGCATGATCACGAAGGTGACGATGAACATGTGCGGCACGCTCACGCCGGAAGGCAGCGCGCAGACGTCGCTGCGGCCGGTCTTTCGCGCCAGCCGATAGGCGAGAAACGCGTAATACATCGTGGAGAGAAACATCATCAGCCCGAGGGCCGGCAGGATGCGGCCGAACACGAGCGCGTCCGGCATTTTCAACACGAAGCGCAGGAGTCCCGTGAGCACCAGCATGTTGACGAGAATGTTGGTGCCGAATCCGAAGAACGCGTTCCAATCGCCGGATGTCCACAACGCCGGGCGGGTCGTCATCGCACGCTCCTGTCGATCAAGGACCAAGATGGTCCGCCCCGCGCTCGTGCCGAGCCGGCCGGGCGGAGAAGCCGGACATCCCGAAACCAGGATCGTGGAGGTTCATGACGATCCGGCATTCGGGACATCCGGCCTCATGGGCAGAGCTCAGAAATTGAAGCCGAGGCCGGCAATCCAGGTCCATACGTCGCGATGCGCCGTCACGAACGATGTCGCCGTCCCGGTGAAGGTCTGCGCCAGCAGCAGGCTGTCGTTGATCAGGTGGTAGTATTGGAATCCGGCCTTGACGTACCAGTTGCCCCATCGGGGAGGGACGGCCTCGAGCGCCAGCTTGGCCGTGAGGCCGGTCGAGAACACGCCGGCATTGCTGAGCCCGCAGGGCGTCGTCGCCACCAGTCCGCAGCCGGCGACACCCCGGTTCCAGTACGTGGTCGGGCCGACGGTGACCCACGTCGGCGCCAGGAACGTCAGCGGGACGCCGTTCAATTTCTTGAGCGCGAGCGTCGGTATCATGCCGATCTCGACATCGTAGGTCCGGCCCTGCTTGCCGACCACGACGGTGGAATCGCCGGAGATCGCGTTGAACCATTTCACGTAAGGATTGATGTTGAGCGCCGAGCCGGTCAGGCTGCCGTCGTCGAAGAACAGGCTCAGCTCGAGATTGCGCTCTTGCGCGAAGTTGCCGGGCGGGCTGAGGAACACGACATATTGGAGGCCCGCCTTCCAGTATTGAGCGAAGCCGACATTGACGCCGACGAACCAGTCGAACTCGTTCCACGACCCGACGGTCGTGCTGTTCTGCTGGCTCCACAGATCGTTCCAGGTGCCGAAATAGACCGATACGAGGTTGATGGCACTATAGCGGTCCTTGTAGAGATCGAACGCGAGGCCGTTGAGGATCTGGGTGGTCAGGCCGGTATTGGTCACCAGCAATCCACGCGGCGTGATGTAGTCGTTCGAGAATGAAACGTCGAAGAAGCCGTGGATGTCGAGTGCGACCGGCGGCGGGGGCGGCGGCGGCTTGAACGCCGATATATCGGCGGCCGACGCGGCCGATCCCCACGTCGCGATCGCCAAGCTCAGCGCGGCTCCGACGACGGATGCCCAGCTCTTGCAAGACATGACACTGCCCCCTTTCGCCCCAGGTGCCCGATCCGTCGGTGCTCGGTCCGGTCGAAGGCAACAACGCCGCCGTTGCGCGCGACACTGGCCGTGCGCAACACCGCACCCGCACCGACGGAGTCGGCGATGGATCAACGCAATCGTTTCCGATTGCGCCGCCGTCACTCGCAAGCGATGTGCCAGTTGTCGCAGTGAAGTTGCCGCTGTCGCAAAACTGTCACGGCATCGTCAAAGAGCCGGAGATTTCATCGGCTTAGGGCGTGCCCTGAAATCGGGCACCGCGAGCCGGGGCGCGCGCGCAACTGCCGGCGTGCCGCAGATTTAGGTGCAGCGCTCAATTCTGTATCGTTCCGGACACACATTGCTATGAGTGAGGTCACCGCAAGCCGCGGAGCTCGCTTGCTTGCCGCGGGCATGGTTGCGTCAAGGCGCCTCCAGCGCCGCGATCGCCGCCGCCGAGGCGGAGACCGAGCCGAAGATTCCGCCCTGCGCCTTGATCATCTTGAGCCCGACTTCGTGGAACTCGGAAAAGTAGGATGCACAGCAATCCGCGAGCACGATCGAGCGAAAGCCGCGGTCGTTGGCCTCCCGCACCGTCGTGTTGACGCAGACCTCGGTGGTCACGCCGCAGACCAACAGGGTTTCGATGCCGCGATTCCGGAGCACGAGCTCGAGGTCGGTCTGGTAGAACGCGCCCTTGCCGGGCTTGTCGATCACCGGCTCGCCGGCGACCGGATAGAGTTCCGGCACGATGTCATGCCCGCGCTCGCCGCGCACCAGGATGCGGCCCATTGGACCGGGGGCGCCGATGCGCAGCGCCGGATCGCCGCGCTCGACCTTGAGCCGCGGCGCGTCGGTCAGATCCGGCCGGTGCCCTTCGCGGGTGTGGATCACGAGGATGCCGGCCCGCCGGGCGGCGGCGAGCACGGCCGCGCAAGGTCCGACCGCCGCCTTGAGCCGCGCGACATCGTTGCCGAGCGCGGCGCCGAACCCGCCGGGCTCGAGGAAATCGCGCTGCATGTCGATGATGACCAGCGCCGTCTTTCCGGTATCGACGGCGAGCGGCTCGGGCTCCGCCGCTATTGTCGTCAGGGGCACGTCCGCCTCGACTCCATCAACGTTCTCATCGACACCGGCGCGCCGGGCTTCCGTCCGCTTTGCGGGGGGTCAAGCCATCCTACGCGCTTATACCGACGGCGCTGGAGCCCGACTCTCCTCTCGTCATTGCCGGGCTTGACCCGGCAATCCATCATCTTGAATCAAAAAGCTCTTTTCTTATGGATGCCCGGGTCAAGCCCGGGCATGACGGTCGAGAGACGGTGCCGTTGGTATTACCCCCGATAGAGTGCAAGATTGGGGCCAGCGCTCATTCGCTGGCGAGAATGACGTTCTTCACCAGCGGATAGATCTGGCTGGTCCAGCGATTGCCGCTGAACACGCCGTAATGGCCGACCCCGGCCTGCATGTGGTGGCGCTTGCGGTAGGGCCGCAGCCCCGAGCACAGGTCGTGCGCGGCCGCGGTCTGGCCGACGGCGCAGATATCGTCGCGCTCGCCCTCGACCGTCAGCAGCGTGGCGCGCTTGATGGCGCGCGGCTCGACCGGCTCTCCCCGCCAGGCGAGCTTGCCGGTCGGCAAGGCGTGGTCCTGAAACACCAGGCGCACGGTCTCCAGGTAGAATTCGGCGGTCAAGTCGAGCACCGCGAAATATTCGTCGTAGAACGCCTTTGCCACCTGCGCCTTCTCGTGCTCGCCCTTGGCGAGATGGTCGTAGAGCTCGCGGTGGGCCTTGAGATGCCGCTCGATGTTCATGCTCATGAACGCGGCGAGTTGCACGAAGCCGGGATAGACGCGGCGGAACGCGCCGGGGTAGCGCAACGGCACGGTCGCGATGAGATTCTGCTCGAACCATTCGATCGGCTTCGAGCTGGCGAGATCATTGACCTTGGTCGGGTTCACGCGGGCGTCGATCGGGCCGGCCATCAGGGTCATGCTGCGCGGCTGCGCGGCATTGCCGGCCTGCGCCATCACTGCCGCGGCAACGAGGACGGCGACGCACGGCTGGCACACCGCCACGACGTGGGCGCCCGGCCCGATCGCCTCGAGGAAACGGATCAAGTGCTCGACGTAATCGTCGAAGCCGAAGCGGCCGTGCATGACGGCGACGTCGCGCACGTTGTGCCAATCGGTGATGTAGACCTCGTGATCGGGCAGCATGGTGCGCACGGTGCCGCGCAGCAGCGTCGCGAAATGGCCCGACAGCGGCGCGACCAGGAGCACGCGCGGCTGCGGGGTGTCGACGTCCTTCTTGAAGTGCAACAGCGTGCCGAACGGCGTCGAGAGCGCCGGGTGCTCGCGAACCGCCACCTCGCGGTTGCCGACCGTCACGCTGCCGATGCCGAACGCCGGACGCGCATGGGTGAGCCCGGCCCGCGCGATCAGCTCGTAAGCGGCGGTGAGGTTGCGCAGCGCCTGGTTGTCGGCCACACCCGCCAACGGCCGGCCGAGCGCTTGCAGGGCCGCCTCCGCCCAGTTGCGCACCGGCACCATGATGTCGGAGTGGGCTTGGTAGAGCTGGTAGAGCATCCCCCGAATTCCGCCGGCCGCCCGCCGCGCATGCCGACGAGCGTCGCTCCCGCGCTTTCTTCACAAAAGGCTAGTGCATTTCAGGTTGCGGTGCGAGACTATTTCTGCGCCGTCGCCGCAACGGGGAAAAGTCCATGGCCACGCTCGCCCTCGCCAGCAAGAACTACGGCTCCTGGTCGCTGCGCGGATGGCTCCTTTGCAAGATGGCCGGCCTCGATTTCGAGGAGGAATTGGCGCGCAGCGACGATCCCTCGACCCGCGCCGAGCTGCTCCTGCTGTCGCCGTCGTTTCTCGTTCCCTGCCTCATCCATGACGGCGTCAAGGTCTGGGATACGCTCGCGATTGCCGAATACCTCAACGAGCTCAAGCCCGACGCCGGGCTGCTGCCGGCCGACCGCGCCGACCGCGCCCGCTGCCGCGCCGTCTGCGGGGAGATGCATTCCGGCTTCAGCAATCTGCGCTCGGCGCTGCCGATGAACCTCAAGGCCCATCATCCCGGCTTCAAGGTATGGGCCGGCGCGCAGGCCGATATCGAGCGCGTCGTCGCGATCTGGCGCGAATGTCTCGCGGTCTCCGGCGGCCCCTTCCTGTTCGGCAAGGAGCCCTGCATGGCCGACGCCATGTACGCGCCGGTGGTCACGCGCTTCCTCACTTACGACGTGAAGCTCGATTCCCGATGCGCCGCCTATTGCGAGGCCGTGATGGCGCTGCCGCTGATGCAGGAATGGATCGCCGCCGCCAAAGCCGAGCCCGACGAATTGGAGGAGCTCGACGTCGAGTTTTGAGATCGCCTTCGCTTTGCCGGGTGACGCTTTTGTCACCGTACGTCGCGCAAAGCTGCCCACGTTTGATGCACCGCACAATCCGAGAGGGCGCCCATGCAATGGGCAGGGCCGATCCAGGCGGCGGGCGGCGGGTTAAGGCGAAGGCGCCCAACCCGCCTACACGGGATCGATGCATTTCTCGGGCTGGCGGAACCTTCGAACCGTTCCCGGGTTGCGCGTTAACGATAGTTCCGTGTCCGGCCGGCCGAGAGGAGCTGGGGTCGCGCGGGGGCCGCTGGACCGACGGTCTCACAAGGAGGCTCGAAGGCCATGAGCATCAAGCGAATCCTGGTTCCACTTCCCGGCTCGGCGGATCACGCCGGCGAAATCGACGTCGCGTTGTCGGCCGCCGAGGCCCTCAAAGCTCACGTCGAAGCCCTGTTCATCACGCAACCGCCGCCGCCGACCCGCAGCGGGATCAGCGTGAGCGACATCGCCTATCGGGGCGGCGCGGTTGCCGCGGCGTCCGCGAATTGGTGGGCCGAGGAGCAGGACCGACTGGCGCGCGGGGCGCGCGAACGTTATGCGCAGGCCTGCGCGGCACGCGGCATTCCGATCCTGGCGGCGGGCGAGGAGCCGCGCGCCCTTCCGGTCGCATCGTGGCATGAGGTCGAGGGATTCTATCTGGGCGTCGCCGTGCAACGGGCGGCGGCGTTCGACCTGATCGTCGCCGCGAGCGCCGCGGTGATGGAAGCGCTTGAGGCGATCGCCGAGCAGGCGCTGCTGCGAACGCGCCGCCCCGTGCTGCTGTCGCCGTCGCACCAGCAGACCCGCCTGACCGACGCGGCCATGATCGCCTGGGACGAGAGCCCGGAATGCTGGCACGCGGTCTCGGCCGCCATTCCCTTCCTCAAGCTCGCCAAGTCGGTTGAGGTCGTCAGCATCGACCGGGACGCCGAGCATTGCCGCGCCTCCCACGCGGAGGTGCTCGCCTATCTGCGCTGCCACGAGATCGAGGCGACGGCGCGGGTGGTCGAACCACGTTCGACGTCGGTCGCCGACACGCTGCTCTCGACCGCCGGCGAGGACGGCGTCGGCCTCATGGTCATGGGCGCCTATTCCCACAGCCGCCTGCGCGAGATGCTGCTCGGCGGCGTCACGCGGTACATCCTGCGGAACGCGGCGGCGCGGCCGGTTCTCTTGGCGCATTAGCCAGCGTAGGGCGATTAGCGCAGCGTAATCATCACGCGGCCCGCCAGACGGGCGGGTGACGGCGAAGACGCCCAACCCGCCCTAGGGGCGGCTCAGGCCGCCCTACCGCGGTTTGCAAAATAGTTGCTGCTGATTGAACTCCGACAGGATCGGATTGAGGTCGGAGACCGCTTCCCGCGCTTCGTGGGCCTCCTGCAGCGCGTTCGCGGCCTGCGCTTTGAGGCGTGCGGCGCAAGCCGGGTCGTTCGCCGCCCTGGCCCAGGACAACAGGAGCTTGGCTTGATCTCTGTAGTAACGCGCACTCGGCATCGACCTGCACCTCGCATGCCGTTGGTAGCGCATGGCGAGGAGCGGGCGTGTGACCGGCATCACAGTTTTCCGCTTTTTCGCGCCTGCATCTGCGACGGTTGCCGAGCGCGCGCCTCGGTCCGCGCCCATCGAGCCGTAGGATGCGTCGAGCGCCAGCGAGACCCACCATCTCTCTGCGGACTCGCCGGCCTGCCAACCTCTTCTTTGTCGATCCACGTGACGCGGCCAATATCGCAGCAGTCCAATGGCGCCGGGCAATCCGCCACGCGATCGGTCCAGGCGGCCAAGCATCACCGCTTCTTTCTGAGCCGCACGCCCGGCGCGTCGCCGTCAATGAATTCCACCCCGGCCTTTTCCAGCGCGCGTTCGATCTTTCTGAGCGTTTCGCCATGGCCGCCGGATCGGCCGGTCTCCAGCCGGGAAATCGTCATCGGGGCAACCTTCGCCATTGCGGCGAGCTCGCGAATCCCCAACCGCAAGGCGGCACGCGCCATCCGGATTTGGTCGCTGTTGATCATTGGTATTCGAAACTGTTGATTCTGTATCTATTCCGTGATTGAATACATGGTATTCGATTCGACCATCGAGGAATATGCCATGCCGCGCACCCCTCGGGCGCCGCGCAAGCGTTCGCGCGCGGGCACTCGCGCCAAATCCCCGGCGAAGCTCCACGATCTTGTTTTCGACATGGAGGTACCGCTGAACGAGGCGATCGATCACGTTGTCGCGCTGCGCCTCATCGGCTGCGGTCTGACGACGGACGACAGGGACAACGGCCGCGCCATCGTCACCACTTCCTGGGCAGCGTCGCAGCAGCTGGACGCGCTCAAGGATATTTGGAGAAAAATGCTTCGGATCGAGGCGGCGGGCTAGGCGCGGGAATGTCGTGATATGACCTCTTGTATGCCGCGCGATTCATGCCCTTCGGCCCGCCCATCCCGTGCGCTAGTTGCGCCGTCCGAGACATTGGCTAGCTGCACAAGTTGGATGCGGAGACGACCCTGTCCGAAAGATCGCACTCGAAGAGGATCGTTACGCCATCGCCGTCCCCGCTGCCCCACAACGAAACGCCCAATGTCGCCGGCGGTGGTATTGCCACGACCAACTCCGATGGCTGTTCGGCCGGCATGTTGGGAAACGCTTGGGCAAACTCCGCATAGCTCGAACGGCGCGTCTCTCCGATTTGGAGCGGTACATACGGCAACAAGGATGGAAAATACAGATACGGCCAATCTTCCGAGGATTGCGTCGGTCTTAGTTCAAGCAACTCTATCTTACCGATATCAACGCGATACTCTATTCTGCAGCCGTCATAGCACATGCCGTAGATGAGCGGCAGACTAAACAAATGATGCCGACCTAGCGCGGAAAGGTGCTCACCTCCCAGTCGAGCGATCATGTGAAGGGGCTTTGGGCCATGCTCGATCCCGGAGAGCTCGACCTCGATCGGACCTCCAAACACGGACGCCGAATACTCCTGCGCGCGCACGAAGGAGAAAATGGTGCCATCGCAATATGCCAAGACGAATTGCTCCTCGGCCATTTCTCCACCCGCGTCCTAGCCGTCGGTGCCCGACGAACTTAGAGCACGTCGGCGCCCAATTTATTGGAACAAAATAGCAATACCTGGTCAACGACGCTGCCACAGTCGACACACGCGTTTCTCGATCGAAAAATATCACGAGAGCCGCCACCATCAGGGTGATGCCGGCGGGTCCAGTGATGCGATATCGCGACTCACCACGCGCCGATCGAGCCGCAGGGTGAGTCGAGCGCCGGCGAGACCCATCCTCTCTCTGGATGCCCCGCCGCGATGGCTTCCCGCCCGCTTCGCCAGCGTCGACCCATCCCACGAGCCGGTTGAGTCGCCGCCGCAAAGGGTCCACCCTCCGCGTCCGTCGCCAAATTGCCCGGCCGGGACCGCCATGACCGTCGCCCGTTTCCCGTCGCTCGCCCATTGGGGCGCCTTCACCGCCCTGGTCGAGGACGGCCGGCTCATCGGCTGCGAGCCGTTCGCGCGCGATCCCGCGCCCTCGGACATGCTCGCGGCGATGCCCGCGATGGTGCATTCGCCGCTGCGCGTCGCGCGGCCGGCCATCCGCGAGGGCTGGCGCGAGGGCCGCCCGCGCACCGGCGCCGACCGCTTCAACGAAGTATCGTGGGACGAGGCGCTCGCCCTGGTCGCCGCCGAGCTCGCGCGGGTGCGCGCAAGCCATGCCAACACCGCGATCCTCGGCGGCTCCTACGGCTGGTCGTCGGCCGGACGCGTGCATCATGCCCGCAGCCTGCTGCGGCGGTTTCTCTTCCTCGGCGGCGGCTGCGTCGACCAGGTCGGCAATTACAGCTTCGGCGCGGCGCAGGTCGTGCTGCCGCGGGTGATCGGCACCTTCCAGCCGGTCGTGGGCGACGTCACCGACTGGTCGTCGATCGTCAAGCACACGCGCTTCATCCTGGCGTTCGGCGGGCTGGCGCTGAAGAACGGCCAGGTGACCTCGGGCGGCGCCGGCGCGCACACGATGGAGACGTGGCTTTCCCGCGCCAAGGCCGCCGGCATCGAGTTCGTCTCGGTGAGCCCGCTCGAGTCGGACGCGCCGGCCTTCCTCGGCGCGCAGTGGGTCGCGATCCGGCCCAACACCGACACCGCGATGATGCTGGCGATGATGCACACGCTCATCGTCGAGCAGCGCTACGACCAGGAATTCATGGCGCGCCATTGCGCGGGCTTCGAGCCCTTCCGCCGCTATCTCCTGGGCCTCGACGACGGCGCGCCGAAAAGCGCGGACTGGGCCGCGCCGGTCACCGGCGTCGCCGCGGAAGTGATCCGCGGCCTCGCCCGCCGCGCGGCCGCCAGCCGCTCCCTGGTCACCTGCGCCTGGTCGCTGCAGCGCGCGCATCACGGCGAGCAGCCCTATTGGGCGGCGATCGTGCTGGCGGCGATGCTGGGCGGCATCGGGCTCCCCGGCGGCGGCTTCGGCTTCGGCCACGGCTCGACCAACGGCATCGGCGTGCCGCGCGTCGACGTCGCGGGGCCGGAGGTCCCGCTGCCGCTCAACCCGGCGCGCGCGATGATCCCGGTCGCCCGCATCGCCGACATGCTGCTTGCTCCCGGCGCCGCCTACGAGTTCAACGGCCGCCGCTACGCCTTCCCCGACGTCCGGCTGATCTATTGGGCGGGCGGCAATCCCTTCCATCACCACCAGGACCTCAACCGGCTGCGGCGCGCCTGGCAGAAGCCCGAGACCGTCATCGTGCACGAGAGCTGGTGGACGCCGACCGCGCGCCACGCCGACATCGTGCTGCCCGCGACCACCACGCTCGAGCGCAACGACGTCGGCGGCTCCGCGCGCGATAATTTCATTCTCGCCATGCACCGGGCGCTCGATCCGATCGGCGATGCCAGGAACGACTTCGACATCTTCCGCGCGCTGGCGCGGCGGCTCGGCTACGAGACCGCGTTCACCGAGGACCGCGACGAGATCGGCTGGTGCCAGTGGGTCTACGACCGGGTGCGCGCGAGCGCGGCGGGAAAGGGCGTCGAGCTCCCGGGCTTCCAGCAGTTCTGGGCCGAGGGCTTCGTCGAGCTGCCGCCGCCCGCGCGCGACTACGTGCTGTTCGAGGATTTCCGCCGCGATCCCGAGCGCCACCCGCTCAAGACGCCGTCCGGGCGCATCGAGATCGTCTCCGACGCGGTCGCGGGCTTCGGCTACGCCGACTGCCCGCCGCACCCGGTGTGGCTGCCGCCGGCGGAGTGGCTGGGCAGCAAGGATGCCGAGCGCTGGCCGCTCCACCTCGTCACGCACCAGCCGGCGAGCCGCCTGCACAGCCAGATGGATCCCGGGCCGGTGTCGCGTTCCCAGAAGGTCGCCGGCCGCGAGCCGATCCGCATCAATCCCGCCGACGCGGCGCGGCGCGGCATCGGCGCGGGCGACGTCGTGCGCGTGTTCAACGCGCGCGGCGCCTGTCTCGCCGGCGCCGTGCTCGATCCCGGCGTGATGCCCGGCGTCGCGGTGATGGCGACCGGCGCCTGGTTCGATCCATCTGCGGCGGCGGGCGAGCCCGAGCGGCACGGCAATCCCAACGTGCTCACGCTCGACATCGGCACCTCGCCGCTCGCGCAGGGGACGAGCGCGCTCACCGCGCTCATCGAGATCGAGCGCTTCACCGCGCCGGCCCCCGAGGTGCGGGCCTTCACGCCGCCGGTTTTTGCCGAAGCTGGCTAGGCGCCATCGGCGTGGTATCATATTGGAATTCGGCCGATCGGCTCGGCATCCCTGTCGTCCCCGCGCAAGCGGGGACCCATATTGCGGACGCCGTGGTATGGGTCCCCGCTTTCGCGGGGACGACGGTCCGCTGAAATGGAGAAACGAATGGCAACCAAGAAGCTGACCGGCTCGTTCGTCGCGCTGATCACGCCGTTCAACCAGGACGGCTCGGTCGACTTCGGCGCGTTCCGGACGCTGTTGAAATTCCAGGAGGACCACGGCACGTCGGCGGTGCTGATCATGGGCTCGACCGGCGAGACCTCGATGCTGACGCCGGAGGAACGAAAAGCCATCGTCGTCGAGACCGCGCGGATGAAGACCAAGCGCATGCCGATCTTCTTCGGCTGCACCGGCAACAGCACCGCGGCGACGATCGCCAACGTGCGCTTCGCCAAGGACAACGGCGCCGACGGCGCGATCCTGGCGGCGCCCGCCTATATCTGCGCGCCGGAAAGCGACATCGAGCGCTTCTTCCTCGAGGTCGCCGACGCCACCGACCTGCCGCTCGGCATCTACAACAACCCGCCGCGGGTGAAGAGCGACCTGCATTGGGAGCATTTGCTGCGCATCTTCAAGCATCCGAATTACGTCGTGCACAAGGAATCGACCGCGCGGGTCGGGCAGGTCGCGCAGGTGCTGGCCGCGAGGCCCGACGTCGCGGTGATGTGCTGCGACAGCCCCAACCTCGGCCTGGTGGTGCCGACCATGAGCCTCGGCGGTCACGGCACCGCCAACATGACCGGCAACATCGCGCCCGCCGAGCTCGCCACCATCTCGACGCCGTGGACGAGCTACGCCGAGGCCGAGAATTTCAGGAAAGCCTATCTCGAGCTGCTGCCGCTCCTGCACTTCACCTATTCCGCGATCAACCCGGTGGCGGTGAAGTCGCTGATGAAGGCGCTCGGGCTGCCGGCGGGCGACCTGCGCAAGCCGCTGACCGGCCTCGACGGCGAGGCGCTCGCCAACGGCGTTCGCATCGTCAAGGAGCTCGGCCTCGACCAGCGCTACGGCTACAAGCTCGGCCCGATCTCGGCGGTCGCGGCGTGAGCGCTCACCTGCTGTCATTCCGGCCGACCCCCGCGAAAGCGGGGGGAGGGCCGGAATCCATCACCGGGGATTTCGGAATATGGATTCCGGGCTCGGCGCGGAGCCTGTGCTCGGACGGCGCGAAGCGCCGATCCGAGTGCGCCGCCCCGGAATGACGCGCTGAAGTCATGGACCTCGGGATCCGCGGACGCCGGGCGCTGTTGAGTGGCGCCAGCCGAGGTCTCGGCAAAGCCTGCGCGCTTGCGCTCGCCCGCGAAGGCGTCGACGTGACCATCGTTGCGCGCCGGCGCGACGCGCTGGAGGAGACCGGCGGCGAGATCGCGGCCGCCACCGGCGCCAAGGTCACCACCGTCGAAGGCGACATCACCATGCCGAGGGGACGATCGGCCGCACTGGCGGCGTGTCCCGAGCCCGATATCCTCGTCAACAACGCGGACGGTCCGCTGCCGGGCGATTTCCGCAGCTGGTCGCGGGACGATTGGATCGCCGCGCTCGACGCCATGATGCTCTCCCCGATCGAGATGATGCGGCTCACCGTCGACGGCATGATGGCGCGCGGCTTCGGCCGCATCCTCAACATCGTGTCGCGCAGCGTGAAGATCCCGCAGCTCGAGCTCGGGCTGTCGAACGGCGCGCGCTCCGGCCTCGTCGGCTTCGTCGGCGGCCTCTCGCGGCAGACCGTCGGGCGCAACGTGACCATCAACAACCTGCTCCCCGGCATCTTCGACAGCGGCGCCCAGCGCGAGCACGTGCGCGGCCTGCTCGAGGAGACCGGCAAGAGCTTCGACGAGCTCTGGCGCGCGCGGGCCGAGGCCAATCCGGCCAGGCGCTACGGGCGGCCGGCCGAGCTCGGGGCCTATTGCGCGTTCCTGTGCTCGGAGCACGCCGGCTTCATCACCGGCCAAAACCTGCTGATCGACGGCGGGAGCTACCCCGGGACATATTGAACACGGCGCCAAAGGATTCGTCGATTTGGCGTAGGGTGGGCAAAGGCGCGGTCCACGACAAGGATATCTCATCGCGCATGGCGCAGCGCCGTGCCCACGCGGGGAAAGTCTCCGCGGGGCAATGGCACGCGTGGGCACGGCGCGAAGACGCGCCTTTGCCCACCCTACAAGGGCTCGAAAGGATCGTTCCATGAGACCGCTTGCGTTATCGGCGTTCGCCCCCCTGCTTGTACCGGCGGCAGAGGCGTAGGGTGGGCAAAGGCGCGGCCCACGCCACGTATCTCTCACCGCGCATGGCGCAGCGCCGTGCCCACGCGGAGAAAGTCTCCGCGGGGCAATGGCACGCGTGGGCACGGCGCGAAGACGCGCCTTTGCCCACCCTACAAGGGCTCGAAAGGATCGTCCCATGAGAATGCTTGCGTTATCGGCATTCGCCATCGCCCTGCTTGAACTCATGGCGACACCGGCCTGCGCGGAGAGCTATCCCTCGCGCACGGTCAGCGTGGTGGTGCCGTTCCCGGCCGGCGGATCGGTCGACGGCGTCGCGCGCATCCTGGTGCAGAAGCTCAACGAGACGGTGGGCCAGCATTTCATCGTCGAGAACCGGCCGGGCGGCGCCTCCGGCACGGTCGGCGCCAACGCCGTCGCCAAGGCGCCACCCGACGGCTACACCCTGCTGCTGTCGGCCTCGGTGCACGTGATCAATCCGTTCCTCTACAAGAGCGTGCCCTACGACGTGGTGAGCGATTTCACCCCGGTGTCGCTGCTCGCGGACGGGCCCTTGATCGTGAGCACGACGCCGAGCGTGCCGGCCGACAATCTCAAGGATTTCTTCGATCTCGTGCGCAAGCAGCCGCAGAAATACACCTTCGGAACCACCAGCATCGGCTCGGCCAGCCATCTCGCGATCGAGCTCCTGAAGCGCGACGCCGGCCTCGACACGCTGGTGGTCGCCTACAAGGGCACGGCGCCGGCGCTGACCGACCTCATGAGCGGGCAGATCCAGCTGCTCGCCGATCCCATGCTGTCCTCGCTGCCGCTCGCGCAAGGCGGAAAGATCAAGGCGCTCGGCCTCACCAGCCTGAAGCGCGCGGCGGCGGCGCCGGAGATTCCGACGGTCGAGGAATCCGGCGCGAAAGGATTCCAGTTCGTGTCCTGGTACGGATTGTGGGGTCCGAAGAACCTGCCGGCCGACGTCTCCGCCAAGCTGCAGAGCGAGATCGCCAAGGTGCTGGCGCTTCCCGACACCAGGCAGCGATTGAGCACGCTCGGATTCGACCCGATCGGCACGGGCGGCGCGCAATTCGCGGCCTATATCCGCGACGAGATGGCGAAATACGAGACGATCATCAGGGACGCCAAGATCAGGGTGGAGTGAGTCTTGGCTCTTCCACCCGGTCATGCGCGGGCTTGACCCGCGCATCCATCTTCTTCGCGAGAAAGTTCTTACGAAGATTGGATGGATTGCATCGGAACTCGGGCTTGCCCGAGTTCCGCATCATTGAGTGCCGCAAGTCGGGCAAGCCCGACTTGTGACGGTGGAGCCGTAGGTTGGGTCGAGCCCTTGCGAGACCCAACGTCCCGCGGCTGACTTTGTTGGGTCTCGTAAGATCTCGACCCAACCTACGGACTACGAACTTGGCTCGGTCGTCATGCCCGGGCTTGACCCGGGCATCCATCCTTTTCGCAAAAAGAGATTTGACGAAGAGGATGGATTGCCGGGTCAAGCCCGGCAATGACGGTGGAGTGCGCGGCAATGCCGTCGTACACGCCGGACTCACGTCGTCGCCTCGGCGATCAGCTGCGCGCGCAGGACCTTGCCGTAATGGGAGCGCGGCAGGCTCGCCACAAAGCGGATCGCGCGCGGCTTCTTGTAGCCGGCGAGACGGGCGCGGCAATGCTCGACGAGATCGTGCTCGCTCGCCGCCATGCCGGGCTTGCGCACCACGAAGGCGGTCACCGCCTCGCCCCATTCCGCATCCGGCAGGCCGATCACCGCGGCCTCGGCGACCGCCGGATGCAGGAGCAGGACGTCCTCGACCTCCTTCGGAACGATCGTGCTGCTGCCGGACCGGATCACCTCCTTGATGCGGCCGACGATATGGAGATGGCCGCCGTCGTCGAGCTCGCCGATGTCGCCGGTATGGAGCCAGCCGTCGCGCAGCGCGGCGCCGGTCGCGGCGGCGTCCCGCCAATAGCCCGCCATCACGTTGCCGCCGCGGATCAGGACCTCGCCGGAAGTATCCGAGCCGGCAAGGCGCAGCTCGTAGCCGGGAAGCACGCGCCCGACCGAATGAATGAGCCGCTCACTTCCCGCCGCAGCCAGCGCCTGCGGCGGCAGGGTGCAGGTGATCGGCGCCTCGGTCAGGCCGTAGAGCACGCCGATGCGGGGGCCGATCAGGTCGAGCGCGCGCTCGAAGACCACGGGCGGGATGCGCGAGCCGCCAACGTAAATTGCCTGCAGGCGCTCGAGCCGCGGGTCGCGACCCTGCCAGTGATCGAGGCAGCGCACGAGCTGGGTCGGCACCAGCGACGTGCGCGTCGCCCCGCTGCGTGCGACGTCGTCTGCGAACTCGCCGGGATCGAACCGGCGCAGCACCACCGCGGCGCCGGCGAACAGGTGCGCCATCGGGATCAGCTGCGCGATCGGCCATAGCGGCCGCACGTTGAGGAACACGTCGTCGCGGCCGATGGCGAAGCTGAGCACCGTGTTGCGCGCGACGGTGACGAGGTTGCGGTGCCGCAGCATCGCCGCCTTCGGCGCACCGGTCGTGCCGCCGCTGAAATTCAGCGTGGCGATGTCCTCGCCATCGCCGTCCGGCGGCGGTCGGTCGGACGCCCGCGCCAGCAGCGCCTCGTAGTCGTGACCAAGCTTGCCGCCGATGCCGACGACATGCGCGAGACCTTCCACCTCGGCGGTCAGCCCCGCCACCTTGTCGGCGAACGAGGCATGGG
>WNEY01000312.1_pt1 | contig 28665 bp, 19 predicted proteins | sample 5400531 | NCBI WGS metagenome assembly WNEY01 (sample SAMN13153338, study PRJNA577476) | soil metagenome | isolation source: 200 cm saprolite under Douglas fir tree site 1 | place: USA:California | collected 2015-04-18
CCGCCAGCAGCTTGGCATCGTCGCCATGCCGCGCGAGGAGCGAGATCGCTTCGTCAACCGTCGCCGGGCGCTTGTAGTCGAAGTTTGCCGGATACATCGTGTCTCCTCCGAATTTCCGACTCGAATCCCGAATTTCCGAATCGAATCCCGAGTCCCGAATCGAATCCCGAATCGAATCCCGAATCCCGAATCCCGTCAGACCGTGGCCGCGGTTCTCGCCTTGATGGCCTGCCAGACGCGCTCCGGCGTCATCGGTAGATCGAGATGCGTGATCCCGAGCGGCTCGAGCGCGTCGAGCACCGCGTTGGCGATCGCCGGTGTCGCGCCGATCGTCCCCGCTTCGCCGATCCCCTTGATGCCGAGCGGGTTCACCGGCGACGGCGTGACCGTGTGGCCCATGATGTAGTCGGGAATGTCGGCGGCCCGCGGCAGCGCGTAGTCCATGAACTCGCCCGTGAGCAGCTGCCCGTTCTCGTCGTAGACCGTCTTCTCGAAGAGGACCTGCCCGATCGAGTGCGCGATGCCGCCCTGCACCTGGCCTTCGACGATCAGCGGATTGATCAGGGGGCCACAGTCGTCCACCGCCACGTATTTCGTGATCGCCACCTGCCCGGTGTCGCGATCGACATCGACGGCGACGATGTGCGTCCCGAATGGGAACGTGAAATTCTGCGGTTCGTAGAAGCTGGACGCTTCGAGTCCCGGCTCGACGCCCGCCGGCAGGTTCTTCGCGATGTAGGCTTCGCCCGCGATCTCCGCCCAGCCGATCTCGCGATTGGTCACGCCCGGCGCGCTGAACACTCCGTTCTCGAACACGACGTGATCGCTGGTCGTCTCGAACAGATGCGCCGCGAGCCTCTTCGCCTTCGCGACGATTTTGTCGATGCACATCACGATCGCCGACCCGCCGACGGCGGTGCCGCGGCTGCCGTACGTGTCGCGCCCGAAGTGCGCGACGTTGGTGTCGCCGTGCAGCACGACGATGTCCTCGATCGGCACGCCGACGCGGTCCGCGACGATCTGCGCGAAGGTCGTCTCCTGTCCCTGCCCGTGCGGCGACACGCCGGTGATCACGGTGACCTTCGCCGAGATCTCCATGCGCACGCAGCCCCACTCCCAGCCGCCGGCCGGCATCGCTTTCGACGGCCCCATGGCACAGATTTCGACATACGTCGACACGCCGAGGCCCGACAGCTTGCCCGCGGCGCGCGCGTCCGCGCGATCCTTCAACAGCTGATCCCAGTTCGCGAGTTGCCGCGCTTTGGTGAGCGCGCCCTGATAGTTGCCGCTGTCGTAGGTCAGGCCGCACGAAGTCGTAAACGGGAATTCGGCCGGCTGCGGAAAGTGCTTCAGCCGGATCTCGACGCGATCGATGCCCAGCTCGCGCGCGACGACGTCCATCAGCCGCTCGATCAGATACGTCGCCTCCGGACGTCCGGCGCCGCGATACGCGTCGGTCGCCATCTTGTTCGTGTAGACGCCGACGATCTCCATCTTGACCGCCGGGATCCGGTAGCAACCGGTGAGCACGAGGCCGGTCAGCGTCGGGACGGCCGGCGTCAGCAGCTGCAGGTACGATCCCAGATCCGCGATCGTCCGCGTGCGGATGCCGAGGATCGACCCGTCGTTCCTGACCGCGAGCTCGTAGTCGCCGATCTGATCGCGCCCGTGAATGGTGGACGCGGCGTTCTCGCGGCGCGACTCGATCCATTTCACCGGCGCGTTCAGCCGCATCGCGAGGTGCGCGCACAGCGCTTCCTCGGCGTAGACGTTCAGCTTCGCGCCGAACCCGCCGCCTACTTCGGGCGCGACGATGCGCAGCTTGTTTTCCGGCACGCCGATCATCCCCGGGAGCAGCGTGCGAAGCAGGTGCGGGATCTGCGTCGAGCTCCAGAGCGTCAGCGCGCCTTCGCCCGGGTTGTACGACGCGACCACGCCGCGCGGCTCGATGGGCATCGGCGTCAGGCGCTGGTGATACAGCCGGTGCTTGATGACGCGGTCGGCTTTACGGAACGCCTCGTCGATGTCGCTGCCGCCGGCCACCACGTGCGTGAACGCAATGTTCGATTCGAGGTCGGGATGGGTCAGCGGCGCGCCGCTCTTGACCGCCTCTTCCGCGTTCACGACGGCGGGCAGCGCATCGTAGTCGACCTCGATCGCCTCGATCGCGTCGCGCGCGATGTACGGGTCGCTCGCCACGGCGACCGCGACGGCGTGGCCGACGAAATACACCCGGTCGCCCGCCAGCACGGTGTGCTTCGGCGCCTTGAGGTCGGGTATCGCGGCGGCGCAGGGCACCAGACCGCACGACGCGTTGACGTCGGCGCCGGTGAACACTCCGACCACACCCGGGATGGCGCGCGCGGCCGCCGTGTCGATGCGGACGACGCGCGCGTGCGCGTGCGGGCTGCGAAGGATGGCCGCATGCAGCAGGCCGGGCAGCCGCATGTCGTCCACGTAAGTGGCGATGCCTTTGACGAGGCGTGGATCCTCGATCCGCTTCATCGCGCGACCGACGTACGGGCCGCTGGTGGTGTCATGCATGGGCCACCTCCGATTTCGAGGCCTGGGCCACGGCATCGATGATGTGCGAGTAGCCGGTGCAGCGGCACAGGTTGCCGCGCAGCCCTTCGGCGATCTCGGTCCGGCTCGGCGAGGCGTTCCCGGCGAGCAGGCTCACCGACGTCATGATCATCCCGGGCGTGCAGAAGCCGCACTGCAGGCCGTGGCAGTCCCAGAACCCCTGCTGCACAGGATGCAGGTGACCGTTGGTCGCGATCCCCTCGATGGTCGTGACCTCCGATCCGTCGGCCTGCACCGCGAACATCGTGCACGACTTGACGGCCTTGCCGTCCACGAGCACGGTGCACGCGCCGCAAATGCCGGTTTCGCAGCCGACGTGCGTGCCGGTCAGGCCGCAGTGGTCGCGCAGGTAGTGAACGAGCAGCACGCGCGGCTCGATGTCGTAGGAACGCGGCGCGTTGTTGACGCGCAAACGAACGGGAATGGGCATGAGGACCTCCGCCTGATGGGGAAGCCATCCTCTTGAAAAGACGCAGGTGTGTCAAGAGAAAGCGCATACCGGTTTTGCCCGTGGCGCTCTGTTCTGGCACATGAGGCCGCGCAAAGAGTCCGTCTACGACAGACGCTGGCGGCCGGAAGAGGTGGCACCCCCGTTGCGTCTCGAGCAACGGGTCCTCCCCCGTTGTTCCACGCAGATAACACGGAGCAGAACATGGCTGCGCATTCGTTGGCCGTCGTTTGCGCATGGTGCAACCGCGTCGTCGTCGAGGCGCCGGAGGGTGCGGGCGTCACGCACACGATTTGCCCGTCGTGCGTCGATTGGACGATGACGCATCCGACCAGCCGGGTGGATTGCGGCGCGTCAGACCTGGAAGAGCTCCGCCCTATGATCGAAACCGGCTCGCGTCAATCCCGTACTGTTTGACCTTGTAGTTGATGATCCGCTCAGTGCTGTCCAGCAGCCGCGCCGCCTTTGCGCGGTTCCCCCGCGTGGTCTTGAGTGCGTCTTGAATCAGATCCTTTTCGTAGGCCGACACGGCGTCACTGAGCGACACACGCGTGATGGTGCCCGACGCCTCGGCGGTCTGCAGCGACGGCGGCAGATGGTGCCCGTGAATCACTTCGCCGTCGCACATCAGCACGGCGCGCTCGAGCGCATTCTCGAGCTCGCGCACGTTCCCGGGCCAGTGATAGCTCGCCAGCATGTCGATCGCCGGCGTCGAGATGCGCTTGATGCTGCGCTTGTGCTCGGCCGCGAACTTCTCGAGGAAATGGTCCACGAGCATCAGCAGGTCGGCCTTCCGCTCGCGCAGCGCGGGGATGAAGATCGTGAACACGTTGAGGCGGTAATAGAGATCTTCACGGAAGGTGCCGGCGGCGATCGCGCGCTCGAGATCCTTGTTGGTCGCCGCGACGAGCCGCACGTTCGCCTTGATCGTCTCGGTGCCGCCGACGCGATCGAACTCGCGCTCCTGGAGCACCCGCAGCAGCTTCACCTGTGTCGCCGGGTTGACGTCGCCGATCTCGTCGAGGAACAGCGTGCCGCCATCGGCCATCTCGAAGCGCCCTTTCTTGCGCGCCTCGGCGCCGGTGAATGCGCCTTTTTCGTAGCCGAAGAGCTCCGACTCGATCAGGCTCTCGGGCAGCGCCGCGCAGCTGACTTTGACGAACGGCTTCTTGGCGCGGAGCGAGCTGTAATGGATCGCGTGCGCGATCAGCTCCTTGCCGGTCCCCGACTCGCCGCGAATCAGGACGGTCGTGTTCGTGCCGGCCACCTGGGAGACCTGTTCGAAGATCTGCCGCATCGGCCCGCTGCTGCCGACCAGGTTCGAGAAGTCGTAACGCTCGCGCAGCTCCTGCCGGAGGTGGGTGTTCTCGGCGACGAGCCGCCGCTTGTCCTCGTCGATCAGCCGGTGGATCTTCAGCGCCTGCGCGATCATCGACGCGACGATGCCCAGGAATTTCGTGCTGCGCTCGAAGTTGCGCTCGGGCTTGAACCGCAGATCGATCGCGAGCGCGCCGATCGCGCGGCGGTTCAGGACGATCGGCACGCAGACGAAGCTCAGCTCCTGGTGCGAGAGCTCGGGGCGCCGCGCCGCGCGGTGCAGGAACGCCGGCTCGCGGCTCACGCGGGGCACGACAATCGGCTTCCCGCTCTGGACCACCTTGCCTGTGATGCCCTCGCCGACGCGGTAGCTGACGACGCGCGAGGCGTCGGGCAGTCCGTCCGAGGCCTCGACACGCAGATCGCCGTCGGTGTGCAGGATCGACACGAGGCCGCGGACGGCGCCGTGGTGGCGCGCCAGGATCTCGAGCACGTGGTGCAGCGACGCCTTCAGGTTCAGCGTACCGGACAGCGCCTGGCTCACGTCGAGCAGCGTCGAGAGGCGGCGGGCTTCGCGCGTCGGGGCGTCCACATCGGGCGCCGCCGGGCGCGCGCGGGCGGTCATGGTCTCCATCCTACATTTATGTCGTCATGGCAGTAGCGTCAAACATTTGTGTACGACTTCCCGAGCGCCGCCTCTCGGGGCGAGTCGTCCTAATCCTACATTGTTGTGTCGATGCCAGGCCATTCCTACATGGATGTCTGAAGTGGCCGGACGCCCGGGCCCCCGGCCGCCGGCAATGCGCCTGTTTTCATCGATCGCACGGCGCGCCTTCATGGTCTGCATCTTGCTCGCCACCCGGCCATGCGCCACGCGATTGAACGCAAGGGCCACCAGGCGTGCAGGGCAGGCATCCGATCTGCGCGCGTCGGGGACTTCGCGTGCCTCGTACTCGCCGGCATCGCGGCACCGGCGATCGCACGAGAGCCTGTGAACGACGCGATGACGCCACCTCCCCACGTGCGGCCCGAGCGTCCGGTGCGGGCGCTCGTCGAGGAGGCGGCTCGCCGCTCACCGGTGATTCGCGATCTGATCGAGCAGCTCGAAGCGCTCGATGTGACGGTGTACGTCCGCGCCCGTGTGTTCGCGCAATTCGATCTCGAGGGACAGGTCGCGCTGATGGCGTCGGCCGGCGGCCACCGGTACCTGATGATCGAGATCGCATGCGGGCGGCCGGAGTTCACGCAGATGGCGACGCTTTGACACGAGCTCTTTCACGCGCTCGAAATCGCGAGCGAGCCGTCGATCGTCGATGTTCGGACGCTCGCGGCGTTCTATGTGCGGACCGGTGTGGAGACGAGCAACACGGCGGGACGATGGACGTTCGAAACCGCGGCCGCGGCCGCGGCGGGACAACACGCACGGCGCGAACTGCTGCAGATCACCATGAGGCATCGCAATGGAACATGAGCATGTCGTGCAACGGATCCGGGAAGAGTTCAGGGAGATGCCGGGGCTGCAGCTCACGCCCGCGCAGGCGACGAGGCTCTGGGGACTCGATCACCACATCTGCCGCGCGGTGATCGACGCGCTCGTCGCGTCCGCGTTTCTGCGCTGGACACCCGGAGGACTGGTGACCCGGGCAGAAAGTTAGAAGTCGTGGTCTGGCGCTCGAGCGTGCCGAATTGCGCAGAACGTTGAAGGGACGCGGGCCCTTGCTGCCACGCTGCAGTGAGGGCGTCCTGGGAACTTCGCGCTGCGCTCGAGGTTGTGCTCGGGCTTGAACCGCCGATCGATCGGAGCGGACCTATCGGGGCGCGCCATCATCTCGAGCACGGGCGGCGATGAGCCGCCGGGCTGGATCGATGGCATGGGCGGATGGCGATGGCGATGCGGTGTCGCCCTGTCCTTTCTACATCCCGTGTTCTTTCTACATCGATGTCTGGGATGTCTACATCGATAGCCGAGATGGTCGGGCAGCGTGGTCCGCTGGCCGCGCGCAAATACGCCTGTTTTCATCGATTGCAAGGCGCGCCTCCTGGTCTCCGTCTTGCTCCCCAGCCCCCAGACTCGCCAGACGATCGAACGCGAAGGCCGCAAATAGCGCAAAGCACGGATCCCATGCGGCCCGAGCATCCGCGGGCGCTCATCGAGGAGACGTCTTGCCGCTTAGCGGTGATTCGCGATCTCTTCGAGCAGCTCGAAGCGCCTGACATGGCGGCGTAGGTCCGCGCGGCGCGAATTTGCGCAGATCGGCTCGAGGGACGCGTCGCGGCCTGGCATGCAGACGATCGACACGGCGGGACGGAGGACGTTCAGTGCGCGTTCGCGGCGTGACACCGCGCTCGGGTGGAATTTGCTACACATCACGGACGAGGCGTCACAATGGAGCTCGAAGATGTCGTTCAACGGATCCGCGAAGAGTTCAGGGAGATGCCGGGCCTGCGGCTCACGCCTGCCGAAGCGACGAAGCTCTGGGGACTCGAACACAACACCTGCCGCGCGGTGATCGACGCGCTCGTCGCGACCGCGTTTCTACGCTGGACCTCCGCCGGTTCTGTGACGCGGGCTGACAGCTGATCGCTTTCGTCGCCCGTTCGATCCGACTGTCGAGCTGGTGCTCCATCTCCATCGGATAACCAAGGCGCTCGGCAGCGGGCGCATGGTGAGGTGTATCCCGAGGACGCGCGCGTCAGCTTCTGGCTGGTGTGACGGTCAACTTTCACGTCTCAAGTCTCAAGTCTCAACGCTCGGTGCGGCGGTCGAGCGTTGAGAGTGTTGCGAGTTGAGCCCCGAGAGTTGTGAGTTGATCGTTATCCGCGTTTCGGTCTGTACACGTGAGTCGCCTGGCCGAAGAAGACCTCGGCCGATTCCATCATCGTCTCGGTGAGCGTCGGGTGTGGATGGATCGTCAGCTTGAGGTCGGTGGCGTTCGCGCCCATCTCGATGGCGAGCACCCCCTCGGCGATCAGCTCGCCGGCGCCGGGACCCACGAGGCCGACGCCGAGGATCCGCTCGGTCGCCGGATCGAGAATCAGCTTCGTCAAGCCGTCGGTGCGATCGAGCGTGATCGCGCGGCCGGACGCGGCCCACGGGAATTTCGCCACCGTCACGTGGCGGCCCTCTTTCACCGCCTGGGCTTCCGTCAGCCCGCACCAGGCGAGCTCCGGATCGGTGAAGACGACGGCCGGAATCGCGCGCGGCGCGAACGCCACGTTCTCCCCAGCCATCACCTCCACCGCCACGCGCCCTTCGTGCGACGCCTTGTGCGCCAGCATCGGCTCGCCGATGACGTCGCCGATGGCGAAGATGGACGGTTCGTGCGTGCGCCGCTGCTCGTCGACCATGATGAAGCCGCGCTGATCGACCTGCACGTGCGTGCGCTCGAGGCCGGCAATCTTCGAGTTCGGCCGTCGGCCGACCGACACGAGCACCCGATCGAACCGCTGCTCCTTCTGATCGACGCGCCCCTCGAACGTCACGCGGACGCCTGCCGCCTCGGCCTTCACCTCGACGACCTTCGTCTCCAGCAGCACGCTCTTCATCGTTTGCGTCACGCGCCTGGCAAGGATGTCGACGAGGTCGCGGTCCGCGCCGGGCAGCAGGCCCGGCGTCATCTCGACGACGGTCACGGCGCTGCCGAGCGTGGCGTAAACCGTGCCCAGCTCGAGGCCGATGTACCCGCCGCCGACGACGAGCAGCGTCTGCGGAATGTCGGGCAGATCGAGCGCCCCGGTGGAATCCATCACGCGCGGGTCGTCGACCTTCAGCATCGGCGGGATCGCGGGCACCGACCCGGTGGCGAGAATCGCGTGCTCGAACTGGACGCGCTCCTTGCCGCCGGAGGCGAGCGTCACCTCGAGCGCGTGCGCGTCGACGATCCCGGCGTAGCCCTGCAGGTACTGGACCTTGCGATGCTTGACCAGTTGCCCCGTGCCGGTCGTCAGCCGTTTGACGACGTTGTTCTTGAACTCGCGAAGCTTCGCGAGGTCGATCTTCGGCTCGCCGAACTCGATGCCCCACGCCTTCGCGTGGCGCGATTCATCCACCAGCTTGGCGACGTGCAGCAGCGCCTTCGACGGAATGCAACCGCGGTAGACGCACACGCCGCCGGGATTCACTTCCGGATCCACGATCGCGACGCTGAGGCCGAGATCGGCGGCGAGAAACGCGGCGGCGTAGCCACCGGGCCCGCCGCCCACGACCACGAGTTGGACAGAGGTCATCTCAAAAACAAATGCGACCACGAAAACACGAGGGCACGAAGAACACACGAACGAGAACAACCACATCTTCTTCGTGTCTTCGCGTCTTCGTGGTCACGGCGGCGTTTGACCGTTTCCAGGAGTTCAGCCTTTGAAGGGAGAGCGGGAACGGCTGTTCGAACGCTCACGAGAGCACGAAGGCACGAAGCGCGCACGAAGAAGAACAACCACATCTTCTTCGTGTCTTCGTGTCTTCGTGGTCACGGCCGGGCGTTTGACAGTCTGCAGGGTTCAGCCTTGAAGCGAGAGCAGGAAGGGCTGCTCGAGCGCTTCGGCGACCCAGCGCAGGAAACGGATGCCATCGGCGCCGTCGATCACCCGGTGGTCGTAGGACAGCGACAGCGGCAGCATGAGGCGCGGCACGAACTGGCCGTCCTTGTAGACCGGCTCCATGTGCGCGCGTGAGATGCCAAGGATGGCGACTTCCGGCGCATTCACGATCGGCGTGAAGTAGGTGCCGCCGATGCCGCCGAGATTCGAGATGCTGAAGCAGCCGCCCTGCATCTCCTCGAGCGAGATCTTGCGCGTGCGCGCCTTCTCGGAAAGCTGCGCCAGCTCCACCGACAGCTGGACGATGTTCTTCCGGTCCGCGTCGCGAATCACCGGGACGAGCAGGCCGCGATCGGTATCCACTGCCACTCCGATGTTGACGTACTTCTTCAGGATGATTTCATCGGCGGCGAGATCGACCGACGCGTTGAACTGCGGGAACACGCGCAGCGCCGCCGCGACCACCTTGACCGCGATCGCCGTCACCGTCAGATTGCCGCCGGCCGCTTCGGCCTGCTTCGCGTATTTCTTGCGAACCTCCTCGAGTCCGGTGATGTCGGCGAGGTCGCACTGCGTGACGTGCGGAATTGTCGCCCACGCCACGCTCAGGTGCTCGGCCGTTTTGCGGCGGACGGCGCGCAGCGCCTGGCGCTCGACCTCCCCCCAGCGGGTGAAATCGGGCAGCGGTTCCGACGCGACGCCGGTCCGATCCCCGCCGGCGACGAGCCGCCTGGCGTGCGCCTTCACATCGTCGACCGAGATCCGCCCGTTCTGTCCGCTGGCGGCGACCTCGCCGATCTCGACGCCGAGCTCGCGGGCCATGCGGCGGACCGATGGCGCAGCCGGCGCGGGCGGCAGCTCGGGTGCCTCGGGTTCGGCGGCCGCTCGCGCGCCCCGTGTGATGTTCACGACGTTCTTCCCGCGGTCGCCTTGTGGCCCGGCGCTTTCGGGCGCAGGCGGTTCCGGCCCGCGATCGCGGATGGGCCGCGCCGCGCCTGCGCCGCCAGCGGCCTGGGGCCCGATGCCCGGATCCTTGACCCGCGCCCTGTCCGCCCTGGGCGATTGATTCTGCGCCCGGACGTCCGGTTCCACGTCTGGCACGTCGTCGTCCGCGGGCTGCGTGGCGCCCGCCTTCGCGCCTTCAGACTTGGACTGCGGCTGCTTCGGCGCGGCTTCCGCCTTCGCCGGCTCTGCTGTCGATGCTGGTGGCTTCGGCGCGCTCTCGGCCTTCTTCGATGAGCCGTCGACGCCATCCTCGACGCTGAGAATCGCCTGGCCGACTTTCACCTTGTCGCCGGCCTTGACCTTGATGTCTTTCACCTTGCCGGCGACCGACGAAGGCACTTCAATCGTCGCCTTGTCGGTCTCGAGCTCCAGGACGGGTTGATCTTTTTCTAGGGTGTCTCCGGGCTTCACGAGCACGCGGAGCACGTCGCCCGCCGAGATGTTCTCGCCGAGTTCTGGAAGCGTGAAGTCTGTCAAAGAAGGAGCCTCTCAACCGCGGAGCGCGCCGAGCCCGCAGAGCCTGGTTTTTCTCTGCGTTCTCCGCGGGCTGCGGTTGCTTTATGACACTGCCGGGTTCGCCTTCTCGGGATTCACGTTGTGCGCCTTGATCGCCTGGTCGACCACGGAAGCGTCGAGCTTGCCGTCGCGCGCGAGCGCGGCCAGCGTGGCGACGATGATGTAGCGGTAATCCACCTCGAAGAAATCGCGCAGCGCGGCGCGCGCCTCGCTGCGGCCGTAGCCGTCGGTGCCGAGCGAAGTGAGCGGGCGGGGCAGCCAGCGATCGATCGCGTCGGGCATCGCCTTTACGTAGTCGGAGGCGGCGATCAGCACGCCCGTGGCGTCCTTCAGGCAACGCGTCACGTACGGCAGCCGCGGCGTCTCGCGCGGATGCAGCATGTTCCAGCGCTCGCACGCGTGCCCTTCGCGATAGAGCTCGGTGTAGCTCGTGACGCTCCAGACATCGGCGGACACGTTGTACTTCGACTCGAGAATCTCTTGCGCCTTGATCACCTCGGGCAGGATCGCGCCGCTGCCGAACAGCTGCGCGCGCAGCGGCGCGTCGGGCCGGGACGCCGCGCGGAACCGATACATTCCCTTCAGGATGCCTTCCTGCGCGCCTTTCGGCATCTCCGGCATCGCGTACTGCTCGTTCATCACCGTCAGGTAGTAGAAGATGCTTTCCTGATCGACGTACATCCGGCGGATGCCGTCCTGGATGATGATCGCGATCTCGTAGGCGAACGCCGGGTCGTAGCTGACGCAGTTGGGATACGCCAGGGCGAACAGCTGGCTGTTGCCGTCCTGATGCTGCAGCCCTTCCCCCGCGAGCGTCGTCCGGCCCGCGGTGCCGCCGAGCAGGAAGCCCTTCGCCCGCGCGTCGCCCGCAGCCCAGATCAGGTCGCCAATCCGCTGGAACCCGAACATCGAGTAGTAGATGAAGAAGGGGATCGTGTTCACGCCGTGCGTCGCGTATGCGGTGCCGGCGGCGACAAAGGACGACATCGATCCCGCTTCGGTAATCCCCTCCTCGATGATCTGGCCGTCGGACGCTTCCTTGTAATACAGCAGCGTGTCCATATCGACCGGCTCGTACATCTGACCGGCGTGGGAATAGATGCCCACCGAGCGGAAGAGCGACTCCATGCCGAAGGTGCGCGCTTCGTCCGGAACGATCGGCACGACGAGGCGGCCCAGCTCCTTGTCGCGCAGCAGCTTCGAGAGCAGGCGCACGAACACCATCGTCGTCGAGGCCTTGCGGCCGTCCGTGCCCTTGCGGAACTCCTCGAACGGCTCGCTCGGAACGCTCTTCAGCGGCTCGCTGCGGACCTTGCGCATCGGCACGTAGCCGCCGAGCGCCTTGCGCCGATCCCGCATGTATTTGACCTCGACGCTGTCCTCGGCCGGGCGATAGAACGGCGTCTTGCCGACCTCGGCATCGGAAATCGGAATCCCGAAGCGGGTGCGGAAGGCGCGCAGCTCCTCTTCGTTCATCTTCTTCTGCTGGTGCGTGATGTTCTTGCCTTCGCCCGCTTCGCCGAGGCCGTAGCCTTTGATGGTGCGCGCGAGGATGACTGTCGGCGCGCCTTTGTGTTCCGTGGCGGCCTTGTAGCCGTTGTAGACCTTGATCGGATCGTGGCCGCCGAGCGTCATCTTCTTCAGCTGGTCGTCCGACAGGTGTTTGACCATGTCGAGCAGCCGCGGATCGGCGCCCCAGAAATGCTCGCGCACGTACGCCCCGTCGGAGACGGCGTACTTCTGATACTGGCCGTCGACGATTTCGCCCATGCGCTTCACGAGCAGCCCGTCGCGGTCCTTCGCGAGCAGCGGATCCCACTCGCGGCCCCAGATGACCTTGATCACATTCCAGCCGGCGCCGCGGAACGCCGCTTCGAGCTCCTGGATGATCTGGCCGTTGCCGCGCACCGGGCCGTCGAGCCGCTGGAGGTTGCAGTTGATGACAAAGACGAGATTGTCGAGCTTCTCGCGCGCCGGCAGCGTGATCGCGCCGAGCGCTTCGGGCTCGTCGGTCTCGCCGTCGCCGAGAAACGCCCACACCTTCGACTGCGACGGCGGCTTCAGCCCGCGATCCTCGAGGTAGCGCATGAAGCGCGCCTGGTAGATCGCCATGATCGGCCCGAGGCCCATCGAGACCGTCGGGTATTCCCAGAATTCTGGCATCAGCCAGGGGTGCGGATACGAGGACAGGCCGCCGCCCGGCTGCAACTCGCGCCGGAAATTCCCGAGGTGCGTTTCGTCGATGCGCCCCTCGAGGTACGCGCGCGCGTAGATGCCGGGCGCTGCGTGACCCTGGAAGAAGATGACGTCGCCGTCACCGTCCTCGTGCCCGCGGAAGAAATGGTTGAACCCGACCTCGTACAGCGTCGCCGCCGACGCGAAGGTCGAGATGTGGCCGCCGATGCCCTCTTCCGCCTTGTTCGCGCGCACGACCATCGCGGCGGCGTTCCAGCGGACCAGGCTCTTGATCCGGCGCTCGAGATCCGGGCTGCCCGGCATGAGCACCTGCTCCTCGGCCGAGATCGTGTTGATGTATGGCGTGTTCGCGGTGAAGGGGAGCTTGACGCCGTTCTGGCGGGCGTGAATCGTCAGCTCGCGCAGCAGGCGGGCCACTTTTGCCGGGCCGCCGCTCTGCAGCACATAATCAAGCGAGTCGAGCCACTCCCGGGTTTCAGTGGCGTCGAGCTCCGCCGCGTCTTTTGGAGCGATGTATCTCACGGAATCGGGATCCTTTCAGCTCTCGGAATTGTCGTCCCACGATGGCTTCGGGGCGACAGTGACCTCAGTCGAACTGTCGGCTGACCGGCGGTGCGGCTATAGGCCAACCACTAATTGTACCTTGGCTTTTCGGGAAGGGAAACCATGCGCCGCCATCTCCTGGCCCTGACGTTCGTTGCGCTCCCGCTCGCGGCGCACACGGCAGACCTGGCGCCTTCGCGTGCTTCGCGCTTCGACGAGCCTCGCCGTAGCTCGACCGAATCGTACGCGAGCGCAGGCGGGAAGCCCTGCGCGGCGAACGCGCCCCGCGACGCGGCATGTGCGGCCGAAGCCTCCGGGGCCGCGCTGGCGGCGCAGAGCCAGCCTCCGGCCACGGGCGTCGACATCGCGGCGCTCGATCGCAAGACCGATGCGTGCACCGACTTCTACCAGTTCGCGTGCGGTGGTTGGGTCGCGAAGAACCCGGTGCCTGCCGACCGCCAGTCCTTTGGACGATTTACAGAGCTGCAGGAGCGCAACTTCACGATCCTGCGCCGGATCCTCGAAGCGCCGGGCGCCGAGGGCGATCGCAAGAAGGCGGCGGATTACTACGCGGCGTGCATGGACGAGTCCGGAATCGAGGCGAGCGGACTCACGCCGGTCGGTCCGGATCTCGCGACGATCGACGAGCTGGTGAACCCGGACGACCTTCCTGTCCTCGTCGCGCACCTCCACGAAATTGGCGTGCCGGCGTTCTTCCGATTCGGATCGCAAACCGACGTGCTGGGCGACGCGACGCAGGAGATCGCCGATGTCGACCAGGGCGGGCTGAGCCTTCCCGACCGCGACTACTATCTGAAGACCGACGATCGGTCTGTCGAGCTGCGCAGCAAGTATCTCGCCCACGTCGAGAAGGTGTTCACGCTGGCCGGCGCCACGCCGGACAAGGCCGCGGCGGACGCGAAGGCGGTTCTGACGGTCGAGACCGAGCTCGCAACCGCCGCGCTCGATCGCGTGATGCGCCGCGATCCGAGGCAGAGGCTGCATTCGCTGACGCTCAACGAGCTGCAGGCACTCTCGCCGGGCTTCAGCTGGCGGAAATACGCGGCGGCCGCGGACGCGCCGAAGTTCCAGGTGATCAACGTGTCGGCGCCTGCCTATGTGAAGGCGCTCGATCAGATGATCTCGTCGGCGCCGACGAGCGACCTCAAGACGTATCTGCGCTGGCATGTCCTCCACGCATCGGCAGACAGGCTGCCGAGGGCATTTGCCGACGCCGACTTCGACTTCTTCAGCCGCACGCTTCGCGGCCAGCAGGAACGCGAGCCGCGATGGCGGCAGTGCGTGTCGGAGACCGACCTGCGGCTCGGCGAAGCGCTCGGCAAGGCATTCGTCGAAGAAGCGTTCGGCCCGCAGGCGAAAGCCGACATGCTGCAGATGGTGCAGAACATCAAGGGCGCGATGCGGCAGGATATCGACGCGGCGCCCTGGATGAGCGGCGAGACGAAGAAGGCGGCCCTGGTAAAGCTCGATGCGGTGGTCGATCGCATCGGCTACCCTGACGCCTGGCGCGACTACTCGACCATCCGCGTCACGCGCGACGACGCGCTCGGCAACCGGGCGCGGGCGCTGCTGTTCGAGCGCCAGCGCCGGTTGCGGAAGATCGGCCAGCCGGTGGATCGCGGCGAGTGGGGCATGACGCCGCCGACCGTGAACGCGTACTACAGCCCGGATCGCAACAACATCAACTTCCCCGCCGGCATCCTGCAGCCGCCGTTCTATAAAGCCGGGCGCGACCCGGCGGTGAACTACGGTGCGGCCGGCGCCGTCATCGGCCACGAGTTGACGCACGGCTTCGACGACCAGGGGCGCAAATTCGACGGGCAGGGCAATCTCCGCGACTGGTGGACGCCGGCGGACGGCAAGGCGTACGAAGAGCGCGCGAGCTGCGTCGCCGATCAGTATTCGAGCTACGTGGTCGCGGGCGACACGAAGATCAACGGACGTCTGACGCTCGGCGAGAACACCGCCGACAACGGCGGCCTGCGGCTGGCGCTGATGGCGTATCTCGCGGGGCCCGGCGCCAGGCTGAAGGACAAGGTCGATGGCTTCACGCCCGAGCAGCGCGTGTTCCTCGGGTGGGCGCAGGTGTGGTGCGAGAACGCGCGGCCCGAAGCCGAACGCCTCAAGGCCGCGACGAACCCGCATTCGTCGAACAGGTATCGCGTCAACGGGCCGGCGTCGAACATGCCAGAGTTTCAGAAAGCGTTCTCGTGCAAGGCCAGCGCGCCGATGGTCAGGCAGAACGCCTGCCGCGTGTGGTGATCAGAAACAAACGAACGCAAAGCCCGCAGAGCCCGCAATGCAGACGTTGGCGTTGCGAGCCTTGCGGCCTTTGCGTTCCAAGGTTGAAACATGCTGAAACGTTTCGTCGTCGCCTTTGCGTTTGTCGCCCTTCCCCTCGCTGCGGCGCTCGTGCGCGCGCAGCGACCTGCACCTGCGAAACCATCCGAATCCGGTATCGATCTCGTGCTGCTCGATCGCGGCGCGGATCCGTGCGTTGATTTCTACGCGTATGCGTGCGGCGGCTGGACGAAGAACGAGCCGATTCCCCCAGATCGCTCCGCGTGGGGCATCTCCGAGCGGCTGCAGGAGCAGAACGAGACGCGCCTGCGCCGAATTCTCGACGACGCAGCGAAAGGCGCCGACGCCGAGACCAAGAAGATCGGCGACTACTACGCGAGCTGCATGGACCAGCCGCGGATCGACGCGCGCGGCGCCGCCCCGCTCGAGCCGGCGCTCAAGAAGATTGCCGCGCTCTCGAGCGTGTCCGATCTGCCGGCGCTGGTCGCGGAGCTCCACACAATGGGCGTGAACGTCTTCTTCAGCTTCGGCGCCGAGGCCGATTTCAAGGAGGCGAGCGTCGTGCGCGCCATCGCCGATCAGGGCGGCCTGGGCCTGCCCGATCGCGACTACTACTTCCGCGACGATCCGAAGTCGGTGGAGCTGCGGAAGGAGTATCTCGGGCACGTCGGCAGGATGATGGGGTTGCTGGATCCCGCGGCCAGGCCCGGGCCGGACACGACGGCCGAGGCGTCCGCGGCCGCAAACACGGTGATGCGGATCGAGAGCGCGCTGGCAAAGGCGGCGCTGGACGTCGTCGCGCGCCGGGATCCGGCCGCGCTCTATCACAAGATGACGCCCGCCGAGCTGCAGGCGCTGACGCCCGGGTTCGACTGGACGCAGTATTTCAAGGGCGTCGGGACGCCGCCCATCGACGCGCTCAACGTCGCCGAGCCGGACTTCTTCAAGGCGTTCGATGGGCTCGTCGCGTCGACGCCGGTCGCCGACATCAAAGCGTATCTCCGCTGGCACCTCGCGCACGGGTCGGCGCTCGTCCTCTCGTCACCGTTCGTGAACGAGAACTTCCGGTTCTACGGGACGACGCTCACCGGCGCGAAAGAGCTGCGCCCGCGCTGGAAGCGCTGCGTGCAGTACACCGACGGCGACCTGGGCGAAGCGCTCGGCAAGGCTTTCGTGCGGGAGGCGTTCGGGCCGGCGGCCAAGGAAGAGACGCTGAAGATGGTGCGCGCGCTCGAGTCGTCGCTCCAGCAGGACATCCAGGAGCTGTCGTGGATGACCGATACGACGCGTCGACAGGCGCTCGTCAAGCTCCACGCGATCGCGAACAAGATCGGGTATCCCGACCGCTGGCGCGACTACACCGCGCTGACCATCGTCCGCGGCGACGCGCTGGGCAACTCCCGGCGCGCGAACCAGTTCGAGTTCCATCGCCAGATGAACCGCATCGGCAAGCCGCTCGACAAGAGCGAGTGGGACATGACGCCGCCGACGGTCAACGCGTATTACAACCCGCTCGAGAACAACATCAACTTCCCTGCCGGCATCCTGCAGCCGCCGTTCTACAACGCGAAGGCCGACGCAGCCATGAATTACGGCGGCGCCGGGTCGGTGATCGGCCACGAGTTGACGCACGGGTTCGACGACGAAGGACGCCAGTTCGACGCGCAGGGCAACCTGAATGACTGGTGGACGGCGCAGGATGCGAAGGCCTTTGATGACCGCGCCGCATGCTTCGTCGAGGAGTACTCGAGCTTCACCGCCGTGGACGATGTGAAGGTGAACGGGAAGCTGACGCTGGGCGAGAACGCGGCGGACAACGGCGGCACGCGGATCGCGCTGATGGCGTACCTCGCGTCGCTGCCGGCGGGCGCGGGCAAGACGGTCGACGGGTTCACGCCGGAACAGCGTTTCTTCATCAGTTACGGGCAGACCTGGTGCCAGAACATGCGGCCCGAGCGTGAGCGCATGCTGGCTCAGACGAACCCGCACGCGCCTCCCCGCCATCGCGTGAACGGCGTCGTCTCGAACATGCCGGAGTTCCAGAAAGCGTTCTCGTGCAAGGCAGCCCAACCCATGGTGCGCACGAACGTATGCCGCGTGTGGTAGAAAAAGGGGCCGTACCGCTTTTTCCCGGAAAAAGGGGCACGGCCCCTTTTTCGTTGACGGCGGTTCACGACGCCATCGTCTCCTGCGATCGCTGCCCGCGGCTGCGCGCGTACTGCGCGGAAGTCGCACGCGTGAAAAGACGCGCGTTCCGCGACGAGATCTACTGGGGTAAGCCGGTGCCCGGCTTCGGCGATCCGCGCGCGCGGATGCTGATCGTCGCGCTGGCGCCGGCCGCGCACGGCGCGAATCGGACGGGGCGCGTCTTCACCGGCGATGGGCCCGGCGGCTCCGGCGATTTTCTGATGGCCGCGCTGCACCGCGCCGGCTTCGCGAACATCCCGACGGCCCAGCGCGCCGCCGATGGCCTCGTGCTGACCGATGCGTTCATCGCGGCAGCCGTGCGGTGCGCGCCGCCCGACAACAAGCCGACGACCGCGGAAGTCGCCAACTGCCTTTCCCATCTCGACGCGGAGATCGCCGCGCTGCCACGCATCCGCGTCGTCGTTGCGCTCGGCAGGATCGGGTTCGATGCGTTTCTCCACCTGCTGAAACGGCGTGGCATGGTCGTCCGCCCGCGACCGGCGTTCGGCCACGGCTTTGCGCACCTCCTGCCGACTGGTCAGACGCTCATCGGCTGTTATCATCCCAGCCGGCAGAACACGAACACGGGCAAGCTCAACGCGCGCATGATGGACGAGGTGTTCCGCGCCGCGCGGCGAGCCCTCGGCCCTTAGCGGCGCCGGTCTTTCTCGCGCTTCTCGCCGCCCTCCTTGTCCTTGTCTTTGTCCTTGTCTTTGCCCCTATCCTTGTCGTCACCCTGCTCTTTGTCATCATCCTGGTCGTGTGGGACGACAACCTGCGTGGCGCCTGTAGCGGCGTTGCCCGCGGCATCGGTGCACGTGACGGTGATCGTGTAGATGCGCTCGTTGCCTTTGCCGTTGCGAGCCGCCCGCAGGTTGACCGAGAGCGGTCCCGCGATCTGCCAATCTGCGCTCGAACCTTCATTGCTGGTGATTCCGGTCACCCGGCAGATCGGGTTGGGATCTACCGCGTCGGACACCGCCACGCTGATGGTCACCGGCACCATCTTCTTGTTCGGCGGCCGGATTACGGTGACGCTCGGCCTCACCTGGCCGATCACGGGTGGCCGGGTATCGCGGATCACCAGCGAGCCCGACCCGGAAGACGCCAGCAGGTCGCGCGCCGCATCGCCGGCGAACGCCACGCTCACCGGAAACGTGCCGATGCCTGACATCACCGAAACGCTTGCCATTCCCGACGCGTTCGTCACCGCCGTCGCAGTGGTTGCGCCGACGCTGAACGAGACCGGTTCGCCGCTCACAGCGTCACCCGCCGGCGTCTCGCGCAACATGGCCGTCACCGTGACAGGCGCGCCGGCTTCACTGCTGGCCGGCCCTGTGTAGGTGACCTGCGTCGGCTGCAGCACAGTGATGCCTGCCCTCGTCTCGGACCTCGCGTACTGCTGATTCCCGGCGAAGGTGATCGTGAGCTGCACCGGACCCGGCGTCGCAAGCACATTGGCGAACGTCGCCGAACCCACGCCCGTTGACGATTGACCGTTCGACAACGTGAAGGTCAACGGCTGCGGCGGCAGCACCACGCCAGCCTGCGTCGTCACGTCCGCCGAGACGACGAGGCTCTGACCATTGTTCACCACGGTCGCGCCCGTGTAGGCGAGCGCGGTCGGCGCCAGCGCGACGTCAAGGGTCGTGGACGCCGCGGACCCGAGCAGAAACTGCGACGGATTGCCGGCGTATGCGACGCTGACGGAGTACGTGGCCGCGATGTTCACGGTGACGGTGAAGGAGGCCTCGCCGCCCGCATCTGTCGTCGCCGCGTAGGAATGCCCGTCGATGACGAGGTCCAGCGTTTCCCCGCCGAACGGGGTCGAGGTCGCCGGAGCCGTCAGCGTCGCCGCGATCGTCACCGGCGCGCCTGCCACGGCGGAGTGCGGCGCGATGCTGACGACGGTCGGCTGAGACACGGCAATCGAGGCAGTGGCCGTCGCCGGCGCGTAGGTGTCGTCGCCGGCAAAGCTCATCGTCAACGGCTGCGGTCCTCGCGGCACCTGGACGTTCGGGATGCTCGCCGACGCGGCTCCGTCCGCGATCGACGCGGTGGCCTCCTGCGCTGCGCCTCCGGATCCCAGCCTGAACGACACCGCACCGGTCGTCGGACCGGCCGCCAGCGCTGACGCCGCGAGCGCGTCCCCCACGTTCACGGCCGTCGCTCCGGTGTAGCTGAGCGTCGCCGTCAACGGGACTGCGAGGTAGGCGACGACCATGTCGTGATCGGAGATCCGCTCCGGCCTCGTCGCGTCGCTGCGGAACACCTCCGGAAAATCCGCGTTGTTGCGCGCGTACTCGAAGCGGCTGACGAACGGCAGCAGGCGCGTGGTCACGAGCACGTGATCGAGCTCTTGCGCCACGCCGTCGAACACGAACGAGTACTGCTGATCGGCCGGCGCGGTCTCGACGAGATCCACCAGATTCGGTTCCACGAGATCCGGGCTGGCGAGCACGACTTCGTCGGCCGGCGTCGGCGTCCCCTTGATCGTGCCCATCACGTCCACGAAGCCGTCGTTGAACGTGAACGCGTTGAAGTCGCCGACGAGGACGATGCGCTCCTGTGGATTCGCGTTCTGCAGGCTTTGCACGTGGTTCGCCAGATACTCGGCCTGCGCGCGCCGCTTCGTGCGGACGCGATTGCCGTCGGCGGGATCGTCGATGCCCGAGAGCGATCGCAGGTGATTGACGATCACGGTCACGGGGAACGGCGCCGCGCCGGGCACGTTGACGATGGCGTGCACCTGGAGCGACGGTCGATCGTTGAGCAGGGCCTCCGTGCCACCGGGTGCGAGATACGTGGCGGCGGCCCCGATCTGCAGGGCGTCGCCGTCAATCGTCACGCGGCCGCTCCTCACGAGAAAGCCGACGTCGATGCCGCCGATGTCGTTGCCTTCGAGCAGGATCGCCTGGTACTGCGGATCGGATTGCCCCGCCGCGATCGCGTCGGCGCTCACCCTGGCGGCCACTGCCTGCAGCGTCGACAGGTTCTCCATTTCCTCGACGCCGATGATGTCGGGAATTCGCAGGATGTTGCGGATCGCGAGCGACGCCTTGTTCAGCCGGTTCTGAAATGCTGTGGCCGTCAGCGCCACATCGTCGATCCCGGGGTCGTTGGTCGCGTCGAAGAAGCGCTCCATGTTGAACGACGCGACAGTGAACTCGCGCACGCCGGGTATCGGAACGGGAATCGCGGAGATGTTGCCCTCGACCGCCGGCGGCGTCGCGGGATCCGGCAGCACGGTGTAGCTGCGGAAGCCGTAATCGAGCGGGCCGACAAGCTCGGTGATGAGGGCGCCGGCCGTGACGTCGATCCTGGCCGCGCCGGGCTGCCCGTCACTATCCACACGGATGCGTTCCGGATTCGCGTCGTACCGTGGCACGTTCCCGGGCGCGCCGATCGGGAGCGGATCGGGGATCTGAATGCCCGGCTCCCGCATCGGCCGCGGCGTGCCCGTGATGACGCCATAGAACACTCCGTTGCTCGTGGACGTGGCGTTCGCCTCGCTCTTCGTGCCCTCGCTGGGCGCCACCACCGTCAGCGACGGGATGCGGACCCGCATGCCCTCGAACTTCTCGAGATTGTCGAGGCCACTCGAAGGGCTCGCATCAGTCGCCGTCAATACGGCCGGCGCTGGCAGTCCATAGCCAGGCGTGAACAGCGTCACAGTCGGGCTGAAGCCGATCTCGGTGACCGACGGGCTGTTCGGATCCGAGCTCGGGATGAATTCCTGGACGGTCCCCGCGACGCCCACGTAGTTCCCAACCGCGGCGGCGGCCGGTGGCGCGCTGGAGGTGAACACGAACACGCCTTCGGAAGTGTTCGGATCGTTGTCCATCTCGGAATCCGGAGCCTGCAGGAAAAAGCCGTTACTCTTCCGCCCCGTGACGACGCCAGTTGTGGTGACGAGCTCTCCCGCGTACAGCGACGTCCCCGTCGTGCCCTGAATGTCGTGAATGGCCAGGGGCAAGGCGGCGGCGACGACGCAGCTGCCAGCGACGCCGCTGTTACGAGGAAAGGGCGCGCCGGTGAAAAAATCCGCGCCGTTGTTGTCGGTGTCCGTGCAGCCACCCGTGCCCCCTCGGCGCCGGACCGCGGTCGTGCTGCTCGGCGCGGATGCCGGTCCGACGCCTTCGAAGCAGTTGGCCGTGCTGCCGAAGCCCACGAGATCGACGACGGCTCCGGTCGGACAGCTGCCGCTGAGCGCGGTGTTGTTGGCCACGAGCGCGACCTTGCCTGCGGTCGCCGCCATGGCAATGGTGCCGCTGGCGTCCGGCACCGGCAGCACCGCGGTGCCTCCGGCGCCCTGCGCCTCCTGCACGAGATAGTACTGACCCGGATTGAGCGCGCCGGACAACATCGTCACCGTCCATGTGCCGCTTCCGGCGGCCGACTGGTACTGCACGGACCATCCGGTGATGCTGACGGCGTTCGTACCGCGGTTGAACAGCTCGATGAAGTCGTTCTTGAACGTCGCGCCGGTGTTGCCGCCTCCGCCGTACACCTGGCTGATCACGACGTTCTGCGGCCCAACGGCCTGGAGGCTGACGGTGAAGCTGCCGCTGGTCGAGCGCGAGAGGTTGTCCGACACGGTGAACGGCACGCTGTACGTTCCGACGGCCAACGCCACGGACGTTGTGAACAGATACGAGAACACGTTGTCGCCGGCAGTCGCGTCGCCGTTCGAACCGTCGTCAAAGAATGGCTGGCTCGCCAATCCGCCGAGCGACGACAGATTGGCGCTGATCGTGAGGCCCGCGCTCGCGGGGTTCGTGCCGGGCGCAACGGTCACCTTCAGCAGAATCGGTTCGCCGGGATTGACCGCGACCGGGCTGGTCGATCCGACGCCGGTCGGTGGAGTGGAGCTGCCGAAGGCGTTGCGCGGACTGGGCGCGCCGACGGTGAAGTCCGCAAGGTTGTTGTCGGTGTCGCTGGCGCCGTTCGCGTTGCGAAGCGCGGCGGTGGTGTTGGTCAGCGCGGGCGTCGGCGACGCTTCCGAGCAGTTCGCAGCGCCGTACCCGACGAGGTCGATAAAGGACGCGACGACCGGACACGCAACCGACAGCGCCGTCGTGTTGTTGACGAGCGCGACTTTTCCGGCGCCCGCCGCCATCGCAATGCTGCCGGTCGCGTCGGGAGTCGGCAGGTTCGCGGTCCCGCCGGTGCCGGCGGCCTCCTGAACCAGATAGTACTGGCCGGGCTGCAGCGTCACGCTGGTGAGTAGCGTCACCTGCCAGGCACCCGTTCCGGCGGCCGAACTGTACTGAACGGACCAGCCGCTCAAACTCGCGGGCACGCCGCCGCGGTTGTACAGCTCGATGAAATCATTCTTCAACGTCGCGCCGCTGTTCCCGCCGCCGCCGTAGAGTTGACTGATCACGATGGATGACGACACGGCGGTGACGGGCCTTGCGCTCGAGGCCACAAGGCCAAGCGCGAGCGCGCCGCCAGCGGCGGCGGTCACACCACGGAACAGACGCGTGACGGACACGGTTCGCATTTGACTCCTGCGGAGGATCGATTATCACTTCGGGTGAATACAGAATTGTAGCGAAGCGCCGCCGCCACTTCAAATTCCGGAGCCGGAACATTCGGACTGAGGCGGGGTCCAACGTTGTGAGTAGGTGAGCAGCGCTCACGTCAGGAGGAGTGATGCGGCGTGTTTTCACGCTCTTCTCCGTCGTCGTTCATGCGATTGTCATCACGGCGCTGCTGATCGCGCAAGTGCTCGCGGTCGGTGCGCTTCCCACACCCAGGCGTCCACTCACGTTCGACGGCGCACAAATCATCCGGGTCACCGACATTCCGCTCCAGCCTTCGCATGCGCGCTCGGCTCGTGGCGGCGGACCGCGCCCCGGGATCGCACGAGACCCCGCGCCAATCGACTCACCGCCCGACATCGGACCCGACACCGGTCGCGAGGGCGGCGGTCCAGACGGGAATCTGCTCGATGCGGTCGGCGTGGAGCGCGGTCTCGGAGCGGGCGCCGGCATCGGCGTGGTCGAGCGCGTCATGCCTCCGCCGCAGCCGGCCGCGCCGCAGGCGCCGGTTCGGCTGCACGACGGCATGCGGGCGCCGCGAAAAGTCATCCACGTCAATCCGATCTATCCGCGCGTGGCGCAGGCGGCGCGGATCGAAGGGGTCGTGATCCTGGACGCGGTGATTGACGCCAGTGGCCGCGTCACATCGGTGCGCGTCCTGCGATCGAGGCCGCTGCTCGATCAGGCGGCCATCGACGCGGTGCAACAATGGACGTTCACGCCGACGCTGCTCAATGGCGTCCCCGTGCCGATCATGATGACCGTCACGGTGCAGTTCACGCTTCAGGGGCGTTGAGGATGCGGGTGAGCGTCGCACGATCGATGTTGCCGCCGCTCATCACGCAGACGACCTTCTTGCCGGCCAGCCGATCGCGCAGCTTCATCGCGGCCATCAGCGGCGCGGCGCCCGCGCCCTCGACTAGATTGTGCGTCGCGCGCAGCGCGAGCCGCACCCCCTCGGCGAGCTCGTCTTCGATGAGCGTGACGATGGCGTCGAGCTGCTGGGTCAGGATCTCGAACGTCAGATCGAACGTCACGCGCGTCGCCATTCCTTCGGCGAAGGTGTCGGCCTTGTCACCGACCACGCGCACGGCGCCGCCGCCCGACCCGCGCGCCTGGCGAGTGGCGTTCCAGGAGCGCGTGAAGGCGTCTGCCCGTGCGGCCTGCACGCCGATGATTTGCGCGCGGCTGCCGAGTCCGGTCCGCACGATCGCGCAGCCGCACGCGCCGCTGCCGCCGCCGATCGGCACGAGGATCGCGTCGGTGTCGGGCTGCGCTTCGAAGATCTCGAGCGCGTAGGTGCCGACGCCCGCAATGAGCAGCGGCTCGTTGGCGGAATGCACGTAGCGCAGCCCTCGGTCGTGCTGCAGCTGTTCGACCCGCTCCCGCGCCTCGTCGAAATCGCGGCCGAACTCGACGAGCTCGGCCCCGAAGGCGCGCATCGCCGCGTTCTTCTCGGGGTTGTTGCCGACCGGCGTGACGATCGTGCACGGCACGCCGTCGCGCTGGCACGCCAGCGCGATCGACTGCCCGTGATTCCCCGTCGTCGCCGTGATGACGCCGCGGCGCTCCGACGCCGACAGGCTGCCGATCAGGTTCATGCCGCCGCGAACCTTGAACGCGCCGGTCGGGTTGTGATTCTCGTGCTTGACGCGGATGTCGAGGCCGGTTTCCGCCGCGAGCAGCGGATGGCGCATGAGCGGCGTCGGTTGGACAACGCGATAGACGCGCTCGCGGGCGGCGTACACGTCGGCGAGTGTCGGAGCCTGCATGATCTATCCTAAGACGACGGGTACGATCCGATCGGGCCGATCCGTGATCAACGCGTCGACACCCCAGCCGAGCAGGCGCCGCGCGTCGTCTTCCGCATCCACCGTCCACGCCTGGACGCCGAGCGAGGCGCGATGCGCGTCCGCGATGAAGCGCGGCGACAGCACGCGCATGCGCCCTGCTATCTCCGGCACCTGATAGCCGGCGTACTCGACACGCGACACCGGCCAGCGGCACCGCGACCGATACACCGCCCACCGGACCTCTTCGCGCGCGGCGCTCGTCGCGATGCGCGGCTCGAGCGCGCGCGCCGCTCGAAGCACGCGCAGCCCGAAAGCGCCGAGGCAGACACGCTCGACCGCGTCGGCGCGGCGGATGGCGTCGACGGCGGCGGCGGCGAGTTCCTGGTGGTTGACCTTCATCTCGATGATGACGCGAGCCTCGCGATACCGCGCCAGCACGTCCGAAAGCGTCGCAACGCCCGCGCGCTGCAACTCATCGGTGGCGCACTGCGCAATCGGCCCGCGCAGCGTCGTCGTGCGATCGAGAGTCCGATCGTGATGCACAACCACCTGCCCGTCGCGCGAGAGGTGCACATCGAGTTCGATGCCGTCAGCCCCGAGCGCCAGGCCGTTGTCGAAGGCGGCGATCGTGTTTTCGCGCGCCAGCGCGCCGCCGCCACGATGCGCAAACACCAGCGGCCGCGACGAAGTAAAGAAGGGATGCATCAAGTGGCTGGTCGCTAGTCGGTAGTCGGTAGTCTAGTTCGGATAGAATCGAACGATGGCGGCCATTGAGACCCTCGGCGAATTGCGGCGGTCGGGCTATCGCTCGCGGCCGGTGAAGCAGGAAGTCCGCGACAACCTGGTGTGCAAGCTGAGGTCCGGCGAACCGCTGTTCCCGGGCATCATCGGCTTCGACGAGACCGTCATCCCCCAGCTCGTCAATGCCGTCCTGTCACGCCACAACTTCATTCTGCTCGGCCTGCGCGGGCAGGCCAAGAGCCGCATCCTGCGCGGCCTCGTCGATCTGCTCGACGAACAGATTCCCGTCGTTCCCGGCTGCGAGATTCACGACGACCCGCTGGCGCCGCTGTGCGCCTCGTGCCGCGCGCGCGTCGCCAAGGAAGGCGACCGCCTGCCGATTGGCTGGCTGCGCCGGGACGAGCGTTATGTCGAGAAGCTCGCCACCCCCGACGTGACGATCGCCGACATGGTCGGCGACATCGATCCGATCAAGGCGGCGCAGGCCGGGCTCAACCTGTCCGACGAGCTGACGATGCATTACGGGCTGCTGCCGCGCGCCAACCGCGGCATCTTCGCCATCAACGAGCTGCCCGACCTTGCCGGCAAGATCCAGGTGGGGCTGTTCAACATCCTGCAGGAGGGCGACGTCCAGATAAAGGGGTACCCGGTCCGTCTGAGGCTGGACGTCATGCTCGTGTTCACGGCGAACCCGGAAGACTACACGGCCCGCGGGAAGATCATCACGCCGCTCAAGGACCGCATCGGCTCGGAGATTCGCACGCACTATCCGGTGACGCGCACCAACGCGATGGCGATCACGAAGCAGGAGGCCTGGACCGACCGGACCGGCGCGATGAAAGTCGACATCCCGGCGTACGTCCGCGAGGTGGTGGAGGAGATCGCGTTCCAGGCGCGCACCGATCGCAAGATCGACAAGCGCTCCGGCGTCAGCCAGCGGCTGCCGATCACCACGCTCGAGCTCGTCGTCTCCAACGCGGAGCGGCGCGCGCTCGCCAGCGGCGAAACGCTCGTCGTGCCGCGCGTCACCGACGTATATGCCGCGCTGCCATCCATTACCGGCAAGTTCGAGCTCGAGTACGAAGGCGAGCTGCGCGGCGCCGAGCAAATCGCGCGCGACCTGATCCGATCCGCGGTCGGTTCCGTCTTCACGGGCCTGTTCGACGGGGTCGATACGCGGACGGTCGTCGAATGGTTCGACCTCGGCGGAACGCTGCCCCTCAGCGACGGCTCGTCGGCCGACGAGGTGATCGCGCAAACGCGGGGGGTCCAGGGCCTTCGCGAGCTGGCCGAGCGCGCCGGCGGCGGGCCCGGGTCGGCGGGGCCCGCGGTGGCCTCGGCCATCGATTTCGTCCTCGAAGGGCTGTACGCGCAGAAGAAGATCAGCCGCAACGAGGACCGCGGCTACTCGGCGGCCGAAGCGGCGCCGCGTCGCAGCGCGCGGCGCGAGGAGGTGACGCTCGACGAAGACATCCGCGTCCCGAGCGGGAAGAAGAAGTATTACAACTAGTTCATGAAATACCGCTACACAAAATTCACCGGCGACGAGCTCGATGATCTGGATCTGGAGGATCTGGTATCGAAGCTTTCCGATCTGCTCCTCTCCAGCGGGTTCGGCAACCCGCACGGCATGGACGATGAAGAGCGGACGATGCAGGCGCTGCACGACGCAATCCTGGACGCGTTGTTCAACGGCGGCGTCCTGCCCGAAGAGACGATCGAGCGGCTGCTCGGCGACCCGGCCGACGGCGATCAGGGCGAGGCGCGCTCCAAGCTCGAAGAGCTGATTCAGCAGATCATCGAACGGATGACGGAGCAAGGCTACATCACGACGCCGCCCGACCTGCATGCCGAGCGCGAGCGGCGGCAGGGGCACGGCGGGCACGGCCCGGACCAGCCGCCGGTCACCTTCGAGGTGACCGACAAGACGCTCGATTTCCTCGGGTACCGCGCGCTCCGCGATCTTCTCGGCTCGCTCGGCAAGAGCAGCTATGGCCGCCACGACACGCGCGAGCAGGCCACGGGCGTCGAAACCACCGGCGCGCCGAAGCCGTACGAATTCGGGGACACGCTGAACCTCGATGCGGCGGCGACGCTCCTCAACGCCGCGCAGCGGCAGCACGAGCGCGGCGAGCAGACGTCCCGGCTGACCGTGACGCACGAAGATCTCATGGTCGTGCAGGGCGAGTATCAGAGCTCCTGCGCGACGGTGCTCATGCTCGATTGCAGCCACAGCATGATTCTGTACGGCGAGGATCGGTTTACGCCGGCCAAGCGCGTTGCGCTGGCGCTGGCGCAGCTCATCAAGACGCAGTATCCAGGCGATGCGCTGAAGGTCGTCCTGTTCCACGACTCGGCGGAGGAGATTCCGCTCGCCGAGCTCGGCCGCGTGCGTGTCGGGCCGTACTACACGAACACGCGCGAGGGGCTGCGGCTGGCGCGGCGCATCCTCGATCGGCAGCGCAAGGACATGCGCCAGATCATCATGATCACCGACGGCAAGCCGTCGGCGCTGACACAGCCCGACGGCCGCATCTACAAGAATGCGTTCGGCCTCGACCCGTTCATCGTCGCCGAGACCTGCGCCGAAGTCGCGGCGTGCCGCAAGAGCGGGATCATGATCAACACGTTCATGCTCGCGCGCGACTACGATCTGGTGAGCTTCGTCCGCCGCGTCGCCGACATCTGCAAAGGCAAGGCGTATTTCACGACGCCGTACACGCTCGGACAGTACGTGCTCATGGACTACATGGACAAGAAGACGAAGACGATTCACTAGTGCGAGGTGCGAGGTGCGGGGTGCGCGGTGCGCGGTGCGCGGTGCGCGGTGCGAGGTGCGCGGTGCGAGGTGCGAGGTGCGGGGTGCGCGGTGCGAGGTGCGGGGTGCGCGGTGCGAGGTGCGGGGTGCGAGGTGCGGGGTGCACCTCGCACG